>ERZ841120.354-NODE-354-length-35531-cov-13.731621_pt1 | contig 35531 bp, 29 predicted proteins | sample MGYA00519572_ERZ841120 | MGnify/ENA primary metagenome ERZ841120 (study PRJEB31850, sample SAMEA3708890) | human gut metagenome | biome: human gut; feature: human-associated habitat; material: faeces | place: China | collected 2014 ...
GCAGCTGTGCCGGCGGCACCGGTGCCTTTATTGACCAGATGGCCACCCTGCTGAAGATGAGTGCCGACGAGATGAACAAGGCCGCGGAAAAGGCCGAGCGCACCTATACCATCGCGTCCCGCTGCGGCGTGTTTGCCAAAAGTGACGTGCAGCCCCTCATCAATCAGGGCGCGCGCACGGAGGATATCGCCGCCAGCATCTACAAGGCGGTGGTCAACCAGACCATTGCCGGTCTGGCACAGGGCCGCCCCATCAAGGGCAATATCCTGTATCTGGGCGGGCCGCTGGCCTTCAGCAGCGTGCTGCGCAAGAGCTTTGATGAGGCGCTGGGGGTCACCGGAACCTGCCCCGAGAACAGCCTGCTCTATGTGGCACTGGGTGCCGCCCTCTATGCGGATAAGGAGTTCGACCTCTCCGCAGTGGCCGACGCGCTGGACCAGTACGCCGCCACCGCTACTTATGCCAGTGAGCCTCCGCTCTTTGCCAACAAGCAGGAGTACGAGGAATTCCATGCCCGACACATGTCCCACAGCGTGCCTCATGTGCCTTTCAGCGCCCAGTGCGGCCCGGTGCATATCGGCATCGACTCCGGCTCCACCACCGTCAAGCTGGTGGTGGTGGACGAGAAGAGCCAGATCCTGTACACCAATTACCAGCCCAACCTTGGCAACCCGCTGCCCCTGATCCGGGAACAGCTGATCAAGATCTACCGGGAACACCCCGGCCTGCAGGTGGCCAGCGTGACCACCACCGGCTATGGCGAGGAACTGGTCAAGAACGCCTTCCGCTGTGATTATGGTCTGGTGGAAACGGTGGCTCATTTCACCGCCGCCAAATACTTTATGCCCGATGTGGATTTCATCATCGATATCGGCGGTCAGGACATGAAGTGCTTCAAGATCGAGGATGGTGCCATCAGCAACATCTTCCTGAACGAGGCCTGCTCCTCCGGCTGCGGCAGCTTTTTGCAGACCTTTGCGCAGGCATTGGGCTATGATGTCAAGGAGTTCGCCGCTCTCGGCCTGTTCGCAGACCGCCCCGTGGATCTGGGCAGCCGCTGCACCGTGTTTATGAACAGCTCGGTCAAGCAGGCCCAGAAGGACGGCGCTTCCATCGAGAACATTTCCGCCGGTCTGTCCATCAGTGTGGTCAAGAATGCGCTGTACAAGGTCATCCGCGCATCCAGCCCCGAGGAGCTGGGCCGCAAGATCGTGGTGCAGGGCGGTACTTTCTACAATGAGGCTGTTCTCCGCGCCTTTGAAAAGGAGATGGGCGTGGAGGTCATCCGCCCCGACATCGCGGGCCTGATGGGTGCCTACGGTGCGGCCCTGTTCGGCCTGCGCCAGAGCCATAAGAACCATCAGGAAACTTCCAGGATGATGAATCTGGCCGAGTTGGAAGCCTTTGACCAGAAGGTGGTCAGCGTCAAGTGCGGCGGCTGCGGCAACCACTGCCAGCTCACCATCAACACCTTTGCCGATGGCCGCAAGTTCATCTCCGGCAACCGCTGCGATAAGCCCGTGACCGGCAAGAGCGAGGACGACAGCCTGAATCTGTACGCCTACAAGCAGCAGCTGCTGGCCGGTTACAAGCCCGTGCCCGGCAAGCGCGGCTCCATTGGCATCCCGCTCTGCCTGAATATGTACGAGCTGCTGCCTTTCTGGTACACCTTCTGGACCAGGCTGGGCTTTGCCGTGCACACCAGCCCGGTGTCCAGCCGGGGGCTGTATCTGGCCGGTCAGGCCACCATCCCCAGCGACACCGCCTGCTTCCCGGCCAAGCTGAGCCACGGCCACATCAAGGCCCTGAGCCAGATGCATCTGGATGCCATCTTCTACCCCTGCCTGACCTACAACTTTGACGAGGGTCTGGGCGATAACCACTATAACTGCCCGGTGGTGGCCTATTACCCTGAAGTTCTGGCAGGCAACTGCCCCGAGCTGGAGGGCCAGAAGTTTATCTATGACTATGTGGGCATCCACCGCCCCAAGGACTTTGTCCGCAAGATGGCAAAGGAAGTCCTGCCCAAATACTTCGGCGGCATTTCCGAAAAGGAAGTGCAGGCCGCTGCCGATGCTGCCTACGCCGAGCACGAGGCCCACATGGCCCAGATCCGGGTCAAGGGCAGCGAGATCATTGATGAGGCACGCCGTCAGGGCAAGCGCATCATCGTGCTGGCTGGCCGCCCCTACCATGTTGACCCTGAGATCAACCATGGCATCGACCACCTCATCACCCGCCACGGCGCGGCTGTTGTCACCGAGGACAGCATCTCCAACCGGGTGGAAAGGTTCCCCACCAGTGTGCTGAACCAGTGGACCTACCACAGCCGCCTGTATGCGGCGGCCAAGTACTGCACCACCCAGAAGGATATGGATCTGGTGCAGCTGGTCTCCTTTGGCTGCGGCGTGGATGCCATTACCACCGATGAGACCCGCGAGATCCTGCAGGCAGGCAGCAAGCTCTACACCCAGCTCAAGATCGATGAGATCACCAATCTGGGTGCGGTCAACATCCGTCTGCGCAGCCTGTTCGCCGCTCTGGAGGAGCGCGACGAGGCGGCAGAGGAAAAGGCCGCCCCCAAGGCAGAAGCCTGATACATAGGAGGAACCTATGGAATACAATTATCCCAAATTTATCCCGGAGATGAAGCAGACCCACACCATCCTCATCCCCAACATGGCCATTACCCAGTTCCGGCTGTTGGAATACGCCCTGCGCTACGACGGCTACAAGTGTGAGATCCTGGGCAACTGCGGCAGCGCCGTGGCACAGCTGGGCCTGAAATACGTCCACAACGACACCTGCTATCCGGCCCTGCTGGTCATCGGCCAGTTTCTGGACGCCCTGAACAGCGGCAAGTATGACCTGGATCATACGGCCCTGCTCATCACCCAGACCGGCGGCGGCTGCCGTGCTTCCAACTACATCCACCTGCTTCGCAAGGCTCTGGTCAAGGCGGGCTATCCCCAGATCCCCGTTGCCAGCCTGAACTTCTCCGGTCTGGAAAAAGACAGCGGCTTCCAGATGACCCTGCCGCTGGCCCGCCGCGCGCTGGCCTGCATTTTCTACGGCGATATGCTCTGTGCCCTGCGCAATCAGGTGGCTCCCTACGAGAACGAAAAGGGTGCCGCTGACCGGATGGTCGATCTGTGGGTCGAGCGTCTGGGCCGCGTTCTGCTGGCCGGCAAGGGCTTTACTGCCCGGGAAATGAAGCACACCTTCCCGCTCATTGCAAAGGATTTTGCGGCTATCCCCGTGACCCGGGTGCCCAAGGTCAAGGTGGGCGTGGTCGGCGAGATCTACGTTAAATACAGCCCCCTGGGCAACAACGACCTGCAGAAGTTCCTGGAGAGCCAGGACTGTGAGGTGAACTTCCCGGGCCTGATGGGCTTTGTGCAGTACTGCATCTTCAATATGGGCGAGGATCATGTCCTTTACGGCGGCAAGCTGGCCGTCAAGATGGGCACCGATCAATTGCTCAACTGGCTGGACAGTGTGGAGCGCGCCATGCTCAAGGCCACAGCCGATGCCGGGTTCTACGCCCCCGGGCCCTTCAAGGAGCTGGTGGAAAAGCCCCACGGTATCATTTCGCTGGGGGCCAAGATGGGCGAGGGCTGGCTGCTGACCGCCGAGATGATCGAGCTGGTGCAGGGCGGCTACGGCAACATCGTCTGTGCCCAGCCCTTCGGCTGCCTGCCCAACCATATCGTGGGCAAGGGCATGGTGAACAAGATCCGCGCCCTGTATCCCAGCGCCAATATCACCCCCATCGATTACGACCCCAGCGCCACCCGGGTCAACCAGGAAAACCGCATCAAGCTGATGCTGGCAGTCGCTAAGGAGCGCCTGAACGCCCCGGCGCAGGCTGCCCCCCTGACGGCAGAAGAGATCGCCGGTGGGGCTCCCCGGGTCGAGACCACGGTATAATTCTTTTTAAACAGCAACACTCCCCTTCGGGCAGGACCGTGTGCCGCACGGCTCCGCCCGAAGGGGAGTGTTTTTTTGTCTCAGTCGCAGAGATACCGCCGCTCGAACTCCTCAGCCGGGATGGCCTTGGAGAACCAGAAACCCTGCGCGCCGTCGCAGTCCAGCGAGCGGAGGAGCTGCACCTGCTCCTCGGTCTCGATGCCCTCGCAGATGACGTTGTAGCCCAGCCGTTTGACCAGATGTACGACCTCCCGCAGAAAATCGGTGCCCCGCGCGTTGGAGCTGCACCGGGTCAGAAAGAGCTTGTCCAGCTTGATGGTGTTCACGGGGATATCCACTATGTTGTTCAGCAGGGAACTGCCTGCGCCGAAATCGTCCAGCGAGGTCTGCATTCCATTGCTCTGGAAGGAGGAAAGCAGGCGCTTCACCCGGTCGTACTCCGAGACCACCGCAGTCTCGGTCAGTTCGATCTCCAGCATCCGGGCGCTGATGTTGTGCTTTTCCAGAATCTCGCTGTACTCCTGGGTGGGAGCATCCTCCCGGGCCAGTACCGCCGAGACGTTCACTGCAATGGGCAGCAGCCGATGCCCGGCCTGTGCATTGCGCTGCAGGAACCGGGCCACCTGCTCGAAGATGTACAGATCCAGCTCAACGATGCGGCCCGTGGATTCCAGAATGGGAATGAACTGGTCAGGGTAGACCACGGTGCCGTCCGGCTTGATCCAGCGGGTCAGCGCCTCGGCTCCGATGACCGAGAGATCTTTGGGCGAGAACTTGGGCTGGAGGTACAGCTTGAACTCGCCGTTCTCAAGCGCCTGCGGCAGGCCGCTCAGCAGCTCACCGGTCAGGGTCTGCTTGACCTCCAGTTTTTTGTCAAACTGGACAGCAGACACACGGGTGTTGCTGTGCACCTGCTTGCGGGCAAAGTTTGCCTTGTCGATGGCGGCCGAGGCGCTCAGGCAGCCGGGCTCAATGGCATACACACCCATCCGCACCCGCAGGCGCACCTCCGGGTAATGCTGGGCCTGATACTGCTCAAACTGGCGGCAGAAGTCATGCCGCGGCTCACGGCGTTCACGGCCAGATGTTTGCTCAGGTAGGCGTTGATGATCTTTGTGATCTCGCCCAGCTCCCGGCGGTTCTGGGGAGTCCAGTACCGCTTGCTGCCGCACACCACATAGGCAATGGCACCCTGATACTCGCCCTCGCCGTACATGGCAGCGTAGACCACTGTCTGGGCCCCGCCCTGCATCAGCAGCGCGCGCCCCTGCGGCGAGTACATCCCCATGTTGTCGGCCTGCAGCACGGTGGTACCGTATTCATCGTAGCTGTGGAACAGGGTCAGGAAGTCCTCCTTGGTAAAGGAGTTACCGTTCAGAGGCACCGGCTCCGCGTGGGGAGAGGTCCACTGGAACTGCCGGGAGACGCTGCGTTCCCGGATGCAGGTGTCCACAATGGTAATGCGGTCCAGCTGCAGCCGGATGCCGACGATCTTCAGGAAGAGGGGAATGGCGGTCTCAAAGCTGTTGTTCTTCTCGAACAGTTCAAAGGCGGTGGAGATCAGGTCGTTGTGCAGGTAGCGTGCATCGATATCGGCCGTTTCCGGGGCGGCAGGAACCGCCTGGGCATAGCGCCGCAGATTATCGCAGAACACATATTGGTTGCGGCCGTTCTGCTTGGCCTGATACAGGGCCCAGTCCGCGTTTTCGAACAACTGGTCAAAGGAATAGCCCGCTGTGTTTTCAGGCAGGAAGCAGGCACCAATGCTGCAGGTCATCCGGTAATCGTTTTCCCAGAACTTGACCTGCTGCACGGATTCCGAAAGCTGGCGGGTCTTCTGAAGCAGGGTGGTGTTGGGAATATCCTTCAGAAACACCACGAATTCATCGCCGCCGAACCGCACCAGAATGTCGCTGGAGCGGAACAGGGTGCGCAGCAGCCGGGCAAACTCCTGCAGGACCTTGTCGCCGAACAGATGCCCGTAGCGGTCGTTGACGTTCTTGAAAAAATCAAGGTCGATGACCAGCATTCCACAGGAGGCATAGGGATCTTTGGCCTGCAGATAACGGTCAATAAGCTCCTTGCCGGTGCGGTTGTTATACAGCTGGGTCAGGGAATCGTGGCGGGCCTGCTCCAGCAGCTCCTGGGTCTGATTCTTCTGGTCGGTGATGTCCTTTGTGTAGCCTACATAGAGCGTGCCGCGGGCGGGGTCCTCGACCGGGCGGGCATCCACCTCCCGGGAATAATACACCCCATCCGGCGAGACAAAACGCATCTCCAGCGGGCCGTACAGCTCACCGGTGAGCAGGGCGCGCATCTTCCAGCGGTCCTCCGCGAAGATCGTGGCGTGCTCCGGCTTCTCGGAGCCAAGGTAGGCATCCAGCGTTTCCAGCGTGCGGCTCCGGGTATCGTAGACCCGCAGCTGATCCAGACGGGGGTCATATTCCAACAGAAAAAACCACCGATGCACAAGAAACTGCATCAGCAGGGGATTGTTGATGATCGAATCGATAAACCGAACAGGGACATCCATGGACGACTCCCCACTTTCCGCTTTTTAACCAGTATAACAAAATATGGAAGATGCATCAAGGCAAAACTCAAAAATTTCATGGAAAGTGAAAGAAATTTTACCGAAAGCTCTGTCGGGAACGGTTTCGGTGTTCCCGCTCAGGCCGGAACGCCCCACAGCTCGATCGTGGCACCGGCGGCAAGCCGGACGTTGGTGTCCACGGTCAGGGTCAGCCTGCCGAGCTTCTGGCTGGCATCCACATTCTGGCCGCTGCTTCCGGCAGGCAGAATGACCGCAGGCGGTGCACCCGTGGTGCCGGATGCGGCAAAACAGAGATACTGCCCGAAGCAGGGAAGTGCCTGAAAGCTGGCAAAGGTGCGGGTGGGCGGGCTGGACATCGAGCTGCTGGCAGCACAGGGGGCAGAAGCACTGAGCAGCTGGGTACCATCGCTGGTGCTGCAAACCCAGTGCAGTGTGCCCTTGGATTGGCTGCTGCCTGCCTGAAACAGCACCTTCAGCGCCTGCAGTTCGGTGGGAAAGGTGCGCTCAAAGCTGGCAGCGGCGGCGTTCAGGGACACCTTTTCCAGCAGCTCCCACTGGCCGGGATCGCTGGGGTCACCCTTTGGGCCCTGGGGGCCGGGTTCTCCCTGCGGGCCTTGCGGGCCGGGCTCTCCTTTGGGGCCGGTGGGTCCTGCAGCACCGGGTTCTCCCTGCGGTCCGGGTTCCCCCTTTTCGCCCCGGAATGCACCGCTTTCCACAGCTGCTTTCAGCCGTTCCAGCAGGGCCTGCCAGGCGGGCGTGCCGGGCTGGGGCAGGGTGCTGTCCTCAGTGCCGGAATTTTCGGCCACGCAGTAGCACACGTCCGCGCTGATCAGGGTGCGGGTGCCATCGGTGCCCTCAAAGGTGATGCGCCCCTCCCCGGGCACAGCCGTGATGAGGGCGGGCACTTCCACAAGGCCGTCTGCCACCAGCGTGGAGGGGGCAGCGTTCCCATCCGGCAGGTGCCAGAAGGCCCGCAGGGTCATGCCCTGCCACTCGCCGTCGGCTTCCACCCGCAGGGCGTAGATGCCCCGGTTTCTGGTGTAGCCGAAGCGGAGCAGGCCATCGTACCCCTGCAAAGCAGCCCCGCCGCCCGAGGATAAATGGATCTGACGTTCGATCATACAGTTTCACTCCTTTTGTCGTGGTTTTTGCGTTCAAAAAGCTTGACTTTGGTTAGAGTTTCCGGTAAGATTGTGAAAAGACCGCAGAAGGTTTGGTGGATAAAATCTAACCAAAATCAGCTTGTGAGGCTATAATATCTGATTAAATTCAGAAAGTCAAGGGAAAATCTGAATCCGGTTAGAAAACCGGCGTTCTGCACAAGAAGGAGTGCAAAATTTGTGTTTTATGACTGCTACACGGCCCTGTGTCAGGCCAGAGGCATCAGCCGCAGCCGGGCCGCGCAGGAGATGGGCCTGAGCAACTCCACAGTGACCAAATGGAAAAACACCGGGGCGACCCCCTCGGGCGAGACGCTGGCCAGGGTGTCCGCCTATTTTGGCGTGCCGGTGGGGGAGCTGCTGGGCGAAGCCGTCCCGTCGGTGCAGGAGGAGCGGAAGCTGCCCGAAGGAGCTGTCCCGTTCGATCCCGCCCTCACGGCTCCGCTGCTGGGCACGGTGCGTGCAGGCCTGCCCATGTATGCGGAAGAAAACATTGAGGGCTACATCCCCATCACCCGGAAGGACGGGGCACGGTACTTCTGGCTCCGTGTCCGGGGCGACAGCATGAACGCCGTGGGCATTTCGGAAAACGATGAGATCCTGGTGCGGGAGCAGCCGGAGGTGGAAAACGGCCAGCTTGCCGTGGTGATGGTCAACGGCGATGAAGCCACCGTGAAATATTTCCGTCAGGAGGGTAGCCTTGTGGTCCTGACCCCCAAAAGCTTCAACCCCGTGCACCAGCCCCAAATCTATGATCTGAAACGGGTGCAGGTGCGGGTGGTCGGCCTTGTGGTGGAGTGCCGCAAGGTGTTCTGAAAAAAAGAAGATGGCCCCTGCGGGGCAGAATAGGAGACTCGCTATGAAATGGAGGACCGTTCTGTGCACAGCGCTGTTTTTGTGCGGTACCGTGCTGCTTTCTGCCTGCGGCGGGGGAGAGATGCCCGCGCCTGCGGAACCGCCCGCTTCCAGTGAGCTGCCGGCCCCCTCTCAGCCGGAGGAAGTGCCCGCCCCCTCGGAATCGGCTTCTTCCAGTGAACCGGAGCCACTTCCGGAACCGGAACCGCCCAAACCGTGGGATGGTATGGTTGTTCCGACTGGTTGTAAGGCGGAGTGGTCAGAGCAACAGGGAAAAATCGTTTTAACTCACTATGAGTATAAAGATGGTGTGAATTTGCACCTTCCAACGGGAAGGGCATATAGCATTGGCTCCAATTGCTTTAAAAATGATTGGAAGCTCAAGTCTGTTGTAATTCCGGAGGATGTAATCGAGATTCGGCAATCTGCGTTTCAGGAGTCTGGATTGTTACAGGTTACTGTACCGATGAATGTCAGGGTGCTTGGAAATGATGTGTTTGCAGACTGTCATTATCTGACACAGGCAGAGATTGAAGGTACAGAAAAGACAGGAGAAAGGGTATTTGCACGCTGTGAATCTCTGCAAAAAGTGAAACTCGGCTATGGAGTGATACGAATAGAAGAAGGCGCTTTTGAGCATACGGGGCTGGTAGAGATTGAATTGCCGACGACATTGGGACAGATTGATAAGCTGGCTTTTAGTTATTGTAAATTGAAGGAGATTATTTATGATGGAGATTGGGAGGCAAAACGATCAGAGTTAGAGAACAACAAAAACATCGGGAAAGAAAATGACCTGTTGCTTGCTGCAAAGCAAAAATAAGCAACTGAACCAAACGCCGTCTCTTGTGCAAAAAGGCAAGAGACGGCGTTTTTGCGTGGAAAAACCGAAACAAAAAATCAGCGATGAATAGCTTGTTTATCAATTTGACCGGAATATGTGCAACAAAAAACCTATAAACCTATTGACATTCTGGGAAATGGGTTTATCATACGGCCAACGGAAACAAACCTCCGCAAGATCAGGAGAAAAGGAGGGGAACAGACATGGACTGGAATGTGATGGTGCAATATCTGCCGCAGTATGAAAAAGCGGCCTGGCTCACCCTGCGTCTGGGTGTGGCCGGTATCTTCTGGGCCATCCTTGTGGGCCTTGTCTGCGCCGTGCTCCAGTACGAAAAAGTGCCGGTGCTGCGCCGTATCGTGGGCGCTTATATCCAACTCAGCCGGAACACGCCGCTGCTGGTCCAGCTGTTCTTTCTTTATTACGGCCTGCCCAAGATCGGCATCAAGACCAACGCCGAGCTCTGCGGCATTGCAGGCCTTGCCTTTCTGGGCGGCAGCTACATGACCGAGGCCTTCCGCAGCGGGCTGGAAGCCATCGAACCCATCCAGACCGAAAGTGCCCTGAGCCTTGGCATGAGACGGCGGCGGTCATTGTGTTCGTGCTCTGGGGCACGGCCGAGATGAGCGACCTCGTCCGCGGTGCCCTCATCGCCATCCCGAAGCATCAGTATGAGAGCAGCGAGGCGCTGGGCATGAGCCGGGCGCAGACCTATTGGTACATCATCATCCCTCAGACAGTGCGGCGGCTCATCCCGCTGTCCATCAACCTCATCACCCGCATGATCAAGACCACCAGCCTGGTGTTGATGATCGGTGTGGTGGAGGTGCTCAAGGTGGCCCAGCAGATCATTGAGGCCAACCGCACCGCCAGCCCCAACGCGGCGTTCGGCATCTACCTCACCGTGTTTATCCTGTATTTTCTGGCCTGCTGGCCCATCAGCTTGCTGGCCGGTTACCTCGAAAAGAAATGGAAGTGACTGTTATGGCAGAGCCGATCCTGATTGTAGACCATCTGGTAAAAAGCTACGATGGCAAGACCAATGTTCTGGATAATGTCAGCTTTGCCGTCAAGCCCGGTGAGGTCATCGTTGTGGTGGGCCCTTCCGGCTGCGGCAAAAGCACCCTGCTGCGCTGTCTGAACGGTCTGGAGCCGGTGCAGGCGGGCCGGGTGAAGCTGGGCAGTGAGACGGTCGCCTACGGCGGCAAGAATCTGGCGGCCCTGCGCCAGCGCATCGGCATGGTGTTCCAGAGCTATGAGCTTTTCCCGCACCTGACCGTGCTGGAAAATATCCTGCTGGCTCCCACCAAGGTGCAGAAACGCCCCCGGGCTGAGGTGCAGCAGGAAGCTGAGGCCCTGCTGGACCGTGTGGGCCTGCTGGCCAAAAAGAACAGCTACCCCCGGGAGCTTTCGGGTGGTCAGAAACAGCGTGTCGCCATTGTGCGCGCGCTCTGTATGCACCCCGAGATCCTGCTGTTCGACGAAGTGACCGCCGCCCTTGACCCTGAAATGGTGCGCGAGGTGCTGGATGTCATGCTCGACCTGGCCCGTGAGGGCAAGACCATGGTGATCGTCACCCACGAGATGCAGTTTGCCCGGGCAATTGCCAGCCGGGTGCTGTTTCTGGACGATGGCCGTATTGTGGAGGAAGCGCCCCCGGCAAACTTCTTCGACCACCCGCAGACCGAACGTGCACAGCGCTTCCTGCGCACCTTCACCTTTGATGCGGTTGCAAAGCAGTGAGAAATGCGCAGCAGCCCATTTCCACTTTGATCCTTTTTGTCTGATGCTGTGAAATGATGTCACAGATCATGGATAGATTTTTATATGGGAAAGAAAGGAAAGGAGTTATTACCATGAAAGTTAACAAGATCTCTCGCCGTGCCTTCCTGCTGGGTCTGGGCGCAGTCTCCACCGCCGCCCTGCTTTCTGCCTGTGGCGGCAGCGCATCCTCCTCTTCTGCCGCATCCGGCTCTGCTGCATCCGGCAGTGCCGCAGCTGCTGGCAGTGACGTGTTCCGCACGCTGGACGAGATCAAGGCGGACGGCACCGTGAACATCGGCGTTTTCTCCGACAAGAACCCGTTTGGCTATGTGGATGAGAACGGCGAGTATCAGGGCTATGATGTCTACTTCGCCCGCCGCCTGGCCGAGGATCTGGGCGTGGAAGCCAACTTCGTTTCCACGGAAGCCGCCAACCGCATTGAGTATCTGCAGACTGGCAAGGTCGATATCATTCTGGCAAACTTCACCGTCACGCCCGAGCGCGCTGAGGAGGTGGACTTTGCACTGCCCTACATGAACGTTGCACTGGGTGTCATCTCTCCCGACAGCAATGTCATCACCAGTCTGGACAACTGGAACGCCGACGATCAGATGATCGTCATTTCCGGCACCACCGCCGAGACCTACCTGACCAAGGAATATCTCGACATTCCCCTGCAGAAGTATGATTCCTATGCAACCGCCAAGAACGCCTTGGAAAACGGCAATGGCGTAGCATGGGCCAACGACAACACCGAGGTCATCGCTTTTGCAAAGCAGAACTCCGGCTACACAGTCGGCATCCCCTCTCTGGGCAGCCAGGATACCATTGCCCCCGCTGTGAGCAAGGGCAACACCACCCTGCTGGACTGGATCAACGACGAGATCAAGAGCCTGGGCGAGGAAAGCTTCTTCCACAAAGATTACGAGGAGACGCTGGTGGATACCTACGGCCTTGACTATGAGGATGAGCTGGTCGTTGAGGGCGGCGAGGCCAACGCATGAATCTGAACTTTAAGATGCAGTGATGAGAAACACCCCGTGCAGAAATGTACAGGGTGTTTCTTTTGTGCAAATCTGTGCAACGATGTATTGACAATGTTGCACGATATGAATATAATAAAAGTGACAAAGGAGCGTGAGAGTATGACGACGGTAAGTGTCCGGATGGATGAGAATCTGAAGCGGGATTTTGATGAGATTTGCAATGAACTGGGCCTTTCGATGACAACAGCCATCACCATGCTGGCCAAAAAGATGACGCGTGAAAAACGCATTCCGTTTGAAGTCTCGATGGATCCCTTTTATAGTGCATCCAATATGGCCGCCCTGAATGACAGCATTGAGGAAATGCGTCAGGGAAAGACCGTGACGAGAACGCTGGAAGAGCTTGAGGCTATGGAACATGAGTAAGATCACCTTCACGGAGCGGGCCTTTGCGGAATATCTGTATTGGCAGTCTCAGGATAAAAAGACGCTGAAACGGATCAACGCATTGCTCAAGGATATTTCGCGCAGCCCGTATGAAGGCATTGGAAAACCGGAAGGGCTGAAAGAAAATCTCAGCGGGTATTGGAGCCGCCGGATCGATGATGTGAACCGGCTGGTCTATCGCATTGAAAATGATCTGATCGAGGTGTACCAGTGCAAGGGACATTACGACGATTGAAGCAAAAAAACGAGGACGGCCAATGGCTGTCCTCGTTTTTTTGCTGTATCTGGGGGCTTATACTTCCTCAGTCTCATCCTCGTCGTCATCTTCGTCGGCGAGAGCTTCTGCATGGATGCGCTGGCGCAGGCGGGTGCGGAACTCCTCGGCGGGGATGCCGCTTTGGTTGGGGGTCAGGTCCGGGGCGGGCTTGCCGTCAGGCAGGTGGGCACCAAAGGCCGGCACAAAGAAGAACTTGCGCACGACAAAGATCAACGCAATGGCACCCACGCTGATGAGGTTGTCCAGAGCCGATTCGTGGCCGACCACCATGTGGCGGGCAATGGCGTAGAGCAGCACTTCCAGGCTGCTGCCGGGGCTGTGTTTGGCCAGCATCTTGATGAACTCCACGCCGATGACAATGTCCAGCGCCCGCTCAAGGAAGCCGCGGATCTCTACATCGTTGCCATCAAACAGCAGGCCCGGCATCCACTTGAGCAGGGGGATGAAGCTGAGCAGCAGGCCGATGAGCACCAGCCCGGACAGCACGATCTCCAGCAGGGTGGCGGCCTGAATGATGTAGCTGCGCAGTGCCTTGCGGCTGCGGCTCTCAACATGGGCGGAGTGCGGGGTGTCGGAAGGATGGGACATGATGAGGCATCTCCTTTGCTCAAGATCGTGAAACGAAAAAAGCTGACAAACTTTTCTTAATTCTAGCAAAGGATTTGAGCAAAGTCAATGAAATGTGCCGAATTTTCTGGGAATTACTGGACGGCCACATAGCCGGAGCGCTCAATGCAGGAACGGCCTGCATCGGTGGAGAGCCACTCGTAGATCCTGCGCTCCGAGCTGTCGGCAGCGGAATCCTGCAGGATGGCAGCATAGAATTCGTTGCACAGCGGGTAGCTCTGGTCGGCGATCGTCTCGTTGGAAGGGGTCACGCCATCCACGGCCAGCAGCCGCAGACCGGGCTTGGAGTACATCTGGTCGATGTAGTAGTAGACCGAGAAACCGATGGCGTTGGCAGAGTTGTTATACTCTGCAATGCTGTCCACCAGCTCACCCATGGCGGTGGGGGCCAGCTCGGTGGGGGCCTCCATCAGCGGGCCGCCCTGGATCAGCAGTTTCTGGAACAGGGTCTGGCTGCCGGAGTCCGCCCGCCGCTGGAAGGCAATGATCTCCTGATCCTTGCCGCCCACATCCTTCCAGTTGGTGATCGTTCCGGCATAGATGTCCTTGAGCTGCTGCAGGGTCAGGCTCTGCACGGGGTTGTCCTCGTTGACGATGAACACCAGCGCGTCCCGGCCAATGGCCTTCTGCTCCAGCGGGTCACCGTCTGCCTTCAGCTCCTCCTTGACGGATTCCGGGGCTTCGTAGGCGATGATCAGTTTGACCGAATCGCCGTAATTGTTGCCGTACAGGCCCAGGTTGCGCCAGGCCTGGGCCGTGGTGTTGGTGGTCACGGCGCTCCGGGCGGTCTCCAGATCCAGCCCGGTGGTGTCGGCCATGATCTGTGCGATCAGCGGGATGCAGGCCGTGCTGCCATCCGTGATGGGGAATTCATCCACGCTCAGGATGGGCTGTGCGGGCACTTCACTGGCGGCAGAGGAAGCGGGCTCCTCCGCGTCGGGCACAGAGGGGGCTGCCCCCGAATCAGAGGAGGCAGGCACGGTGTTGCAGGCGGAGAGCAGGGCTGCGGTGGATGCCAGACCCAGACCGGTCAGGAACGCGCGGCGGGAAATTTTGACAGTACGCATGGAAAAACCTCCTTAGAAGAAACCGTTGTCCATTTCGTCGTTGCTGGAAGCGAAGATGCTCTCGGCGTAGAGCCACTGGCCGGTCAGGTCCATCCAGCCGCTCTCAAAGCCCTTGATGGCGGCGAACACGCCCTCGGGCAGGCCGTTGACGCTGTTGGCGTAGTACCCGGCACAGCTGCGCAGGCCGCTCACCACCACAGTGCCATCGCTGTCCAGAACATCATAGAGCCAGCTGCTGCCGGGGCCGTTGTAGCAGCCGTAGAAGTAGATGCCGTCCTCAGTGGAGAGCAGGGGCGAGTAGTAGTTGTAGGTCTCATTCAGCTTGGCCGGGTCGAGGGTCTTGTGGATACCGTCCGGCCCGCAGATGTGGATGGCCGTTGCGTCGTAGCTGTCATTGTCATCCTGCTCGACCCAGGCCCAGCCGTTCCCCTCGGGGTAAATATGGGTACGCACCTGATTTTCCACCGGGTCGATGGCGGTATCGGTCAGCAGAACACCGGTCTGCAGGTCGAACACCCGCACGGTGCCGTCTACGGCATAGATGGCCAACGTGGCATCATCCGTATTGGCATCGTAGAGATCCTTCTCCTCGCCGGTGAGCAGGTCGTGGAACAGATACCGCCCCGCCATTTCGGGGGTGGAGGCATCCGGTTCCGTGATCGCCACGCCGGGCGCATAGTACCGGATGGGCTGGTCATATTCGCAGAGCACAGCGCTTTGCTCCGTGCTGACCAGATCCACCAGCTGGTATCTGCCGTTGTTGTACAGGCTGACCGTGCCTGCACCGGTGTACTGCTGGTAACCGGTCAGCTCCTCGCCGGTGGTGGGATTGTACAGGCTGTCGGCACCCGTCGTGCCATCCTCGTTGTAGTGGCTCACCACCAGCCAGTCGGTGGGGGCAGAGCTGTCGCTGCTGCTGGCGTAGAAGTTGGAAAGGCCGGACAGCTCTGCCTGATAGACCACCTCGCCCTGCCGATCCTGCACCTGTACAGCGCAGTAGAGGGGCAGGTCATCGCCCCATTCGTTTTCCGGCACATAGTCTGCCGGGACATTGCAGACTTCAAAGGCCAGATAGCTGCCTGCTATGCTGCATCCGTAGGCGTTTTCGGGCACAGCCAGCTCCTCGCCCGTGGCAAGGTCGATCACCCGGCAATCGCCCTGGGCGTGGTTGTTATAGGGGGCATAGGCCATCTGTTCCGGTGCGGTCAGAACCAGCAGGCTGCCGGTCAGGGCGGCATCGTAGGCACGGTCAAAGGTCAGGATCTCCTTGCCGCTGCGGTCGCACAGGGCGGTTGCCCGCCCGGTGGGGGTACCGGGGTCCGACCACTGCCGCAGATAGTACCGCACGGTGCCGGTCAGGGTATCCGGCACCAGATACACGGTCTCACTGCTGGCGGCCTGATACAACACGGTATTGCCGCAGAGCACGGTATTGCCGCCGTTGGAGCCGTTGCTGTACAGGATGCGCAGCTTGCCGTCGTTCAGCGAAGCGGCAGCGGTGCCGGGCACCTCCTCAGCCTGGGCGGGCTTGGAATCGGGCAGGGGCGAGGCCGGGGGCAGCAGGGAGCAGGAGGCCAGCAGCCCTGCCGCGGCAGACAGGCTGAGCACTGCACAGCCGATGCGGAGAACAGAACGTTTCATAAGCGTACCTCACAGGTTTGGCAGAATTTAACTTTCCTATCCTGATTATAATACGAATAAACCGGATGTTCAATTGCAATCGAACGTCCGGTCATGGTTACAGTTTTGTTACAGGGTTCGCTCAGACCTCGGCAGCCTCGGCTTCGTCCATCCGCACCAGCTGACGCAGGAAGGGGAAGAGGAAGGGCACGGTGACAAAGAAGGTCAGCACATCGGCGATGGGCTGGCAGATCTCAACACCCAGCAGTCCAAAGGCCCGGGGCAGGGTGAGGATGAGCGGGATGAAGAACACGCCCTGACGGCAGCAGGCCAGAAAGGTGGCCCGGCCCGATTTGCCGATGGACTGGAACAGCATGTTGCCCGCCACGATCACGGGCTGCAGAAGCATGGCAAAGCACTGGAAGCGGAAGGCGGGAAGGGCCACGGCGGTGACTTCGGGATCATCGCGGAAAAGGCGGATAAGGGTCTCAGCATTGAACCAGCAGGCGGTAAGAATGACAGAGAGGAAGCAGAAGCTTGCCGCCATGGTGAACAGGCAGGCCTGCTGCACCCGGCGGTACTTTTGGGCACCATAGTTGAAGCCTGCCACCGGCTGAAAACCCTGACCGGTGCCGATGGCCACCGAGATGATGAACATGAAGATGCGGGAAACGATGCTCATACCGGCCACGGCAGCGTCGCCATAGCCCCGGGCGGCGATGTTCAGCAGCATTCCGCCAATGCTGTTCAGGCCCTGACGGCCAAAGCTGGGCATACCGGTCATCAGGATGGTGCCGAACTCCGCTGGGCTGTGGGTGACTGCCGTGATCCGGAACTGGCTGACTGTTTTGCCCCGCAGGAACATGGACAGCAGGATGCAGAAGCTGATGGTCTGACTCAGGGCCGTGGCAAGGCCCGCACCGGCGGTGCCCATGCCCAGCCCAAAGATGAACAGCGGGTCCAGCGCAATGTTCAGCAGGCCGCCGGTGACCAGGCCGATCATGGCAAAGCTGGCCTTGCCCTCATAGCGCAGGATGTTGTTCATCACCAGACTGGACATCATAATGGGAGCGGCCAGCAGGATGTACCGCGCGTAGGCGCAGGCATGAGGCAGGATGGTCTCGGTGCTGCCCAGCAGCATCATAAAATCGGGCAGGGTGAGCAGGCCCGCCGCTGTAATGATGCCGCCGAACACCAGCGCTGTGAAGAAGCTGGTGGAAGCAAACCGGGTGGCGGCATCGGTGTTCTGGCTGCCCAGGCTGCGGCTGATGATGCTGCCGGAGCCGTGGCCCAGCATAAAGCCCAGCGCCTGGAGAATGGCCATCAGGCTGGAAACGATGCCCACCGCGCCGGATGCGCTGGTAGAGATCTGGCCTACAAAAAAGGTATCGGCCAGATTGTAGATGCTGGTGATGAGCATGCTCAATATCGTGGGAGCCGCCAGGCTCAGGATCAATTTCGGGATGGGGGTCTCCGTCATTTTGCGGAACTGCTCCGCGCTGCGGTCGGCATTTGCCATGAAAAAACCTCGCTTTCTCTTTGACACGATCTTTCAATAAAAACAATCCATTTCAGTATACCGCAGGATCTGTTTTATATCAACCAATTCCTTGCTGGGGTTATTGCAGCAAAAGACCGCCCTGCCCGGGGGCAGAGCGGTCTTGGGTCATGGAAAGGAAAATGACAGTTACAGGGTCTTGCAGAACTCCTTCAGGTAGGCGCGGAAGGCCTCGCCGATCTCGGGGTGCTGCAATGCCAGCTCCACCTGAGCCTCCACCACGCGGAGCTTGTTGCCCATGTCGTAGTGGGTGCCGGTGAACTCCACGGCGGTCATGCCGCCGCAGTTGCGGGCATACTCGGCCATGGCATCGGTCAGCTGGATCTCGCCGCCTGCACCGGGTTTGGTGTGGGCGAGGATATCGTAGATCTCAGGGGTCAGCAGCACACGGCCCAGAATGGAGTAATTGCTGAACTCCTGGCCCTTTTTGGGCTTCTCGATCATGTCATCCACAAAGAAATAGTTGTCGTGGATGGGGGTGGTCTTCAGGCTGCAGTAGCGGCTCACATCGGCCCAGGGCACAGCGGAGACACCCGCGGCCGGGCGGCCGAACTCCTCATAAGCGCGGATGAGCTGGGCGCAGACAGGGTCCTCGCCCCAGATCACGTCGTCGCCGTAGATGACCACGAACGGATCGTCACCGGTAAAGGCCTTTGCCATGCTCACGGCGTGGCCCAGGCCCAGCGTCTGCTTCTGGCGCACAAAGAAGATGTTGGCAAGGTTCGAGATGCCCAGGCACTCCTCCAGCATTTTTTCCTTGCCGGGGGCGGCCAGCTTTTCTTCCAGCTCGGGGCTGCGGTCAAAGTGATCCTCGATGATGCTCTGGTTGCGGCCCAGAATGATCAGAATGTCCGTGATGCCGGACTTGACGGCTTCCTCCACCAGATACTGGATGGCGGGCTTATCCACGATGGGGAGCATCCCCTTGGGCATGGCCTTGGTGGCGGGCAGCACACGGGTGCCCAGACCAGCGGCAGGGATGACAGCCTTCGTAACTTTTTTCATGGTTCGGAACTCCTTCATCATATCATTTCAGGCTGAACGCTCAGCCGTAGACCAGATGGATCAGGGCATCCACATTGGGGCCAAGCAGCAGGGTGAACGCGCTGCCAATGACCATGAGCAGGACCAGACAGCCGAGCACGGCGGCCCAGCTGGTGCCGCCCTGCGCGCAGAGCACGGCTTTGCGCTGTGCCGCGTCCGGGAACTCCGCGCGGATGCGGCGGATCTTCTCGGCGGCACTCTGGCGGTAGAGCCACTTGCCATACAGGCCGCGCACGATCATCAGCAGAAAGCTGAGCACCGAGCAGACCCGGGAAAGGGTGAGCAGGGTGGAGGTGGAAAGCCCTGGGGCTAAGCTGCTGTCCGTGACCTGCAAAAGGTCAATGAAGGTGGGCAGGGCCAGCACCAGCTCGGCGGCCAGAAAGGCGAACGCGGGCTTCCACGCCTTGCGGTAGAAGAAATAGAACGGGCCGAACAGCATGGCCGAAAAGCTCATGGAGGTCTTGGTGTGGGACAGCTGCATCCGGCAGTAGGCACTCAGGTAGGCAGGGGAAGCCGGGCCGATGAAATCCGCCCAGTCCTTGCAGGGGATGCCGTCCATGACCTCTTCCTTGCCAAAAGCCGCCTGATAGGTCTGGCGCAGCGGGTCTACCTGCGGGGCCCCGGTCTCCTGGAACTGGCGGTAAAAGGTGGAGTAATCAAACTCCTCGCTGTGCTCATCCGAATCGGCACGGTCAGCAGGCTCCTGTGCCCCCTCCGGGGGCAGGGCCGCACCGCAGCAGCGGCAGACAGATTCACTGCGCAGGGTGCGCTCGCCGCAGGCAGGGCAGGTGCACAGCTCACTTTCCTGATAGGGGAACTTCCACTCGTATCCGGCGGCGTGGGCCGGGGCATGGATGCAGCGGCCGAGCTTTTCATAACAATCGCGGTGATAAGGCGCGCCGCAGTCGGGGCAGACAACGATATCGTCCTGCAGTGTCAGCGGCTTGCCGCAGCCCTCACAGGGGCAGCCATAATATTTGGGCATAAGATCCTCCCGGTATGCTAGTTGAACTTATTATACTCCCTTAAAAGAGAAAAGAAAAGGCAAAAATCTTCAAAATTCCAGTAGGTTGAGTATTTTTCCTCTTTACTTTATCATGGATTCTGGGTATACTAATGAAGTATCTGTGTATAAACTGTATCTTTTGAGGGATTCTTAAAATATGATTACTACTGACGAACTGAAAGTGCAGCTGGCCGATTACGGCACCGCTGTGAAGGACCTGGAGGAAGCGCTGGCCATCGACGCTTCCCGCAAGCGCGTGCAGGAGCTGGAGCACACCATGAGCCGCCCCGGCTTTTACGATGACGCTGAGCTGAGCAAGAAGGTCTTTGATGAAGTGGGCGACCTGAAGGGCAAGCTGAACCGCTTTGAAAAGCTGCAGGGCCTGTACGATGATGCCGAGACCATGCTGGTGATGCTGGACGAGGAGTACGACCCCGATATGGTGCCCGAGGCAGAGGAAGCCGTGAACGCCGTGGGCAAGGCCGTGGACGAGCTGCAGCTGATGACCATGCTGAATGGTGAGTACGACCACAGCAATGCCATCCTGACCTTCCACGCCGGTACCGGCGGCACCGAGGCACAGGACTGGGCCGAGATGCTCTACCGCATGTACAACAAGTGGGCACAGGCACACGGCATGACCGTGGAGGTGCTGGATTATCAGGATGGCGATGAGGCCGGCATGAAGAGCGCTTCCATGATGGTCAAGGGTGCCAACGCCTACGGTCTGCTGAAGAGCGAGAACGGCGTGCACCGTCTGGTCCGCGTGTCTCCTTTTGATGCCAACGCCCGCCGCCAGACCAGCTTTGCCTCTCTGGAAGTGATGCCCGAACTGGACAACACCATTCAGGTGGACATCCGCCCCGAGGATATCGAGATGCAGGTGTTCCGCTCCTCCGGTGCCGGCGGCCAGCACATCAACAAGACCTCTTCCGCTGTCCGTCTGATCCACAAGCCCACCGGCGTCGTGGTCAGCTGCCAGACCCAGCGCAGCCAGTTCCAGAACCGTGACTACGCCATGGAAATGCTGAAGGCAAAGCTGTATCAGATCGCAAAGCAGCAGCACATGGACAAGATCGACGACATCAAGGGCGTGCAGAATGAGATCGCCTGGGGCCACCAGATCCGCAGCTATGTGTTCATGCCCTACACCATGGTCAAGGATCACCGTACCAACTACGAGACCGGCAATGTCGATGCCGTGATGGATGGTGATTTGGACGGCTTTATCTTTGCTTACCTCAAGGCCGCCAGCCGCGGGGAACTGCAGGATACCTAAAATTTGTCATAAAATGTCAGAGGGACCTCGCCGTTGGGCGGGGTCCCTCTTTTGATTACAGGTGCAGATATTTTCCGGTGATGCTGGCGGGATCGGCGGCCACCTGCTCCGGTGTGCCGCAGGCCACGATGCGTCCGCCGCTCTCGCCGCCGCCGGGGCCAAGGTCCACGAGATAGTCGGCGTTGCGGATCACATCCAGATCGTGCTCAATGACCACCACAGTGGCCCCGCTGTCAATGAGACGCTGGAACACGCCCAGCAGGGTGCGCACATCCAGCGGGTGCAGGCCGATGGTGGGCTCGTCGAATACAAACACGGTGTCGGCCTGCCCTTTGCCCATCTCGCTGGCGAGCTTGAGCCGCTGGGCCTCCCCGCCCGAAAGGCTGGGCGTGGCTTCGCCCAGAGTCAGGTAGCCCAGCCCCAGGCTGGAAAGGGTCTGCAGCCGGCTGGCCACCAGCTTGAGGTCGGCACAGGCGGCAAGGGCTTCGTCCACGCTCATCTCCATCAGGCGGGGCAGGCTCTCGGCCTGGGTGCCGTCCTTCCGGGTGCGGTAGAGGGCGGCGGCATCCTTCTGGTAGCGGGAGCCGCCGCAGTCCGGGCAGGTGATCTCCACATCCGGCAGGAACTGGATGTCCAGGCTGATGGTGCCGGTGCCGTCGCAGCCGGGACAGCGCAGGCGGCCCGTGTTGTAGGAGAAATCGCCCGCCTTGTAGCCCTTCTCCCTGGCAAGGGGGGAGCGGGCGTAGATCTTGCGCAGTTCGTCGTGGACATTGGCATAGGTGGCCACCGTGGACCGCACGTTGATGCCGATGGGCGTTGCGTCAATGAGCTTGACCTGCGCAATGCCCGGTGCAGTGATGCTTTCCACATGGGCGGGCAGAGCTTCGCCCTTGGCGGCGGCCTCCAGCGCGGGGATCAGGCTTTCCAGCACCAGCGTGGTCTTGCCGGAACCGGACACGCCGGTCACCGCGATGAGCCGCCCCTTGGGCAGCCGGACTTCCAGCGGCTTGACGGTGTGGATGGCCCGGGTGCGCAGGGTGATGGTGCCCAGCGCAAAGAGCTCCGCTTCCGGGGTGCGGGTGCGGGCTGAGAGGGTGTGCAGGTCGGCAAGGAAGGGCCCGATGCGGGAGGCCGGGCTTTGGGCCACCTGCTCCACAGTGCCCTGTGTCAGGATGGTGCCGCCGTTTTCACCGGCACCGGGGCCCATCTCAATGAGCCAGTCGGCATCCCGCAGGATCTCAGTGTCGTGATCCACCAGCACGATGGAGTTGCCGTCCGCGATCAAGTCATGCATCACGCCCCGCAGGCCCTCGATGTTGGAGGGGTGCAGGCCGATGGAGGGCTCGTCCAGCACATAGAGCACGCCGGTGGTGCGGTTGCGCACCGAGCGGGCCAGCTGCACCCGCTGGCGCTCCCCTGTGGAAAGGGTGGCAGCCTCCCGGTCAAGGGAGAGGTAGCCCAGCCCCAGATCCAGCAGGCGGGCGGCGGTGGCCTGAAAGGACTCGCAGATGCTCTCAGCCATGGGACGCATCTCCACGGGCAGGGAGGCAGGCACCCCCTCCACCCACTGTACCAGCGTGTCCAGCGTCATGCGGCAGGCATCGGCCAGCCCGATGCCCCGCAGCCGGGGAGCCCGGGCCGCGGCGTTCAGGCGGGAGCCGCCGCAGGCGGGGCAGGGGCCCTGCTTCAGAAACCGTTCCACCCGCTTCATGCCCTTTTCATCCGTTACCTTGGCAAGAGCGTTCTCTACGGTATAAACGGCGTTGAAGTAGGTGAAATCCATTTCGCCGGCCGCGCCGGTCTTGCTGTTCTGGTAGAGCAGGTGCACTTTTTTGGCGGGGCCGTGGAACACCATGTCGCGCTCTTCCGGGGTCAGCTCCCGGAAAGGTACGTTGGTGCGCACGCCCATCTTTTCGGCGATCTCCTTCATCAGCGACCACATCAGGGTCTGCCAGGGCAGCACTGCGCCCTCGTTGATGGAAAGGCTCTCGTCCGGCACCAGAGTGGATTCGTCCACCACTCGCACGATGCCGGTGCCCTCGCAGTCTGGGCAGGCTCCGGTGCTGTTAAAGGCGAACTGCTCCGCGCCCAGCACCGGCACCTGCGCGCCGCACCGGGGGCAGTAGAGCGGGATCTCGGCCGCAATGTTCAGGCTGGGCGGCACCATGCAGCCGCAGCTGGGGCAGGGGTAGTGGGACAGCCGGGAGAACATCAGGCGCAGGCTGTTCAAAAGCTCGGTCATGGTGCCAAAGGTGGAGCGCATTCCGGGCACGCCGGGCCGCTGGTGGAGGGCCAGTGCGGCGGGAACATAGCGGATCTCGTCCACCTGTGCCTTTTCGGCCTGGGTCATCCGGCGGCGGGTATAGGTGGAAAGGGCCTCCAGATAGCGGCGGGAGCCCTCGGCGTAGAGGACACCCAGCGCCAGCGAGGACTTGCCGGAACCGGACACGCCCGCAATGCCGACGATCTTGTGGAGCGGCACGTCTACGTCGATGTTCTTCAGGTTGTGCACCCGCGCGCCCCGCACCCGGATGGCGGCGGGGAGGGCGGAACTGGATTCGTGGTTCATCGTGTTTCCTTTCTCTGAATGGGGTCACAAAAGGCTCCCCCACAGGGGAGCCGGAAAGATCATAAACCGAGAGGATCAAACCGCTGGTGTTCGAGCTGGTCGATCACCGCCTGCGCTGCCGGTGCAATGGGGGCGGGCACTGCGGCGGGGCGGCTGAGGTAGTAGCCCTGCAGCAGGTCCACGCCCAGACCGATGACGGTGCGCAGCTGGGCCTCAGTCTCAATGCCCTCGGCGATGAGCTGCATACTGCGGGCGTGCGCGTAAGCCACAATGTTGGAGACGATCTGCTGCTTATCACGGTCGGTGTCGATCCCGCGCACAATGGAGATGTCGATCTTGATGTACCGGGGCGATAGCTCTAGCAGGTTCAGCTCGTTGCTGTAGCCGCTGCCGTAGTCATCCAGCGCAAAGGAGCCGGAGAAGCCCGGAACGTTCCGCTTCCGTTCCAGACATGCGCGGTCCAGATCCTCCTGTTCAGTGATCTCCACCACCAGCCGCTTGAGCAGCTCGGGGTAACGCTGGGCATATTCCTCTACATCCTCATTCGTCAGGCTGACATTGGCGATGGAGTTGATGAAGAGCAGGGCATCGCTTTGGAACAGGCCCTGTGCCTGCATACGCTGGAAGATCGCGCTGGAATGGAACACAGTGATCCGTTCGATCTCATACAGGCGGCCCGTCTCATGGGCCAGCTGCATGACCTGAGCGGGGGAGTGCAGGGTAGGCAGATCCACCCGCATGAGGGCCTCGTAGGCTGCGATCCGGCCGGTACGGGCAGAGCAGATGGGCTGGAAGTGGTAGGTCACCAGTTCCTCCCGCAGCAGGAGCTCAAAGTCTTGCTGGGTCTGAGCAGCGTATGCCTCCTGATGGTAGCTGCCGATATCAAAATCACACATGCGGCCCTTGTGGGAATGCTTGACCTGATACATGGCAAAGTCGGCATATTTTTTCAGGGTGAGCAGGTCGTGGCCGTCCGTGGGGTACCAGGCAATGCCGCCCGAGATGCTGATGTGCAGCTGCTTGCCGTTGGGCAGGATGGACACGCTGCGCTGCAGGGCGGCACTCAGCAGCTCCAGCTGGGCGCGGAGCTGTGCCTGATCCTGGTAGCCATAGAAGAAGATCAGGAATTCATCGCCCGAAAGGCGGGAGCAGATGGTGTTGGCGGGCGTGTTGGCCGCAAAGCACTGGCCGGTCTGGCGGATGTACTGGTCACCCCAGTCGTGGCCGTAGGTGTCGTTGATCTGCTTGAGGTTGTCCAAATCCATCATCAGCAGGGCGGCACAGCCCAGCTTTTCGGGCTGCTGGAACAGCGCGTCACAGGCGCGGTCAAAGGCACGGCGGCGGTACAGGCCGGTCAGGGTATCGTAATCGCGCTCGTGCTCAATGCGCTGCTGCTCCAGCACCGTGGTGGTCATATCCTCAGCCAGACCCACCTCGGAGGCGTTTTCGCCCAGGATATGGGTGACACGCAGGGTGATGTAGTGGGTGCTGCCGTCGGGCTGGGGGATGGCAAAGACCTTGTTGTTGGCCGGGGACAGGCGGTAGAACCACCGCTGCTCCAGTGTGCCCATCAGGGCGCGGAAAGCCTTTGGCGTGAGCGGATCAGGCTGCTCCTGTGCAAGGCCCAGCATGGAGAAGAAGTTATCAGTCACATAAACGCTGTCATCGCGCAGCTCATAGCCGCCCAGCTCCGCACTGGCCAATTTCATAATGCGCAAAAAGCGGGTGGAGGAGTCCAGCACGTCCTTGCTCAGCTGGGTAAAGGCAGAGGAAAACTGATCCAGCTCCCTGATGCCGGTGGTGGACAGATGCGGGATGGCGGAGGAATCCGCTTCGGCAGCGGCTACCTCAGCCGAGAGCTTGGCTACGGGCCGGGCCAGCCGCCTGCTGATCAGCCAGCTGCAAACAAAGCCAACGGCCAGCGTGATCAGAATGATGAAGGAGAGCAGCTGCTGCAGCCGCTGGGCAAAAGCAAAGAGCTGCGCCTCGGGAACAAGAGCCCACGAGAAGCCAGTGCTCGCCCGAGAAAGGGGCGTTCCGGCTGTAGAGGTTCAAGGGGGAGACCGAGGCAATGTAGAGTGCATCGCTGAAGAGGTAGCGGCGGGTCTGGGCACTGTGGAGGCGCAGCGTAAGGCTTTCGTCCGCAGAACCCGGCTGCCCGTCGCAGTGGGAACGGAGCACCGGACGCAGCTGCAGTTCAGAGGCAGAGAGCTCCTCCGTACCGGTCACGGCAAGGAAATAGGTGCCGTTGTTTTGCAGCTCAGAGCAGGGCAGGTTCTCCCACAGGTAGTCGGCCAGCAGCTCCACGCCGATCACGCCGTAAACGGTGCCGTCCGGCAGGATCAGGGGCTGGCTGTAGGCAATGGCCTCGTGGGTGTCTCCGGGCATCGGATAGGATTGTGAGGTCCAGTGGCCATAATCGGAGGCGGCAAGGCTGGCTCCGTCTTTATAGGCGGCCTGAAAAGGGGGATAAAGGAAGCCCTGGTTTCCCAGTGCCCGGTAACGGATGGTGGGGGACCAGCTGTTGTCCGTGGCAATGGAGAGGGACTGCACCAGCTGGGCCGGTGCCCGCACGAAGGTCAGGTCGGCGTTGCGCTGGGAGGGAGCGGCATCCGGGTCAAGATCCCGCAGGTAGATGGCGGGCAGCCGGCTGTCCTGCTTCTGCTTGTCCAGATCATGGGTGTTCAGGATAAGAAACACGCCGGTCACCGACTTGATGCGCAGGGTGCTGATGAGCTCCGGCGCGGCGGCTTCCAGCAGGGGATAGGCCGCGTCGCTGCTGCTGTCCAGCGTGCTCAGGCTGATCTCTCCCTCGTCCAGAAGCTGCTGGGTCAGGCCATTGATGGCATCGGAAAGGCTGGTCAGCTCCTGCGCATCATGGAGGATGGACTGAAGATACCGGCTGCGGTTGTCCACCTGCATGGCAAGGATATCCTCGGCGTTCTGGTTCAGCTGGGGGCCAAGCCGGGTGGCGTGGGCGGCAAAGGTCAGCAGCAGGATCTCCACCGCCAGCACAGCCAGCAGGGAGAAAAGGATGGTGCCGAAGATAGAATGGCCCGTCTGAGGGGCCTTCTGACTGTGCGGCTTGCGGTTCTGCATCTGAAGGGCTCTCCTTTTGTGGTTGTTCCAAGGGCATCTCAGCCCGCAAAGGCGCTGAGAGCGGCCAGGGTCTGGCCGTACCAGGCATCAAAATAGGCATCGGTCAGAAACTCGGCTTCGGCTTCCTCGGGGGTCTGCCCGGCAGCCAGCCGCTCCAGCACCGTGGCACGGTCGGCAGTGACACGGTCCTCCAGCGCGTACTGCAGGGTATTGCGGGCGCGCAGGGCATCCGGGAAGGCATGGGTGGTGTAGAGCTTGCTGCGATCGATGGCATCAATGGACAGGCTCAGCACCTTGTGGATGCGCTCGGAGACCGTCAGGCCGCTGTTCTCAAGGGCGGACATGCTGTTGGCGGCATAGGTCACGGGCATATAGCCGGACTGCACCGAGAACTGCAGGTTGTTTTCCGGCTGGGTGAACCATTTCAGGAAGGCAACGCAGGCGCTGATCTCGTCCTCGGTGCCCGGGATGACTACCATGCCGGCCCCCTGCTGGACGGCCACCGGCTCACAGCCTGCAAAGCTGGGGCAGGGCAGCGCGGCCATCTCGATGCCGTGGCTCTCGGTGTCGCTGGTCAGCACCTGGGTGGGGAAGAAGGAAGCGCTGGAGGAGGAACCGACATAGGCCAGCAGGCTGCCGGTTTTGATATCGTCGCTGCGGAACTTGCCGCTGGCACTGCACCAGCCCTTGATGTAGGGGACATAGTAGTTATCCCACAGCTTGCGGAGTGTCGGCTTGTTAAAGTGCAGGGTCATCACGCCGTTCTCTGCATCAAAGATGGTCGTACCCCGTTCCTGTGCGCCGCAGAGCAGGTAATTGGTCAGCGCGTCGCGGCCATACAGGGCCTTGCCGTCGTTGGGCGCAGCCGTCTGGGCATCGGTCCAGTCGTAGTATTTGTGTGCGGCCTCGTTCAGCCCCTCCACAGTGGAAAGATCCGCATAGGTCACGCCCGTGGCCTCGGCAAAGGGGGCAAAGTCGGTGGCGTTCAGGTAGAGCAGCTCGGTGGACTTTGCTATGGGAAAGACCTTGAGCTCCCCGTTGTTCATCAGGTCGCCCTCTTCGAGAAACCCGGCGATATAGGCAGACTTCTCTTTTTCGGTCAGGTAGGGGCTCAGGTCAACGGCAAGGCCCATCTGATCCAGCGTAAAGGCGGTGTCCGCGTAGGAGGAGACGATGTTGGGCAGCTTCTCGGCACCCACCTTGCCCTCGGCGGCGGCCAGCACGCTGGTCTCCAGGTCGTTCACGCTGCCCTGACTGGAGCTTTCGACCCGGATGTTCTTCTCTTTGCCCACGGTGGAGTTGAACTGCTCCACCAGCTGGTTGAAGCATTCCAGCTGATCGCCGTTGTAATAGGTCCAGATCGTGATGGTGGTGGGCAGCTTGCTTCGGCCGCAGGCAGTGCCGCCCAGCGCCACGGCGGCGCACAGCAGCAGACTGACGGCAGAACGAAGAATTCGTTTCATTACCTTATCTCTCCCATTCCGACAAAAACGGCTCACGGAAAAACGGCGCGTCCTGTCGTTTCTGAAATGATACCAGACGAAAACATTGTAACACTTTTTCGGGGCGGGGGCTACTGATTTTTGAAAAAACACCCGAAAGCAGACGAAAAAAGAAAGAATCTCTGGCCAGCGCTTCCATTTTTCGTAAAGTCCGGATATAATACAAGCATAAAATACAACAAAAAGAATGGGAGAGCTTATGGCGCAGAAGAAGGACGAGGGCCTGAACGGCAACGAGAAGATCGAACAGGCGGTTTACCAGCTACAGCAGGAGCCCACACAGGAGCAGCTGGCGCATACCCTGACCGTAATCCGGCGGCGGATGCGGGAAAACGGACAGGTCGTGGTGGCGGTGGAGCCGAACCCGGCCAGTGAGCAGATGCAGCTGCGGGCCCTCCGCACGGCCGATGGGGCCAGCTGGTGGTATGCCTTTACCAGCTTTGAAGAGGAGATGAAGGGCGCGGAAGCGGTGCAGTCCACCTTTCTGGTGGAGCTTGAAAAGCTGTTGGATGCCGCACTGCAGGTGCCGGAGATCCAGGGCATTATCCTGAACCCCTGGAACCGCACCATCCAGCTGGACAAGACCCTGCTCCGGATCATCAAGGGATAAGCACGAAAGGACCCGTCTGCCGCATTTTGGTGCGAGCAGACGGGCCCTTTTTATATGGTAAAGGAAGAAGGAGAATGGCAGATCAGGCAGCGTCGGTGCGGTCCTTCTTGAGCAGGCTCAGGATCACGGCACCCACCACGCTGCCAGCGGCCAGAGCCACGCAGTAGAGCAGGGCATGATCGACCACGGGGAACACGAAGATGCCGCCGTGGGGAGCGCGCAGGGCGCAGCCGAAGGTCATGGAGAGGGCACCGGCCAGCGCGGCACCGGCCACACAGCTGGGCAGGACGCGCAGCGGGTCGGCGGCGGCGTAGGGGATGGCACCCTCGGTGACGAAGCACAGGCCCATGACGTAGTTCACGATGCCGTTGCGGCGCTCGTCAGGAGTCCACTTCTTGGGGCAGAAGGTGGTGGAGAGGGCGATCGCGATGGGAGGAACCATGCCGCCCACCATGACAGCAGCCATGACCTCGTAGTTGCCGGAGGCCAGTGCGGCAGTGCCAAAGACGTAGGCAGCCTTGTTGAAGGGGCCGCCCATGTCAATGCTCATCATACCGGCAACGATGGCACCCAGCAGGACTTTGGAGGTGCCGCCCATGGCGTTGAGGCAGTTGGTCATGGCGGTGTTGATCATGCCCATGACCGGGTTGATGCCGCACATCACGGCACCGATGATGAGGATGCCGCCCAGCGGGTAGATCAGCATGGGACGGATGCCGTTCAGGCTGGCGGGGAGCTTTTCGGTGATCTTTTTCAGGAACTCGACCACATAACCGGCCACGAAACCGGCCAGCAGAGCGGCCAGGAAGCCGCCGGAGATGCCGGTGGTCTCACCATTGGCAAGGCCTGCAAAGTTGGTGCCGTTCATGGCCAGCACGCCGCCCGCAAAGCCCACGGCCAGGCCGGGACGGTCGGCGATGGACATGGCGATGAAGCCTGCCAGAATGGGAAGCATGTAGCCGAAGGCGGCGCTGCCCACCGTCTTGAAGAAGGCGGCGATGGGGGTGTTCATGCCGAAGTTGGAGGGGTCGATGGTGTAATCGTCCAGCAGGAAGGCCAGCGCGATCATAATGCCGCCGCCCACCACAAAGGGCAGCATGTGAGACACGCCGTTCATCAGATCCTTGTACATCTTGCGGCCAAAGCTGTCGCCGGAGGTCTCCTCCTCGGCAGCGAAAGCACCGCCCTTGGCGTGATAAACAGGAACTTCGCCGTGAGCCACCTTTTTCAGCAGCTCCTCGGGCTTGTGGATGCCGTCATCCACCCGGGCAAACAGCACGGGCTTGCCGTCAAAGCGGGCGGTCTCCACATTTTTGTCCGCTGCCACGATGATGCCGTCACAGGCTTCGATCTCAGCGCGGGTCAGCACGTTCTTGGCACCATCGGAGCCGTTGGTCTCCACCTTGGTGGGCAGGCCCAGCTTGTCACCGGCCTTGGTCAGCGCCTCGGCGGCCATGTAGGTGTGGGCAATGCCGTTGGGGCAGGCGGTCACGGCCAGAATGCGGTAGCCGCTCTGGGGGATGGCCTGCTGGGTGAAGCTCTCCTCACCGAACTGGGCCTCCTCCTGTGCGTCGATGAGGGCAAGGAATTCGGCGGGGGTCTTGGCGGCCTTCAGCTTTTCCACAAAGTCCTCGTTCATCAGCATCTGCATCATGCGGGCCAGCATATCCACATGCAGGCTGCCGTTTTCGGGGGCTGCAATGGCAAAGAGCAGGTCGGTCTTGCCGTCATCCTCGGCGTTGTACTGCACCGGGGTGCTCAGACGCAGGGCGGCCAGGCTGGGCCGGGTGACCACATTCGTCTTGGCGTGGGGAACGGTGATGCCGTTGTCTACGTAGGTGGAAGCCTCATCCTCCCGGGCGTAGAGAGCCTTCTTGTAGGCTTCTGTGTCGGTGATGTTGCCGTGGGTGGCCTGCAGCTCTACCAGCCGGGAGAGGATCTCGTCCCGGTTGGATGCCGCGGAATCCAGCTCGATGGACTTTGCGGTGAATAATTCCGTAATGCGCATAAGGGTTTTCCTTTCTCTCTATCTGCAGCCCTCTCAGTCAAAGCCTGATGGCTTTGCCAGCTCCCCCAAAGGGGGGAGCCAACGCATCTCCAAGGTCAGCAGAAGCTGAATCTGGGAGAGCAATGACGGAGAGGGTGAGCTACCTTAAATTTGACCAAACAATTCTTCGATCTTTTCTTTCGTTGCCAGCCCAAGGCTGAACGCGGTGGCACTGCCGCAGGCGGTGCCCAGCCGGAGGGCCTGCTCATAGCTGCCGCTTTGCAGATAACCTGCCACAAAACCGGCCACCATGCTGTCGCCTGCGCCTACGCTGTTCACGACCTTGCCCTTGGGGCAGCCGATGCGGTGCACCGCGCCGTGCTCATCCACCAGCAGAGCGCCGTTCCCGGCCATGCTCACCAGCACGTTCCGGGCACCCTTTTCCTGCAGGGTGCGGGCAGCGGCGGTGATCTCTGCGTCCGTTTTCAGCTCCCGGCCCACGATCTCGCCCAGCTCGTGATCGTTGGGCTTGATCAGGAAGGGGTGATAGGGGAGGACGTTGACCAGCAGATCCTGGGTGGCATCCACCACGGCCCGCACGCCGTGGCCCTCCAGCCCTGCCAGCAGCCGCTCGTAGGTGCTCTGGGAAAGGCTCTTGGGAATGCTGCCCGCCAGAATGAGGATGTCGTCAGGCTGCAGGGTGTCCAGCTGGGCTTCCAGCTGCTGCATGGCGCTTTCCGGGATGCTGGGGCCTGCGCCGTTCAGCTCAGTCTCGGTACCTGCCTTGATCTTGACGTTGATGCGGGTCATGCCCTCGGCCAGATGGATGAAATCGGTCCTGAGCCCCTGCGCGGCCAGACCACGCTCCAGCCAGGCACCGGTCTCACCGGCCACAAAGCCCAGAGCCACGCTCTCACAGCCCAGCTCCCGGAGCACGCCGGAAACATTGATGCCCTTGCCGCCCAGCACGCAGTCCTCCCCGGCGGCGCGGTTCACCTCGCCCACCTCAAGAGGCCTGTCGAGACGGACGACATAATCAATGGCAGGATTGAACGTTACAGTGTAGATCATACCTCGGTCTCCTTTATCAGAGTGTATTGCCGGTATTTGGGGTTGGGGCACCGGTTCGTCAGGATGGCACCGCTGTGCAGATCACAGATGACGGCGGGGTAGACCTGCGCGAATTTGGTGTCGTCCACCAGGAACCACGTCTCCCGCGCCCGGCGGATGACCGCAGCCTTGACGGCGGCCTCCTCGGGGTCTGGGGTAGTGAAGCCGGAATCCAGCGCCACGCCGTTGGCTCCCATGAAGGCTTTGGTGAAATTGTACTGTTGGATGGCAGTCAGCGCAGCCGCCCCGATGATGGCCTCGGTCTGGGGCCGCAGCAGCCCGCCGGGCAGGAACACCCGGCAGCCTTTCTGGGCCAGCAGGCGGGCGTGGGCCACGCCGTTGGTCACATAGCTGGCGTTCAGGGCCGGGCCGCTCAGCGCCCGTGCCAGAGCCAGCGTGCTGGAGCCTGCATCCAGATAGATGAAATCTTCCGGCAAGATCAGTTCTGCCGCCGCCTGGGCGATGCTCTGCTTCTGACTGACGGCCAGCTCTTCCTTGGCGGCCATGGTGGGCTCATCGGTGCGGAAGGGGCTGTCCGGCAGGGTGGCCCCGCCGTGCACCTTGTTCAGTTTGCCCTGCTTGTCCAGCTCGTTCAGGTCGCGCCGGATGGTGGATTCGCTTGCGTTCAACGCCTCGCACAACTCCTGCACGGTGGCGGTGCGCTGCCGCGCCAGCAGATCCAGAATCAGGCTGAATCGTTCTTCTGCCAGCATCGGGAACATTCCCCCTTGTTCGATTTATATGATTGGTTTTGATTGACATTGGCGGGTTCTGACCGCCTTGCCCCCTTATTATAGCAAAATCTCAGTCAAAATCAATCAGATTCCGCCAAGTTTGAGTGACAAAATATTGCTCTGTTTTTTGGGCAGGATGCATAAGAAGTGGGATACAACAACAAAAAAGCCGACACTCCACAATGGAATGTCGGCTGAATCTCTCACCGCTTCGGTCTGGCTGTGCCAGCGCCTTGCGGAGCTCTCCTAATAGGGGAGCCAGGAATCACGGTTACTTATTCTGGATGTACTCGTCCATGGCCTTGGCGGCTGCCTTACCGGCACCCATGGCCTTGATGACGGTGGCGGCACCGGTCACGGCATCGCCGCCGGCGTACACGCCCTCACGGCTGGTCTTGCCCTCGTCGCCCTCGGTGACGATGCAGCCGTGCTTGTTGGTCTCCAGGCCGGGGGTGGTGGAGCGGATCAGGGGGTTGGGGCTGGTGCCCAGGCTCATGATCACGGTATCCACGTCCAGCTCAAACTCGCTGCCCTTCTTTTCAATGGGACGGCGGCGGCCGGAAGCATCGGGCTCACCCAGCTCCATCTCAATGCAGGTGATGGACTTGACGAAGCCTTCGTCGTTGGCGTGGATCTCCACGGGGTTGCACAGGGTCTTGAAGATGATGCCCTCTTCCTCGGCGTGCTCGACCTCCTCCTTACGGGCAGGCAGCTCGGCCATGCCACGGCGGTAGACGATGTACACAGTCTCAGCACCCAGACGCAGGGCGCTGCGGGCAGCATCCATGGCCACGTTGCCGCCGCCCACAACGGCCACCTTTTTGCCGGTGCGGATGGGGGTCTTGCTGGTGGGCAGGTAGGCCTTCATCAGGTTGGAGCGGGTCAGGAACTCGTTGGCGGAGTACACACCCTTCAGGCTCTCGCCGGGGATGCCCATGAAGCGGGGCAGACCGGCACCGGAGCCAACGAACACGGCCTCGTAGCCGTACTCGTCCATCAGCTCGTCGATGGTCAGCACCTTGCCGATGACCATGTTGCACTCAAAATCCACACCCATCTTCTTCAGGCCGTCGATCTCCTGCTGCACGATGGCCTTGGGCAGACGGAACTCGGGGATGCCGTACATCAGCACGCCGCCGGCCACATGCAGGGCCTCGTAGACGGTGACCTTATAGCCCAGCTTGGCCAGATCGCCTGCGGCGGTCAGACCGGCAGGGCCAGCGCCGATGATGGCGACCTTGTGGCCGTTCCATGCGGGTACGATGGGGGCGGTGTGGACGTTTTCACGGTGCCAGTCGGCCACAAAGCGCTCCAGGCGGCCGATGCCCACAGGCTCGTTCTTGATGCCGCGGGTGCACTTGCCCTCGCACTGGCTCTCCTGGGGGCAGACACGGCCGCAGACGGCGGGCAGGGAGGAGGAGCGGGCAATGACCTGATAGGCGGCTTCAAAGTCGCCCTCGGCCACATGACCGATGAACTCGGGGATATCGATGCCCACGGGGCAGCCGGTCTGGCAGGGCTTGTTCTTGCAGTGGATGCAGCGCTTTGCCTCGTTCACGGCCATCTCTTCGGTATAGCCCAGTGCAACTTCCTCAAAGTTCTTGTTGCGGACGTTGGGGTCCTGGGTGGGCATGGGGCACTTTTTGGGATCCATATTGAAAGCCATCTTACTTTGCCTCCTCAGTCTTGAACAGATTGCAGGCCTTCTCGCGGGCCTTTGCCTCAAAGGGGCGGTACATGGTGCCGCGGGCCATGGCTCCGTCGAAATCGACGAGGTCACCGTCAAAGTCAGGGCCGTCCACGCAGGCAAACTTGGTCTCGCCGCCCACGGTCAGGCGGCAGCCGCCGCACATGCCGGTGCCGTCGATCATAATGGGGTTCATGGAGACGATGCTCTTCAGGCCGTGCTTCTGGCAGGTCTTGACAACGAATTTCATCATGATCAGCGGGCCGATGGTGATGACCAGATCGTACTGGTTGCCGGCGGCCACCAGCTCGTCCAGAGCGGCAGTGACCACACCCTTGGTGCCGTAGCTGCCGTCATCGGTCATAATGCGCAGCTCGTCACTGCAGGCGTTGAACTCGTCCTCGAGGATGAGCAGATCCTTATTGCGGAAGCCGATGACGCTGTGGACGGTGCAGCCCTGGTCATGCAGCTCCTTGGCAATGGGCAAGGCGATGGCGCAGCCCACGCCGCCGCCCACAACACAGACCTTTTTCAGGCCCTCGGTCTCGGTGGCGCGGCCCAGGGGACCCACAAAGTCATGGACGCTGTCGCCTGCGTTCAGGCTGTTCAGTTCCATGGTGGTGCCGCCCACGATCTGGAAAATGATATCCACAGTGCCCTTTTCGCGGTCGTAACCGGCCACGGTCAGGGGGATGCGCTCGCTGTCCTCAAACGGGCGCACAATGATGAACTGGCCCGGCTTTGCCTTTTTGGCAATGAGCGGGGCTTCAATGACCATCTTTGTCACGGTGGGGTTCAGCGCGACCTTTTCAGTGATCTTGTACATTGCGGTTGCTCCTTTTTCTGGCAAAATCTCGGCACAAAAACACGTCTGCCCGCCCGCGCGGCACAGCAGACGTGTTTTTGTGCAACTTTTTGACAAGTTTATTATAACCTCTTTAAGAAGGGAAAGCAACCGAATTTTCTTTGTGTCTGCCGCCGCAAAGCTGAAACATTTCGGTTTCATTCCGGTTTCGGCTTTGTTTTTGAAAAACAGGCGCAGACAGGCGTGTTTTGCAAAAAGTCTGATTTTTTGGAAATTTGTTGTTGACAAAGCCTGCGTTTTACGCTATAATAGCCAACGTCGCCGGGAGCGAAACCCCGGCAGACCACATGAAATGTGCGGCCGTAGCTCATCTGGTAGAGCGCCACCTTGCCAAGGTGGAGGTAGCGAGT
>ERZ841120.355-NODE-355-length-35423-cov-15.695714_pt1 | contig 35423 bp, 32 predicted proteins | sample MGYA00519572_ERZ841120 | MGnify/ENA primary metagenome ERZ841120 (study PRJEB31850, sample SAMEA3708890) | human gut metagenome | biome: human gut; feature: human-associated habitat; material: faeces | place: China | collected 2014 ...
TCCTGAACCCCTTCGGCACCATGGAGACGCTGGTCATGGCCATTGGCATCATCCTCATCATCGAGGGTGCCATCAACCTGCTCAGTGCCCTGTACACCGTGCTGGCCATCCGCCGCTTTGCCAAGCTCCACCCCGAGACCCAGTCCATGCTGGAATCCCTGACCGGTCAGGATCTGAACGGTGACGGCGTGATCGCCCCCGACATCACTCCTGCCGACGTGGAAGCCTCCGCCGTGGAGCTGGATCATGTGGATGAGAGCGCGGAAGTGGAGCAAGAAGAGGATTAAACTCCCTCCGTCATCGCTGCGCGATGCCACCTCCCTCCATGAGGGAGGCTTTGGCCACCCCCATAAAGCTTCCCTCCGAGAAAAGGCTCCCTCTCCGAGGGAGCTGTCGCCGACAGGCGACTGAGGGAGTTTGTAACTAATAGTAAAGGATAAAACTAGAGATGGAAAAATACGATCTGATCATTGTGGGTGCCGGTCCGGCCGGCATCTTCACCGCTGTAGAGCTGCTGCGCCACGGCAGCAAGAAAAAGATCCTGCTGGTGGAAAAGGGCAAGCCGGTGGAAAAGCGCCACTGCCCCAAGGCCGAGCTGGGCCACTGCGTCAACTGCCGCCCCACCTGCGCCATCACCACCGGCTTCTCCGGTGCAGGCGCGTTCTCGGACGGCAAGCTGAGCCTTTCCTATGAGGTGGGCGGTGACCTGCCCACCCTGATCGGCGAGGAGTTCGCACAGGAGCTCATCCATTACACCGATAAGATCTACCTCGAGTTCGGTGCCGACCCCCATGTGGAGGGCATCTACACCGGCGAGGACATCAAGGAGATCCGCAAGAACGCCATCCACGCCGGCCTGAAGCTGGTGGACTGCCCCATCCGTCATCTGGGCACCGAGAAGGCCCAGCAGCTGTATCTGGCCATCCAGAACTATCTGGCCGACAACGGCGTGGAGATGCTGTTCAGCACCGAGTGTGAGAATATCATCCTGGAGAACGAGGAGTGCAAGGGCGTGTTCATCAAGGGACCCAAGGACGAGGAAGCCCATGCTGTTTATGCCGATACCGTGGTCATCGGCACGGGCCGCCGCGGTGCCGACTGGCTGGAGAAGATCTGCGCCGAGCACCACATCGCCCACAAGCCCGGCACCGTTGACATCGGCGTGCGCGTGGAGTGCCGCAACGAGGTCATGGAAAAGGTGAACAAGGTGCTGTATGAGTCCAAGCTCATCGGCTACCCGAAGCCCTGGAAGAACAAGGTGCGCACCTTCTGCCAGAACCCCGGCGGCTTTGTGGCGCAGGAGAACTACGACAACGACCTGGCCGTGGTCAATGGCCACAGCTTCAAGGAGAAGAAGAGCGAGAACACCAACCTGGCCATCCTCGTCTCCCACAACTTCACCGAACCCTTCAACCAGCCCATCGCCTACGCCCAGAAGGTGGGTGAGCTGACCAACATGCTGGGCGCGGGCCACATCCTGGTCCAGCGCTACGGCGACATTCTGGACGGCAAGCGCACCTGGCCCAAGGAGCTGGCGCAATCCAACGTCAAGCCCACCCTGAAGGATGCCGTGGCCGGTGATATCACCGCCGCCATGCCTTACCGCGCCATGACCAACATCATCGAGTTCATCAAGATGCTGGATATGGTCGTGCCCGGCTTTGCCGCCAACGAGACTCTGCTCTACAGCCCTGAGCTGAAGTTCTACTCCAACAAGGTCAAGATGGACGAGAACCTCGACACCAACATCCGGGGCCTGCACTGCCTGGGTGACTCCTCCGGCTGGACCCGCGGCCTGATGATGGCCTCCGTCATGGGCGTGCTCATGGGCCGGAAGCTGGCCGAAAAGGAAGGCTGCTGATCGCACCTTCCCGCCCCTCAAAACGTAAAAAGGACTGCTCCAGCAGAGCAGTCCTTTTTTGTAATTTCAGCGGCGTTTCTCCGTCCTTTTCCCACTTTCGGCACCATGCATAAGAAAACCGCTGGATCCATTACGCCGCCCCCAACACACAGGCCGGTTTTGATGCACCCTGCGTCAAGAAATCCCGGTTTATTTTGGAATGATATGCATTTTCTTGCCAGATTCAATTGATTTTTCACCAAAAAATCGGTATACTATTCCCAGAGTACTGTGCGTTGTGCCCAATGCACAGCGCGCACAGGGAGGTATTGCTATGCACGATTCCCCGGGAAGCGTCGTCACCCAGCTGTGCTCCGGGCTCCAGCTTTACAGCGCCGAACGGCGCATTGCGGACTGCATTCTTGCAGATGTAAAGTGGGCCTCGGTCGCCACCTCTGCGGAGCTTGCAAAGGCCAGCCACTCGTCCGAAGCCACGGTCACCCGGCTGTGCCACAAGCTCGGCTACGCAAATTACCGCAAATTCCAACTGGAGCTTGCACGGGATGTGCTGGAGCAGCAGGAAACGGAGGCCCGCAAAAGGCCCCCCAATGACCCGCTGCATCAGGCCCTGCTCGATCTTCAGAACAATCGTCAGGAGGAGGTGCAGGCCACCATTCAGGCTTTGAACCTTGTCCAGCTGAGAAAGGTGCTTTCCATTCTGCGGGCGGCAGAGATCATTGAGATCGAAGCCAACGGCAGCAGTCTGCCCGTTGCCATGGATGCTTCGCTCAAGCTGGGCAGTTTGGGCAAGCGCTGCACGATCAACCCAGTGCCGGAAAAGGCACGGTCTTTTTCTTCGGCACTGACCCCAAAAGATGCCCTGTTGCTCATTTCCAGCGCAGGCCGCTGCGAGGCGCTGGAGACGGCCGCCCGTGCCGCCAAGAAGAACGGCACACCGGTCATCCTCATCACCTGCGACAAGCGCTCGGCGCTGGCAGGCCACGCCAGCTATACCCTGCTGGCCTCCAACCGCATCCAGCGCATTGCCAGCGATATGCTGCCGTCCCAGCTTTCGGCAGCGCTGGTGGTGGAGGTGCTCTACTACCTGCTGGTGGGCAATTTCGATCTGAATTAGGCGCAAAAAAGTCCCGGCCGTTCTGGTCGGGACTTTTTGCTGTGTTTAAGCGATCATGCGTTAAAAACGTACTTGTCCATGCGGTGGAACGCCTCCTCAATGCGGGAACGGGGAGAAGCCAGATTCATGCGCAGGTGGCAGGGGCCAAAGAACATGGTGCCATCCTGGATGGCAGCGCCCACATCCCAGCAGGCGTGCTCCACATCCTCAATGGTCTTGCCGTGGGCCTTGCACCAGTCGGTGCAGTCCACGAACAGCATGTAGGTACCCTGCGGCTTGGAGACGGTCACGCCCTCGAAATGCTTCTCGATGTAATCGCAGGCAAAGTCGATGTTGCCGGTCAGCACCTCGCAGAGCTCGTCGGTCCACTCGTAGCCCTCGGGCTTGTAAGCACCGATCAGGGCGTGCATGGAGAGAACGTTCATCATGTTGTAGTGGCTCAGGCTGGACTCTTTTTCCATGCGGTCACGCCACCAGCTGTTGTAAACGATATGGTAGCTGCCCACCAGACCAGCCAGATTGAAGGTCTTGGAGGGGGCATAGAAAGCGGCGGTGCGCTGGCGGGCATCCTCGCTCACAGACTGGGTGGGGATGTGCTTGTTTCCGCTCAGGATGATGTCCGACCAGATCTCATCGGAGACCACATACACATCGTACTTCTTGTACAGCTCCATGGCCTTTTCCAGCTCCCAGCGCTCCCACACACGGCCGCAGGGGTTGTGGGGGTTGCACGTGATGGCGGCATGGATTTTTTCCTCTTTCAGGTGCTTTTCCATGTCCTCAAAGTCCATCCGCCACACGCCGTTTTCATCCTTGACCAGTGGGCTGTGGACAGCCTCGTAGCCGTTGTTCTTCAGGCTCATGGTGAAACCGATGTAGGTGGGGCTGTGGATCAGGATCTTGTCGCCCTTGGAGCAGACGCAGTTCAGGGCGCTGATCACGCCGCCCAGCACGCCGTTCTCGTAGCCGATGCACTCCTTGGTCAGGCCCTGCACGCCGTTGCGCTTTGCCTGCCACCGGATGATGGAATCGAAGTACTCATCGGTGGGGTTGAAGTAGCCAAACGCGGGGTGGTTGGTGCGCTCGATGATGGCTTCCTGGATGGTGGGCACGGTGGGGAAGTTCATATCGGCCACCCACATGGGGATGGCGTCAAAGCCCTCCTTGGGGGCGGCGGGGGCAAAGCCGGTGCCCCCAAGGCCATCCACTGCAATGGCATCCTTGCCGTGGCGGTCCATGATGGAAGTGAAATCGTATTTCATAGCGGTGCTCCTTCTCTCAAAATTTTTATCTGGCCCCACTTTAACACACTTTGCCGCCGGGTGCAAGCAGCCAGCACGTTTCCCCGGATATCGTGCGGAAAAATCACGAATTTTTACGGTAATTGCACGCAAAAAGCCGGTCGGCGTACGCCGACCGGCTTTTTTATTGGTATTGACTTTCCGGATCAGCCCAGCATCTCGTGAGCGGTCTTGCAGATGGTCGCTGCATCCAGACCGTACAGCTTGAGCAGGTCCCATGCGGGGCCGGAGCAGCCGAACTTGTCCTGCACGCCCACGCGGCGGACAGGGGTGGGCAGCTTCTCGCTCAGGACGGCGCAGACGGCCTCGCCCAGACCGCCGATGACACTGTGCTCCTCGGCGGTGATGACCTTACCGCACTCCTTGGCGGCCTTGAGGACAATTTCCTCGTCCAGAGGCTTGATGGTGTGGATGTTGATGACCCGGGCGTGGATGCCCTCGGCAGCCAGCTGCTCGGCAGCCAGACGGGCCTCGTTGACCATCAGACCGGTGGCGATGATGGCAATGTCGCTGCCCTCGGTGATCTGCTCGCCCTTGCCCAGCTCAAAGTGGTAGGTAGCCTCATCGTGGAACACAGGCACAGCCAGACGGCCAAAGCGCAGGTAAACAGGGCCCTGCATGGCGTAAGCGGCACGCACAGCGGCACGGGCCTCCACATCGTCTGCGGGGCAGATCACGGTCATGCCGGGCAGGCTGCGCATCAGGGCAAAGTCCTCGCAGCACTGGTGGGAAGCACCGTCCTCGCCCACGGAGATGCCGCCGTGGGTGGCACCGATCTTGACGTTCAGGCGGGGGTAGGCGATCGAGTTGCGGATCTGCTCAAAGGCACGGCCTGCGGCAAACATGGCAAAGCTGGAAACAAAGGGCACATAACCCATGGTGGCCAGACCTGCGGCCACGCCCATCATGTTGCCCTCGGCAATACCGCAGTCGAAGTGACGGTCCGGGTGCGCCTTACGGAACATGCCGGTCTTGGTGGCGGCAGCCAGGTCAGCGTCCAGCACCACCAGGTCGTCGTGGCCCTCGGCGGCCAGCTCCTTCAGGGTGTTGCCGTAGCTGTCACGGGTAGCGATCTTCTTCACTTCTGCCATCTTACTTGTCCTCCTCTTCCAGCGCGGCGTAAGCTGCATTCAGCTCCTGCATGGCCTGTGCGTATTCCTCATCGTTGGGGCCCTTGCCGTGCCAGTCAACGGAGTTCTCCATAAAGGAAACGCCCTTGCCCTTGAGGGTATCCAGAATGATGCAGGTGGGCTTTTCGTTCTCAGCGCGGAAAGCGGCGATGGCGCTCTCAATGGCATCAAAATCGTGGCCGTTGATGGTCAGCACGTTGAAGTTGAAGGCCTTCAGCTTCTCCTCCAGCGGGGCGCTGTTCATCACGGTCTCGGTGGTGCCGTCGATCTGCAGATGGTTGCGGTCCAGCATGACGCAGAGGTTGGACAGGCCGTAGTGAGAAGCAAACATAAAGGCTTCCCAGCACTCACCCTCTTCCACCTCGCCGTCACCCAGGATGGTGTAAACATTGATGGGCTTACCGGCGTGCTTGGCACCCAGTGCCATGCCGCAGGCGGCGCTCACACCCTGGCCCAGACTGCCGGTGGACATATCCACGCCCGGCACACTGTTCATGTTGGGGTGGCCCTGCAGGTAGCTGCCGATCTTGCGCAGGGTCTTGAGGTCCTCCACCGGGAAGAACCCACGCTCAGCCAGCGCGGCGTACAGCGCCGGGGCCGCATGGCCCTTGGAGAGCACCAGACGGTCACGGTCAGGGTTCTTGGGATCCTTCGGATCCACCTTCATCTCTACGAAATAGAGGTACGCCAGCACCTCGGCGATATCCAGGCTGCCGCCCGGATGGCCGCACTTGGCGCTGTGAGTGCCCTCGATCACGCCCATGCGGATGTGGCAGGCGTGTTTTGCCAGGGTAAGTTTTTCTGCATTTGTCATCTTTGGTCCTCCCGTATGAACCTCAGCGTTTGCATCGGATATGGTACGCACCCGGGCCATACGCCCCGATGCGCTATTTCTCAAGTCTATATTATCTATTCTATGCAAAAACGTCAAGGTTCTTTCGTCAAAATGTACATCCCTTGGCAAAATCGCTTGTAAATGTTCCCGTTTTTGTTGAAAATGCAGGTTCATTTTGCCCCCGCAAAACATTTTTGCAGCTTTTGGCTGCTTTGCAATATCATCTTTTGCCGCTGTATGATATAATAAGATGAATTTGTTTGCTTTTTTTATCATTTTGGGAGGTTCCTATGTCTTTTTCCGCACCCACATCCCGGGCACAGCGCAGCCGCAGGATTTTGCCCTGGCTGCTGTACCTGTATGCCCTTGTGCTGTTCGCCATGCACTTTGTCCGCATTTTTGACAACTCCTTCTGGGGAGATGAAGGGTTCAGCATCGGCCTTGCCCAAATGAATGTTTTTGAAATGCTCCAAGTCACAGCGGCAGATAACCATCCGCCGCTGTACTATCTTTTCACACAGCTCCTATATCATCTTCTGGGCAATCACGGATATGTCTATCATCTGTCGGCTCTGATTCCCTATGGACTCGTTCTGATTCTTGCCTGTACAGTGATTTTCAGACAGTTCGGATTGATTCCCGCAGTTGTTGTTTCCACTTTTGCCTCTTTGACTGATACCGCTATCATGTTCAACGTCGAGGCCAGAATGTATTCGCTCGGCGCTTTCTTTGTGTTATCGGCCTACTTGGCACTCCACAGCATTCTTCATTCCGGTAAAACCTCCGATTGGGTCATTTTCAGCATCGCTTCTCTTTGTGCCGCTTATACGCACTACTATGCCCTGATTTCCGTTGCATTTTTCTATCTGACTCTGCTTTCTCTGCTTCCGCAGGATAAGAGCAGCTTCAAAAAAATCCTTATCACTTATTATGCCGCAGTGGTCGTCTACCTTCCCTGGCTTCTGGTATTGCTTCCCACTTTCAAACGCGCTGCGGCAGACTGGTGGTCCACCTTCATTCCTTCTCCGATCAATTGTATCGGATTCTTCTTCAACCCTTCTTGGACAGTCCTCATTTTCGGTCTTGCATTCCTTCTTTATTTCAAATCGTCCTCTAAATGGCTCTTCGCCCCCGATACGATCTGGCTTTTGACCGGCTTGCTTTCTGCCGCCGGCACCTCCGCAGTCGGACTGATCGTTTCACATGCCGTTCGCCCGCTTTTTCTCGTTCGATACCTTTATCCGCTCACCGCAGTCGTTTACCTGGTTTTTGGCTTTCTTCTGTCTAAAGTCCGTTGGAGAACCATTCTGTCCAGTATTCTGATTTTGGGCACGCTGGTGTGCAGTCTACCGGATTTCTACCAAACCTATCAGCGGGAAAAGCGCATCGACCTTGCGACCACCCAGTGTCTGGAAGTTATTACCCCCTCTCAGGATGCAGTTCTTTATACAACGAACTACTTCCTAGACTGGACACTCTTTGATTATTACTTTCCGGGACATGTCCATGCTCAAATCGAATCCTCCGATATTTCTCAGTGCTTCACTTCTTCGCAGCCTGAGATCTGGATCTTTATGGAACATGCGCTTTCTGATGCCGAATTGAATGCAGCCTCCGACAATGGTTATTCTCACACCAATGTCTGTAACAGTACATTTGCAGAAGGCCCCGGTGAAGATTCCTTTTATTACATCTACAAATTTCAAAAATCTGCAAACACCGCCCCGTAACTATCCTCATCCGCTGAGCTTGACAAGGCAGCTTTGCATCTGCTATACTTTTTGCACAATTCCCGGCTGAAGCCGGGGCTTTGCGGGCCGAAGCCCGTGTTTCTCCCCGCAAACACTATTTTAAAACAGACACCATGAAGGGGTCTGCCGCTGGCGCGCGTGCCGGCGGCAGGCCCTTTTTGTCTGCGCATTTTCAGGAGGAATCATTGATGAATACCAAGACCCGTTCCGCGACCCGTGATCTGGTGCTGGCCGCACTGTTTCTGGCACTGGCCTTTGTGCTGCCCATGATCACCGGCCATGTGCCTCAGATCGGCAACATGCTCTGCCCCATGCACTTCCCGGTGCTGCTGGCAGGCTTTGTGCTGGGCGGCCCCTGGGGCCTGGCACTGGGCTTTGCCGCCCCGCTGCTCCGCTCGGTGCTGTTCGGGATGCCCCCCATGTACCCCATTGCCATCGCCATGGCCTTTGAGCTGGCCACATACGGCGCTGTGGCCGGTTTCATGTACCGCAAGGTGCAGCACACCCTGCCCATGATCTACGCCACCCTTGTTACCTCGATGGTGGCAGGCCGCCTTGTCTGGGGTGCGGTGCGCTTTGTGCTGGCCGGTCTGTCCGGCTCTGGCTTCCCGTTCAGCGCGTTCCTGTCCGGTGCGGTGCTCACTGCCGTGCCCGGCATCGTGGCGCAGCTCATCCTCATTCCGCTGATCGTGGCTGCACTGCAGAAAGCAAAGCTGACGGCTTAACCCCCCTGCGCTGACCGAACCCACACAGCAAAAAAGCCCGGAACCGTACCTGCTATGGCGGCAGGTGGTTCCGGGCTTTTCAGTTCATATTACAGTGTGGCAGCAGCTGTAACAAAAAAAGAAGGAGAATCTTCAACCGGCAAATTGGAGAAGATCAGCCGGCAAAGCTTGCATTGACAGCGCGGCGGTTGCTCTGGTTGACAAAGTTCTTCTTTGCGCTCTCGAGCAGGCTTGCAAAAGCCAGGCCAATGCCGCAGTTATCGGACACGCCCTCGGTGACAGTCAGGTAAGCGTCCATCATAGTGTTGTCCAGAATAGCAGTGTTCTTGTTCATCATAATAAATATCCTCCGTATATCGGTAAATGTCATTGTGTTTTTTGGCAGGGCCTCTATCTCCCTGCATCCTCAGAGCGGAACCGTTCAGAACCCTTCGTTCTTTTGTTCCCCTCTCTGAGGATGGCCATATTATGCCACTCAATTATGAAATCGTTTTATAAATTCTATGAACAAATTATGAATTTAGTGATACATTTTTAACGTTCTTTCGTTCTTTGCGCAACTAGCACAAAACGTTTTTTATGAAAAATAAAGTTCTTGTATACATGGACAATTGAAACCTTGTTTGGAAAGTTTTTTCAGATTTTCTCTCCGTTTTGCCCAGAATTTCTTCTGCAAAAGGGGATACTCTCGTGCAAAGTCCGTCAGAATCCGTCAATTTCCAACAGGACGAGGGCTTTCCTGTGCAAAATGCCCAGAAAAAAGTTCCAAACAAAAAGGCCGCCGTGCCAGCAGCACAGCAGCCTTTGAAAAGCCATTTCAGTTTTGCATCACTTGCACAGGAACGCCGGCAGGGGCTTGCCTTCCTTGCGCCACTGGTGATATTCTGCAGTGGCGGCAAATTCCACGTCACCGGCGGAGTTCAGGGCAGTTTCCACGGAATCCTGCACCACGCCAATGATAAAGCCGACACCGACCACCTGCATGGCAATATCATTGGAGATGCCAAACAGGGAGCAGGCCATGGGGATCAGCAGCAGGGAGCCGCCAGCCACGCCGGAAGCGCCGCAGGCACCCAGAGCGCTCATCACCGAAAGAAGGATGGCGGCGGGCAGGGACACCTGAATGCCCAGCGTATTGGCCGCAGCCAGCGTCATAATGGTAATGGTAATGGCGGCACCATCCATATTGATGGTAGCGCCCAGGGGGATGGAGACGGAATACATATCCTTATCCAGCCCCAGCTTTTCGCACAGGTCCATATTGACCGGGATGTTGGCGGCAGAGCTGCGGGTGAAGAAGGCGGTCAGGCCGGATTCACGCAGGCAGCGGAGCACCAGCGGATACGGGTTGCAGTGCAGGTACACAAAGATGATAAAGGGCGAGACGACCAGTGCCATAAAGAGCATGGTGCCCACCAGCAGGAGCAGCAGCCTGCCGTACTGGGTAAAGATGGACAGGCCGTTGCTGGACACGTTGGTGTACACAAGGCCCATGATGCCGAAAGGTGCCAGATTGATGATCCAGCGGACGATCTGGGAAACTGCATCTGCGGTGTTTGCCAGGAACAGCTTGGTGCTGTCTGCTCCGTACTTCTTCATGGCCAGACCGAACAGGCAGGCCCAGAACAGGATGCCGATGTAATTGCCGTTCAGCAGGGCACTGACGGGGTTTGCCACAAAGTTGGTGAGCAGGGTGTTCATCACCTCGCCCAGACCCTGGGGCACCACCTCGGATTCTGCCGCCTCAGCCAGAACGACGGTCTGAGGGAACAGGAAGCTGGTCACCACCGCAATGGCGGCGGCCAGGAAGGTGGTGAGCATGTACAGCCAGATGACCGTGCCAAAGCGCCGGTCCAGCCTGGACGTGCCCTGCGCCAGCGCACTGGCCACGATAACGAACACCAGCACCGGGGCAATGCCCTTCAGGGCACCCACGAACAGGCTGCCGAACTCTTCCACCCAGCCCGCACCGGGCACCGCCAGTGCCAGCACCGCACCGACCGCAAGGCCGATGACGATGCGCAGGATCAGGCTGGTGGCATTGTACCTTGCCGCAACCGCTTTCAACGTTTTCATAACTTTTCTACTCCCCTATCCAGATTGTACGCCCATTGCGCACAGTTTTCCCATTCCTCTACACGGAACAAGTACGATTATACGCCTCGCAGGCCAAAAAGTCAAAGATTTTACCCGCTTTTTTTGTTTTTCATTTCAACATATACAGACACGAGCTTTTTTCACTGTCCGTACGCGAAATACAGATTCACAAAAAGAGACCGCACCCCGTGGGTTTCGGGATGCGGTCTGTTCCTGTTTTAGTCAAGATAGGACACCTTGCCGGGCACAAAGCCCTGAATGCCCATGCCGGGCGCGTCGGAGACGGTGATGTTCTTCTCGTCGAACACGGCACCGCCGAGGATGTGGTCCTCGCTGCAGAGCACCGGGCCGTCAAGGTCGATCTTGGTGATGATCTTCTTGGCGCAGGCCAGCTCCACAGCGGCGTTGACCGAGATCTTTGCTTCCAGCATACAGCCGATCATGCACTCCACGCCGTACACCTCAGCGGCGGCGGCAATGCGCAGGGCATTGGTGATGCCGCCGCACTTCATCAGCTTGATGTTCACCAGGTCGGCCGCGCCGGTCTGCATGATCCGCAGGGCATCTGCCGGGCTGAACACGCTCTCGTCGGCCAGCACGGGCACATCGGCATGGCGGGTGACATACTGCATTCCCTCAAGGTCTGCGGCGGGCACGGGCTGCTCCACGAACTCAATGTCCAGCCCCTTCTCCTGCATCTGGTTCAGGATGCGGACCGCCTGCTTGGCGTTCCAGGCCTGATTGGCATCGATGCGGAGCTTGATGTCCCGGCCCACGGCCTGCCGCACCGCGGCAAGGCGGGCCACATCCAGTTCCGGGTCAATGCCCACCTTGACCTTCAGGCAGTCGTAGCCGCGCTGGACGGCGGTGCGGGCATCCCGGGCCATCTCCTCCGGCGGGTTGACGCTGATGGTGATATCGGTCACGATGTTCCTGCGGGCACCGCCCAGCATCCGGTAGACAGGGGCGCTGTACTTCTGGCCCAGCAGATCCCACAGGGCCATATCCACAGCGGCCTTGGCGCTGGTATTGTGGACAAGCGCCTTCTGCACGGCGGCGGTCAGATCCTCAAACTCATCAAGGTCGCGGCCCAGCAGGGCAGGGGCGATATGATCCTGAATGGCACCGAGGATGGCCCCGGTGGTGTCGCCGGTGATAACACCGGTCGGGGGTGCTTCGCCGTAGCCCACCGCACCGGTATCGGTGTGGAGCTCCACGATAACATCCTCAACGCTGTTCACAGTGCGCAGTGCCGTTTTGAACGGCACCCGCAGCGGGGTGGAAATGCGGCCCAGCCGCACCTGCGTGATCTTCATAGTCCCGTCCTCCTTCTTATTCCAGCGGCAGATTTGCCAGCTTGACAATGGCGTTTGCGATGATCTGGGCGTTCTGCACCAGACGTTCCAGATCGATGCATTCATCGGGCTGATGCTCTGTGACCGGGTCACCCGCGAACAGGGGGCCAAAGGCCACCACATTGGGCAGCATCTTGGCGTAGGTGCCGCCGCCGATGCACTTGGGCGGGGCATTGTCGCCGGTGGCATCCCGGTAAACCTCCAGCAGGGCGCTGACCAGCGGGGTCTCGGCAGGGTAGTAGAGCTTTTCCTTGTGCACCTGCCCATCCAGCGCCCAGCCTGCGGCCTCAAAGGCGGCCTGCACAGCGGGCTGGCAGTCCACCCGTTCCATGGTCACAGGATAGCGGTAGTTCAGCTTGACCCACAGATGCTGCGCGTCGCCCTCGATCAGCCCCCAGTTGCAGCTCATGGGGCCGGAGAGCGCATCCTCCAGCCGGTGGCCCAGCAGACGCTCGCCGTAGGGGTCGGTGCCCAGCTTCTCAGCCAGAAAGTGCACGGCCTGTTTTGCATCCCCCTCCAGCGGCAGCCGGTCAAGGTAGCACACCAGCCGCCCGATGGCGTTTTCGCCCTGCTCCGGGTGGCTGCCGTGGGCCGAAACGCCCACCGCTTCCACCTGATAGCCGCCGGGGATGGCCGTCACGGTGATGTGCTCCGCCTCCGGCAGGGCGGCCCCCGCCGGGGCAGTCAGCACAGCGCAGGCGTAGTCCGGCACCACATTGCCGGCCACGCCGCCCTGCACCCTGTTCAGCTGCCAGGCCCCGGTCTGGTGCAGCTGAACGGCATAGCTCTCGTTCAGGATGCCCTTTTCGCCGTTGATGAGCGGATACTCGCCGTCCGGGGTGAAGCCCAGCACCGGGATCTCCCCGCCGTGGGCCTTGTAGTACAGCACGTCCCGGTCATTGGTCTCCTCGTTCAGGCCGAACAGCAGCCGGACACGGCGGTTGAGCGGAATGCCCAGATCCCGGATGGCTTTCAGCGCAAACAGGCTGGCCACCACCGGGCCTTTGTCGTCAATGGACCCCCGGCCATACAGCCTGCCGCCCTCGATCTCGGCGGCGTAGGGCGGGTGGTGCCAGCCCTCGCCCTCGGGCACCACGTCCAGATGCCCCAGCACCGCCACCATCTCGTCCCCGGTGCCGATCTCGCACCAGCCGATGTACCGATCCATGTCGGTGGTCTCAAAGCCCAGCTCATGGCAGAGGGTCAGCGCCTCGGCAAAGCAGGCATCCACCTCCTCGCCAAAGGGCTTGCCCGGCAGCGGGTCGGCCTCCACACTGCGCCTGCGCACCAGCCGCTGGAGCGCCGCCACCATCTGGGGCCGCAGCGCCGCCACGGCCTCGTTCAGTTTTTTGTCCATACGTTCCACCCCTTTTGTGATTCATTTCACAGCTTGTATTATAGAACGATTGCCCCCGCTCCACAAGCCCCCAGTTCCACGAAAAAACGCCCCCGCATACTTCATCAGAAGTATCCGGGAGCGCTCGATCAGCCTGCTGGCGCTGCTTGTCACGGTCGCGAAAGCCGCATTTGATGCTGGCTGGAAGATTTCTCACGAGAAGAGCGATAAAAACAAAGAAGATTGACCGCCTCTGTTTCCCCAAACCGAACGGTCAATCTTTTTTGATCCACTAGAAACGGGAAGCTGACCAAACATTGCTCGTCAGCACCTTTTCTATTTGTAGTATAGTCAATTTTAAACGATTTGTCAAGGGATATCCACCACTGTCAGACTGCCGTCTGTTTTTTCTTTTTTTTTTTTTTTCAAATTTTTTTGAAAAAGGGTGAAAGGATTTCGCGCGGCGTGTATTTAAGGAAGTAAGAGCATCCATTTTTGCCGGAGCTCCACTTCCGGCCCAAAGAAAGTGAGGGACCCCCTATGAAGAAACGACTTATTAGCCTTCTGGTGGCGCTGTGCATGGCGGTAACGCTCCTGCCTGTGTCGGCAATCACAGCGTGGGCGGAGGAGAGCGGCTCCAACTCAACTACATTAAGAATCAAAAATGGCTATCCTGTCGGTTCTATCGATGCTAACGGTACCTATACTACAAGTTGTTCTGGCGATGGCTGGAGCTATAATGGTTCTACACAAACGCTTACTCTCGATCCCTCAACTCCTACTACCTATGATTTGACAGGTCGCGGAAGCATCCGTCTGGATTCAATCAGTATTTTATGTTCTGCCATCATAGGGGAACACGCAACGATTGAAAATGGTAATTTTTGGTACGTTCAAAATCCTGATCCCAGTATTACCAATGATGGCACTATAACGAGTGGCGTTTACGACATGCCCGTTATAAATCATGGTACTATTACCGGCGGCCTTTTTTCTTCTTCCGTTTCCAATGAATCTGAAGGCAAGATTGAAAATGGCACGTTTGAATCTACCGTTACCAACAATGGCACCATAAAGGGCGGCATTTTTCAAAAAAAAAACCAGAGGGTGGCACTGTCGCTAGCGGCTATACCTTGAATTTGAACTTCCAGAACACTGATATCTATACATTTCGCCCCCCAACAATCAATGGTCTCAACAGGGGCTGTTATATTATTCCCAATTCCGACCATGATACCAGCGTCACCATCCTATATGCTTTTTACGAGGTCAGTCCAAAAAAAATATTATTTCCTATTGATGTTACATTCGGAGACACAAACGACACACCTTGTTTGTTAGAAGATTGGGCACAGAATGTAGACTATTCTGCTGAACCCCCTTATAGTTTTTCTGTCACCTTTACCGCACCGCCTGCAAACGGTGTGACCGAAGTAACTATAAGTCCGCTGACCCGGCTGGTGATTGACGAAAACGGCTACCCCGTTGGCACCAAGGTCGGCACCCAGGATTACAGCGGCAACGGCTGGAAGTTTGAGAAGAGCAATAAAACGCTGACGCTGGAAAGCGGCAGTTATGATTTCTCCGGTGAGAAAAACGCACTGCGCCCCCTGAACCCGAATGTCCAGTTGGTGGTTAAACCCGGTGCCAAGCTGACCGGCGGCGCGTTCAAAAACATGCCCACCGTTAAAGGTGCAGGCACATTCAAAAAAGTCATCCTGAACGGAACCGGTTCTATCACAGCGGTCAACGGCCTTGCGTCCGGCGACTGGGGCAACAAACTTTATGCAGTCAAGACCGGGTATAATACCATTACCGCCAGTGAACCCATCCGGGATATCAATCTCAAGGCAATATATGATGATGATGTTGCGGATTTATATCCTACTCAAAGTGACCTTTCCACCATTCTTCTCAATGTTGGATGGCTTGAATATCATGGATATATCGAAGAGAACACAGATATCGTCCTCAACCAAGGGACTTATTCCACCCTTAAAATGGCTGATAATGGCACACCGGTTATAGTCAATGCTCCTTTTGAGGCCGATGCAGGATATTATACCTACTATGGTGACGGTTGGCACATCCAGAAATCATTTGAGGGCATCGGCACACTGTATCTGACCGGCGGAAATACCTACAACTTCCGTTATACAGACCCAGTCAATAAAACCGGCCAGTTGGATGCAGTGATATGTGGCATCTCCAACGAATATGGAATCATTGAGGACGGTATCTTCAACACGACAGTAGCAAATGGTTCGCCTAATGGCGATCCCACTAAAACGCATAAAATTGAGGGCGGCACATTTGCGGCCGGTTTGCTTTATAATGACGGAACGATAACCGGCGGTGCCTTCAACGGAAAAGACAGCATTTTCACCAATGGAACTGTGCTGAGTGGAAATTATCGCTCTGTTACCGTGAATGGTGGAGCCATCGTGAAGGTAAACGACACGTTTCCTCTTGTTTACGATAAGACCACCCATGATTTGGTGCAGAGTTCCGCATGGGATCTGTATTCTTATGCAGGCACTATCCTCACCGTAGAATCCAATGTAGATATTACGAATATCAACGGTCAAAAAATCGGCGATGCATTCAGCAGCTACTACCTGAACGGTGAAACCAACAAAAAAGTGGTACGCTTTGTGATGCCCGACAGCGATGTGGAGTTGAACTCGACCAAAATCGTTGTTCCCGACCCGAAGCCCGAACCCAAACCCGAGCCCGAACCCGAAGCCTCCACCTACACCCTGACGGTGAAGGGCGGCACGTTCACCTACAACGGCGGCGAAGCCATGACCAGCGCCAGCGTGCCGGTGGATGCCGAGGTCAAGGTGACGCTGAACCAGAGCGCCGTGCCCGAGGGCATGGTGTTCGACCTGTGGGCCATGGATGAAGCCAGCCTGCTGGGCAACCCGGCGGTCGCCTACAACGAGGAGAGCTTTACCATCCCGGCAGGCACCGTGGCCAAGGGCAGCACCGTGACCGTGGAAGCCCAGTACCGGGATGCCACCATCGAGAGCGAGCCCAGCATTCTGGGCACTGCCGCCATCATCGGCGTGGCCGGTGCAGGCACGGCGGTCATCGTGTGGCAGGGCTACCGCATCGGCATGGAGCTGTACGAGAAGTATTTCCAGCCCACGCCGGAAGAGGATGCGGTGGTCGAACCCACGCTTGAAAGTCAGATGACAGATCCGATTTCCTGAAAGCGGGCTCACCCTCTCAGTCTCGCTTTGCTCGACAGCCCAGGTTGTGGCTCCCAGCAGCTGCTTCGTGCAATTGCACTCGCACCTTGCTGGCCACTGCCCCAACAACTCCTCCCTCAATCCGCCACTGGCGGCGGTCGTCGTCGTTGCCCCCAAAGGGAGAGCTCTTGACAAACCGATATAAAAACAGCGCCGCTCCATCGTTTCCGGTGGGGCGGCGCATTTTTGCGGTTCAATCCCGGCGCAAAGGCAGGGTAAGGGACATTTTCTGGTAGGCAATGCGGGGCGTGCCATCCTCCACATGGATGATGCCGCACTTGGTAAAGCCGTTTTCTTCCAGCAGGTGCTGCATGATCTTGTTGTCGGCGTGGGTGTCGGCCCGCAGGCTCTCGCAGTGCTCCAGACACCAGGTGATCACAGCGGCGGCAACGCCGGGGTGCCTGCCCGCCGAAGCCAGCCGGTGGATGGTGCCGTAGGGCAGGGTATCGTTCAGCCACTTGCCATCCTCGATCCGGGCATAGGTGGGGTCCGGGCCAAGGACGAAGGCAAACACACCCTCCAGCTCGCCGTTTACAAGGTAGAGGAAGAGCCGGTTGGAATCAATATCCTCTTCCAGCAGCTCCTGCGGCGGGAAATGGTCTCCCCACTGGGTGGGGTTGCCGGAATCCGCCATCGCCTGCCGGGCGCGGGCATAAATTTTCAGGATCGCATCCAGATCTGCACGTCTTGCTCCACGAAACATCTTCATCCAACCTCTCTTCCGGCAGGCCGCTGCCCGCCCTGATCGTTCTGCTTTAATATAACACAAAACGGCCCTCTCCGTCAAAGCCTGCTGCAAAGGCGGAGAGGGTCGTTTACGGATGCGCTTATGTGCGCTGGCTGCGTGCCCGGCGGTACTCCCGGGGGCTCTGGCCATACCGCTCATGGAACAGGCGGTAGAAGTAGCTGGTGTTCTCGTAGCCCACCTGGGTGATGATCTGCTGGATGTTCAGGTCGCTGCGGCGCAGCAGGCGGGCGGCGGTCTCCATCCGGTGCTTCTGCAGCAGCTCCTTATAGGTCTTTCCGGTCTGGGCCCGGACGCACTCGCTGACATACGCCAGCGAAACGCCGTAGCTGCGGGCCACATTGGAAAGGCTTGCTTCGCGGTAATTCTGGGTGATCTCCTGTAATGCCGCCTGGACCAGCGCTTCGCGGCTGACCGCCTCGCCGCGCGTTTCCAGCGGGAAATTCTTGGTCTGTACCATAGCGTAAAACCCTCCGTTGCGGCAGCGGCGGGCGGGGACAGGGGGATGCCGGACACCCGCCGCAGCCAGTTCATCAGGCTTTCTGGGGAAGCCTTTCTGCCTATAATACGGGCGGGGCACAGAAATAATTGCAAATAGCTCAAATTTTTACAGAAACAAAAGATCAGAACATATTTTCGTTATGATAACGCCCGCTGCGGACGAACTCCACCCACTCGGCCAGATTCACGGCGTGGTCGCCGATGCGCTCCAGGTACTTGATGACCATGAGCAGATCCATTGCGGCATCCACCTTGCCGGGGTCGGCGGCGATCTCCTGCGCCAGCGTATGCTTGATGGCGTTGAAATCATAGTCCACCTCATCGTCGGCGGCAATGACCCTGAGGGCGGCCTGCTCGTCCTCAGAGGTCAGGGCATTCAGGGCATCCAGAATCATCTTGTGCGCCTTCTGGCCCATCCTGATGGCCTGGCTCACAGCAGGGTCGCCCTCCTTGCGGACAATGACCAGATGGGGGATGATCTCCGCGATATCGGAGGCATGGTCGCCGATGCGCTCCACATCCGTGACCACCTTCATGGCGGTGGAGATGCGGCGCAGGTCACCTGCCACCGGCTGCTGGCGGAGCAGCAGGGTCATGCAGCGGTGCTCAATGTCCCGCTCCATGTTGTTGATGCGGCCATCGCCCTGCACCACGGCGGCGGCAGCCTCGGCATCGGCGGTGCAGAGGGCTTCCATTGCAGCTTCCACGGCATCGGCAGCGCTCTGCCCCATCTCGGTCAGGGCCGTTTTCAGGGCGGCAAGGTCGTTTTCGTATTGTGTACGGTTGCTCATTGCGTTTTTCTCCTTAGCCGAACCGGCCCGAAATGTAATCCTCGGTGCGCTTATCCTGCGGGGTGCTGAAGATCTGCGCCGTGGGGCCGGCTTCCACCAGCTCGCCCAGCAGGAAGAAGGCGGTGCGGTCGCTGATACGGGCTGCCTGCTGCATGTTATGGGTCACGATGACCACGGTGTAGTTCTTTTTCAGCTCGCTCATCAGCTCCTCCACCTTCATGGTGGAACCGGGGTCCAGGGCGCTGGTGGGCTCATCCATCAGCAGGACTTCGGGCTTGACAGCCAGGGCGCGGGCAATGCACAGGCGCTGCTGCTGGCCGCCGGAAAGGCCCAGGGCACTCTTTTTCAGGCGGTCCTTGACCTCGTTCCAGAGGGCGGCACCCTGCAGGGAGCTTTCCACCAGCTCGTCCAGCTCTGCCTTGTTGTGCACACCGTGCAGCCTGGGGCCGTAGGTGATGTTATCGTAGATGCTCATGGGGAAGGGGTTGGCCTTCTGGAACACCATGCCCACCCGGCGGCGCAGCTCGGTGGGCTGCATCTCGCGGGCAAAGATGTCCTGCCCTTTCAGGCGGACATCGCCCTCGATGCGGATCCCGGGCACAAGGTCGTTCATCCGGTTCAGGGTCTTCAGGAAGGTGGACTTGCCGCAGCCGGAGGGGCCGATGAGGGCCGTGATCTCCCGCTCGCCCATGTCCAGCGAAATATCTTTCAGCGCCTTGAAATCCCCGTACCAGAGGTTCAGGTTTCTGGCGGTGATAATGGGTGATACGTTTTCCATAGTTTTCCTCTTGTATTGACTCCCTCAGTCGCGGCTATGCCGCGCCAGCTCCCTCTGAGAGGGAGCCTTTTGCGTTGCGGGCAGGATAAGCCTCCCTCCGTGAGGGAGGTGGCATCGCGCAGCGATGACGGAGGGAGTTATCTACTGCTTCTGTTTCAGTTTGGTTTTGGCCAGCCGGGCTGCCAGATTGATGGCAAGCACCAGCACCAGCAGCACTGCACCGATGGCCCAGGCGGAGTCGAAATCGCCGTCCTCAAAGGCACGGAGGTAGAGCAGCACCGACAGGGTGGCACCGTTGGAGGTGTAGGCCTTGAGCACGCCGTTGGCAATGACCTCGGCGGCACCGGCGGTGAAGAGCAGCGCGGCGCTTTCGCCCACGATGCGGCCCACTGCCAGGATGCAGCCGGTCACGATGCCGTCGATGCTGCAGGGCAGCACGATGGTGCGGATGATGTGCCATTTGCCCGCGCCCAGACCCAGCGCACCCTCACGGTAGCCCTGGGGCACCGTTTTCAGGGATTCCTGGGTGGTGCGGATGATGGTGGGCAGGTTCATGATCACCAGCGTCAGGCTGCCGGAGAGCAGGCAGGTCTGGAAGCCCAGTGTCTGGGCGAACACCAGCATCCCCACCAGACCGTAAATGATACTGGGGATGCCCGCCAGCGTCTCGTTGGTGAACTCGATCACCGAAATGACCTTGCGGTTCTGGGCGTACTCGGTCAGGTAAACTGCCGCGCCCACACCCAGCGGCAGCACGATCAGAAGCGTCAGCAGGATGACATACAGCGTGTTGAGGATCGCAGGCAGGATGCCGTCCGTGCCCTTGAGCACACTGGCGGTGGTGGTCAGGAATTTCCAGCTGATGTGCGGGATGCCCCGCACCAGCACCATGCCCAGAATGCCTGCCACCAGTACGATGACCAGCACAGCCGAGACCCAGACCAGAGCGTTCATCACGCGGTTCCAGGTGCGGCGGGAGGCAGAAGCACTGTTATTCATCGCGCTTTCCTCCCTTCAGCACCACATTGAGCAGGATATTGATGCCCATGATAAAGACGAACAGCACCAGCGCAATGCTGAACAGCGCCTGTTTCTGCAGGCCGCTGGCGTAGCTCATCTCCTTGGCAATGGCGGTGGTCAGGAAGGTGACGCTGCGGAACAGGCTGTCCGGCATGTTGGGGCTGTTGCCAGCCACCATCATCACGGCCATGGCCTCGCCGATGGCGCGGCCGATGCCCAGCACGATACCGGCGGCAATGCCGCTCCTGGCAGCGGGGACGCTGACCTTGAACCAGGTCTCAACATCCGTTGCGCCCAGAGCCAGGCTGCCCTGCTCATACTCCGGCGGCACAGCGTTGAGCGCTGTGACCGACACCGACACGATGCTGGGCAGGATCATCACCGCCAGCACCACGATGGCGCTCAGCAGGCAGGCACCGGAGGCCTTGCCAAAGGTCCTGGCCACGGCGGGCACCAGCACCTGCATCCCCAGCAGGCCGAACACCACGCTGGGGATGCCGCTCAGCAGCTCAATGGCGGTCACGACCACGGTGCGCACCTTCGGGCCTGCGGCCTTGGAGAGGAACACCGCCGTCAGCAGGCCAATGGGCACACCGATCACGGTGGCACCCAGCGTGCCATAAACGCTGGACAGGATGAAGGGCAGGATGCCGTAGGCCGGGTCGGCGGCGGTGGAAGCCCACCGGGTGCCGAACAGGAACCGGAACAGCCCGATCTTCTGGATGGCAGGCACACCGGAGAGGACCATGTACACCGAGATCAGGAGCACGCAGCCCACCGCCAGGATGCCGCAGAGGAAGAAGATGAAGTTCATCACCGCTTCCAGCCACTCAGCAGGGGTTCTGGGGAGAGAAATCTTTTTGTTGTTCATAGCATCATTGCTTTCCGCAATTACTCATTCACAGGAACAGCACCGGCAGTGCGGATCAGGTCAGCAGCATCGGCACTGGTGGCAAAGTCGAAGAAGGCCTGTGCCTGCTCAGACAGGGTGACAGACTTGTTGGTGACGAACACGAAGGGACGCTGCACCTCGTAGCTGCCGTCCTTGACGGTCTCCTCGCTGCACTCCACACCGCCAACGGTGACCATCTTCACGGTGTCGCCCACAGCGGACAGGGAAGCGTAGCCGATGGCCAGAGGATTGGCCTCCACAGCGCTGATGACAGCGCCGGTAGCGGTCAGCTCCTGCGCGTACTTGCAGCTGTCCTTGACATCCACGATGCTCTCAAAGCCATCACGGGTGCCGGAGCCAGCCTCACGGCCGATCAGAACGATCTCGCCGTCGTCGCCGCCCACCTCAGACCAGTTGGTGATCTCGCCGGTAAACATCTGTTTGAGCTGGTCAACGGTCAGGTCCTCCACCTTGCTTGCATTGTTGACGATGATGGCGATGCCGTCCAGAGCGATGGTGGTGCCATCCACATCAGCCTTCTCGTCGTCCTTCAGGGCACGAGAGGACAGGCCGATGTCCAGGGTCTTATCGGCAGCACCGGTGATGCCTGCGCCGGAACCGGTGGGGTCGTAGCTGACGGTGACACCCGGCTCAACCTCGGCAAAGCCTTCGGTCAGGGCAGCGATGACGTTCTTCATAGAGGTGGAACCACCGGCAGCAACGTTGCCGGACAGGGCAGCAGCGGCGGAAGAAGCAGCAGAGCCTGCAGCGGTAGAGGCAGAAGAGGAAGCAGAACCGCCGCAGGCGGTCAGGGCAGCAGCGGCAGCAGCAGCACCGCAGACAGTGAGAAACGAACGACGCGTGATCTTTTTCATAATATTTGTCCTCCAAACATCCGGGTTTTCCGCTCCCGGCTCTTGTTTTCGTGTTTTCCTTGGGTACGGCACTATTGTATCCCAGTCGGTAAGCCGCTTCGACCACAAGCGGGAAAAATCGAGGTAAATTGTTCGGACATGTTTTTGCCCCAATGTAAAATTTGGGCGCAAAAAAGCCCGGGGTGCGGGTGCACCTCGGGCTCTTGGGGGATATCAGACTTTATCGACAGCGGAGACTGTCACTTTGCCGTCACTCGTCAGAGCAAACTCGGCTGTCCTGCCTTGCAGGGTCACATACAGCTTGAAGGGTACGCCCTGCTTAAAAGAACCGTACCCACTGGCCTTTGCACGGAACTGCGGCACATAAGTCTTTGTCAGTTTAGAGGAGATCTCCTCTTTTCCATTGGTCAGTTCCAGCGCGGTCTTATCAATTTTTGCCGCAAAGACTCCAGCAAAATTGTATTTGATCTCGCTGGCTGCACCATTGTACCGAATCCGCACATTGGGTTTGCAAAGGTAGCCGTTGGCGTTCTCATTGCCCACGACCTCATCACCAGTGACGGTCATGTTGCCGGTCATGGTCACTTCAAACTCACCCAGCCCGATGGTTGCGGACGGGATCTCGCTGCCGCCCCCATCGCAGCCGGTGAGGACACCAGCGGCAGAAGCTGCCAGCACAGCGGCGGCAGAAGCTTTCAGAAAATCACGGCGGGAAAAAACATTACGCATCAGAAATTCCTCCCATCTCAGATCTGGTTTGTTCCTATCATCATAGTACCATATTTACCCAGACTGTCAAGGGACAGAATTCAACCTCTCAGAACTGCACCTCCACGCCATCGGGGCGGTAGAAGGTGACGTTCCTGCGCCACTGGGGTTCGCCCATGGTGCGGCGGTAGCAGTCTGCCAGCTGCCGCACGGCTTCCTCGGGGCTGCGCACCTTTCCGCCGCAGCAGGGGAGCACCAGCACCCGGAACCAGGCATCAAAGAGATGCTCTGTCCAGCCGGTGTCCTTGGCCCCGCACCGGGCGTAAAAGCCCAGGCGGCGCACAGCCATGGCCTCGTCCTCGGCTTTTTCAGGGCACTCCGCTTCAATGAGGATGGCCTGCGCGCCCTTCTCGTGGTCAGGCAGGGCGGCCAGCAGAACGGCTCCGATGCCGCCGGCCCGGTATTGGGGCAGAACAGCAAAGTAGTCCAGCTGGCTCACCTCACAGCCCACGGGCCGCACCATCAACAGATACGCCACCAGCGCGTCGTCCTCATACACGCCCCAGGTGTGGGCGGTACCGGCGGCCTCGCTGTTCAGGATCATGCTCAGGGGCTTCAGCTCTCCGGCAGGAAAATCCCGGCGCATCTCGTTCAGGTAAACGTTCGTCAGCTCTTCGGCGGTCAGCAGCCGCCAGGTCAGGTTCTCGGGGTTCATACGATACGGGTCCCTTTCTGGTAGACAGCCTGGATGTTCAGCTCCTTGTCTGCCAGGATCACATTGCCGTAGCGGCCTGCAGCCAGACTGCCGTAATCATTGTCGATGCCAATGCTCTTGGCGGGGTTTTCGCTGGCGGCGCGGACAGCGCTTTCCAGCGGGACGTTCATCTCCAGCACGGCACGCTTCATGCAGTCGTACAGGCAGGTGGCACTGCCCGCAATGGTGCCGGGGTGCTCGGTCAGGGTGGCACGGGGGCCGCTGACCGTGACCGCCTGACCGCCCAGGCTGTACTGGCCGTCGGGCAGGCCGCAGGCCATCATGCTGTCGGCGATCAGGATGACATGGTCATCCCCGAAGGTGTTGAAAGTGAACCGCACCATGGCCGGGTGGATGTGGACATTGTCGGTGATGAGCTCCACCTCCGCGCCCCGTTCCAGCGCCGCAATGATGGGGCCGGGCTCCCGGTGGGTGATGCCGGGCATGGCGTTGTACAGGTGGGTCATGTGGGTCGCGCCTGCGTCAAAGGCGGCGTTGGCGGTGTCGTAGCTGGTGCAGGTGTGGGCAATGGAGATCCGCACCTCGTCATGGCAGGCGGCAATGAACTCCAGCGCACCCGGCTCCTCCGGGGCGATATCCACCAGCTTGATCAGGCCGTTTGCCCGCTTCTGCAGGCGGCGGAACATTGCAACATCCGCCTTGTGGAGATACTCCGGGTTCTGGGCACCCACCTTGTTGGGGCTGATGAAGGGGCCCTCCATGTTGATGCCCACAAGGTCTGCGCCTCTGCCGTTCTGATGGGCAGCGGCGGCATCCATCACACCGTTCAGGATCTCTTCCGAGAAAGTCATGGTGGCGGGGCAGATGGCCAGCACGCCCTTACCGGCCTCAAAATCGGCCAGGGTCTGGATGGCTTCTTCATTGCCGTCACAGAAATCCTTGCCCATGGCACCGTGGAAGTGGATATCCACCAGGCCCGGCAGAGCGTAAGCGCCCTTGGCATCCACGATCTCTTCGCCTTCCTCCGGCTGTGCAAAGGGCACGATACGCCCCTCCCGGATGGTCAGGCTCCCCTCCTCAAAGGTGTGGCGGGGGGTATAAATCAGAGCATTTTTGATGATCATATTCTTATTCTCACGCTTTCCTTCGTGCAACCTCTCAGTCGGGCTTGCGCCCGCCAGCTCCCCTTGTAGGGGAGCCTTTGGCAAAAAGATTCACTGAAATCGGCTGCCAAGGCCTCCCCTCATTAGGGGAGGTGGCATTGCGCAGCAATGACGGAGAGGTTTCATTACAGCAGGCTCAGTGCTTCTTCATCGGCCACAAGGATGCAGTCGGGGTGCATCTGCAGGATGGAGCCCGGGCACTCGGGGGTCACAGGGCCGGAGACGACCGCCTTGACTGCTTTGGCCTTTGCCAGACCGTTGGCCACCACCAGCACCTTGCGGGCCTGCATGATGGTCTTGATGCCCATGGTGTAGGCCTGCTTGGGCACCAGATCCTCGTTGCCGTCAAAGAAGCGCTTGTTGGCCTCGATGGTGGCAGGGGTCAGATCCACGCAGTGGGTCTCCAGCTCAAAGGCCTCGCCCGGCTCGTTGAAGCCGATGTGGCCGTTGGGGCCAAGGCCCAGCAGCTGCAGGTCGATGCCGCCCACGCTGTGGATGATCTCGTTGTACTTTTTGCAGGCATCCGCAGCATCGGGGTTGGTGCCGTCGGGCAGATGGATGGCCTCGGGGCGGATGTTTACCTTGTCAAACAGGTTCTTGTGCATAAAGCTCCAATAGCTTTCGGGGTGCTCCTTGGGCAGGCCGCGGTACTCGTCCAGATTGACGGTGGTGACCTCAGAGAAATCCAGGTCGCCCTTGTTGTACCAGTCCACCAGCTGAGCGTATGCGCCAACAGGGGTGCCGCCGGTCGCCAGACCCAGCACGCAGTTGGGTTTCATAATGACCTGTGCGGAGATGATGTTGGCAGCCTTGCGGGACATGTCCTTGTAATCCTTTGCACGAATGATCTTCATAATGGGGAACCTCCTGTTATTTTGCTTTGTTGTTTTCAGTATAGCACGTTTTCCGGCCAAAAGGGTAGCCGGTTTGTGAACAAAACAAAATGCCGCCGAAAGCGGGGCGTAAACGCCCGCCCTCGGCGGCATTTTTACAGTTTGGGAATGGATGCGGAAGCAACCAGCCTTCCGCGCAAAAGCGTGCTCAGAAGGATGCTTACAGCATCTTCTTCAGCTCATCATACACGAACTGCACCTTGGTGCCGATGATGACCTGGCAGGTGGTCTTGTCGGGGCGGATAACACCGGCAGCACCGGCAGCCTTCACAGCCTTCTCATCCACAGCGGTGTAGTCCTTAATGGTGAAGCGCAGGCGGGTAGCGCAGTAGTCCACGCTGGAGACGTTCTCCTTGCCGCCGATGGCCTTCAGCACGCCAGCAGCAACCTCAGTGTAGTTGTTGTTGGCCAGAACGACCTTCTTCTCAGCCTCTTCGGCATCCTCGTCCTCACGGCCGGGGGTCTTCAGGTCGAACTTGGTGATGGCGAAGTAGAACACGAAGTAGAACACCACGAATGCAGCGATGCCCAGAGGAATGATCATCCAGGTCTTAGCAGCTGCAGGCAGAGAAGCGGAGAACACCAGGTCGGTAGCACCTGCGGAGAAGCAGAAGCCAGCACGGAAACCGGAGTAGTAGGTGATGATGGTGAAGATGCCGTACAGAGCGGAGTACACAACGTACAGCGGGAAGCACAGGAACATGAAGCCGAACTCGAAGGGCTCGGTCACGCCGCAGACGAAGGCGCAGATAGCAGCGGACAGAACCAGACCGATGGCAGCCTTCTTGTTCTTGGCGGTACGGACCATGGCCAGTGCAGCACCGGCGATACCGAACATCATGCAGGGGAAGAAGCCGGACATGTACATACCCAGGCTCCAGCCCACGTCAGCAGAGGTCTCGCCTGCCCAGAAGTGGGACAGGTCGCCCAGGCCGATGGTGTCGAACCAGAACACGTTGTTCAGAGCGTGGTGCAGGCCGGTGGGGATCAGCAGACGGTTCAGGAAAGCGTAGATGCCAGCACCGATGCCGTCCATGCCTGCGATGCCTCTGCCAATGGCGACCAGTGCATCGAAGATGACGGGCCAGACGAACAGCAGAGCGACAGAAACAACGATGGAGATCAGGCCGGTAGCAATAGCGACGAAGCGCTTGCCGGAGAAGAATGCCAGCCAGTCAGGCATCTGAGTGCTCTTGAACTTGTTGTAGCAGGCTGCACCCACCACAGCGGCCAGGATGCCGATGAAAGAGTTGCCGGCCACCTTCTGGAAAGCGATGTAGGTAGCGGTGCCCTCTTCCAGGGTGCGCACCATGCTGACCACGCCGGGGCTCAGCAGCTGCTGCATCATCAGGTAGCTGACCAGGCCAGCCAGACCAGCGGTACCGTCGTGGTCATCAGCCAGACCAACAGCGGCACCAATGGCGAACAGCCATGCCATGTTATCGATCAGAGCGCCGCCTGCCTTGACCAGCAGGAAGCCAACAGTGTAAGCTGCGCCGGAGGTTGCAGCACCGGGGACACCCATGACACCCGGGGCCAGAGCATAGCCAAGGCCCATCAGGATGCCGCAGATCGGCAGCACAGCGACGGGAAGCATCAGAGCTTTGCCCAGTTTCTGGAGATACTTCATCATAAGACACATTCCTCCTTAAAGAATGTTGTTGTTATGGAGGCCTCTGGTTGCAGGCTGTCCATAATTGCGTAACAATATTTTAACACATCCTCCGAAAAAAAGAAATAGGGTCTGCGCCTGTTTTCGCAATTTTGCACCAAAAATCCTTGAATTCGCATCTTTCGTGAAAAACTTTTTGGAATTATTGCGCATTTCAGAGCAGGATTCTGAAAAAACTTTTCTTTTGCTCTTTCTCCCCAAACCGCTTGCATCCCGCGCCGGAATCGGGTACTATACTTATAAATAAAAACACAAGACCCAGGGAGGTTCTTTTTTATGGAATGGACAGATATCCGCCTGACCGTGGCCAAGGCCGATGCCGACAACGCCGAGGCTGTTGCCACCATGATCGCCGAAGGCGGCATCTATATCGAGGATTACAGCGACATCGAGCAGCAGGTGGCCGAGATCGCCCATGTGGATCTGATCGAACAGGAGCTGCTGGACAAGCCCCGTGATACCGTGATCATCCACATGTATCTGGAGCCGGGCGCTTCCCCCGTGGAGACGCTGGCTCTCATCCAGGCCCGGATGGAAGCGGCAGGCATCGCCTACACCGTGGAGACCGAGGGCGTGGAGCAGGAGGACTGGCAGAACGGCTGGCGCAAATACTACCACCCCATGGACATTGGCAAACGGCTGGCCATCGTGCCCTCCTGGCAGGAGTATGACACCGACCGCGTCAAGCTGATCCTTGACCCCGGCCTTGCCTTTGGCACCGGCGGCCACGAGACCACCAGCCTCTGCCTGGAAGCGCTGGACGAGCGGGTCAGGGGCGGTGAGCGGGTGCTGGACATCGGCACCGGCAGCGGCATCCTTGCCATTGCCGCCCTCAAGCTGGGCGCAGGCAGTGCCGAGGGTGTGGACATCGACCCCGTGGCCGTGCGCACCGCAGGCGAGAATGCCGCCCTGAACGGCGTGGCCGACAAGCTGACCGTTCTGGTGGGCGACCTGTCCGACAAGGCCAGCGGCAGGTACGACATCATCACCGCCAACATCGTGGCAAACGCCATCATCAGCCTTGCCCCCGCCGTGCCCGGCCTGATGGCCGAAAACGCCACCTTTATTGCCAGCGGCATCATCGACAGCCGCAAGGACGAGGTGATCGCCGCTCTGGAAGCCGCTGGCCTGACCGTGCAGGAAGTGAAGGAGAAGCGCGGCTGGGAGTGCATTATCTGTAAAAAGACGAATTAAACCTCTCAGGCGCTTCGCGCCAGCTCCCCTAATAGGGGAGCCCTTGGCATACCAGCCAGTTTTGCCGGTAATGAGGGAAACAGGAGTTTATTTTTATGCCGCATCGCTACTTTACAACCGAAATCTCCAATGGCACCGCCACCCTGCGGGGGGCCGATGCCCATCATCTTTCCCGCGTGATGCGGGGCAAGCTGGGGGACACTGTCATCTTATGTGACGGCAACGCCGTGGAATACACCGCCACCATCACCGGCTTCGGGCCGGAGACGGTGGAGTTCAGCGTGGAGCCGGGCTATCCCAGCGCCGCCGAGCCCAGCGTGGAAGTGACTCTGTTCGTGGGTTACCCCAAGCAGGACAAGCTGGAGCAGGTCATCCGCCACGGTGTGGAGCTGGGCTGTACCCACTTTGTGCCCTTCTTCAGCCGGTACTGCGTGGCCGCCCCCAAAAAGGAGGAGCAGAAAAACGAGCGCTACAACCGCATCGCCTTTGAAGCCGCCAAACAGTGCGGCCGGGGCGTGCTGCCGGATGTCGCCCTGCCCCTGCCCAACTTCGGGGCTCTCTGCCGCAGTCTGGAAGGGTACGATCTCGTGCTCTTCTGCTACGAGCTGGGCGGCGCACCCCTGCGCCAGCTGCTGGCAGACGCACAGCCTGCCGATGGCCAGCGGCTGAAGATTGCCCTCATCACCGGTGCCGAGGGCGGTTTTGCCGTGGAAGAGGCCGAAATGGCCGCCAATGCCGGTGTGAAAACCGTCGGCCTTGGCCCCCGCATCCTCCGGTGCGAGACCGCCCCGCTGGCAGTGCTCTCTGCCGTGATGACCCTGACGGGCAACTTGGAGTAATTTTTATTTCCACATATACAAAAAGGACGGCTTGCGCCGTCCTTTTTGTTTACTTTATTTTCGCGTTCATCAGCGCTTTTTTCACCTCAATGAGGTTTTGCGGGCTGACCGAGAAACTCCGCAGGCCCAGCTGCAGATATTGCAGGGTGTTGGCCGGATTGCCCACCGCGCTGCCGCAGATGGTCACGGGGACCCCGCCCTCCCGGGCAGCCTCCACCACCATGCGGATGAGCTTTTTCATTGCGTGGCTGGCCGGGCGGTAGTAGCGCTCGGCAATGGAGATATCCCGATCCACCGCATGGGTGTACTGGGTCAGATCGTTTGTCTCAATGAGGAAGAAATTGCACCCATGCTCCACGAATTCCTCTGCCGTCAGGCAGGCCGAGGGCACCCCGAACATCACACCAAAGGGCGTATCCGGGTCAAACTCCTCTCCGCGCTCCCGCAGCAATTGGCGGCAGTGCGCTACCAGCCGCATGGCCTCATCCCAATCTTCGAGGTTGGTCACCATGGGGAACATGACCCGCAGGGGGCCGTGGGCTGCCGCCCGGAGCAGGGCGCAGATCTGCGTCTCAAACTGATGGGTCTGGCGCAGGCTGCTGCGGATGCCCCGCAGGCCCAGCTTGGAGGATTCCAGCCCCCTATGGATATCGGCCATGGCGCGGTCCACACCAAAATCAAAGGTGCGCACTGTTACCACACCGCCCTTTGCGGCGGCAATGCAGGATTGATAGAACACGAACTGCTCCTGCTCGTCCACCGGGCGGCCCGGCAGCATCATATAGCCGCTGCGCAGCAGGCCCACGCCGGAAGCGCCTGCCTGCAGCGCCGATTCGATATCCTCCTGCCCGTAGCAGTTGGCCAGGAGCTCAAACGGCACATCATCCTTTGTCCGGTTGGGCAGGGCGCTGATGCGAGCGGCTTCCTCGCTCTCCCACTGCAGCTCACAGATGCGGCTGACCGCCTGCTGGCGGGTGTTGGCATCCGGGTCCAGGATGCACTCGCCGTTGTTGGCATCCAGCACCACGGTGCGGCCATCACAGTCGTTCAGGAACGCCTGCCCCACCTGCACCACGCAGGGAATGTGCATGGCCCGCGCAATGATCGCCGCGTGGCTCTGCTTATTGCCCTCCGAAGTGATGATGCCCAGGATCATCCCCGCCGGAACGCTGAACAGATCGCTGGGCATCAGCATCTCTGCCGCCAGGATCACCGGGTGATCCAGCGCCAGCCAGACCCGGGGACGGTTGGTCAGCACGTTCACCACGCGGCGGGCGGCATCCAGAATATCTGCACTGCGCAGCTGCATGTAGGCGTTGTCCTCCATGGCAGCAAGCTGCTCCGCATAGCGGTTGCCCACACGGTACATAGCCTCGGCAGCGCTGATGCCCGCCTTGATCTGGAATTTGACCTCGTTCATAAAGCCTTCGTCTTCCAGCATCATGCTCTGGAACAGGAAGATGGCCTGCTCCGTGGGGCCGCTGCGGTCTGCCATGCCGTCCAGCTCACGCTGGGCTGTCCGGACAGCGTTTTCCAGCAGGCGCTGTTCCCGTTCCGCGTTGAACGGCCCGGCAGAAAAATTTTCGTGCCAGCGCTCCAACCGGCTCACCTGTCCCATCACAAGGCCCGGCGAGGCGCTGTGTCCCTGATAGACCTTCATTCCTCGATCACCTCCGGCAGTACCGGCCCGGTAAGGGCACGGCAGACCAATGCCTGTAAGAACGTATTGGGCAGCAGAGCGGCCCGTGCGGCCTGTGCCGCATTGCCGCTGCCCTCAAACAGGGGCGCAAAGCTCTCGATGCGCTCCCGGTCACATTTTTCCAAAAAGGCTTCCGCCAGTGTCCGGGTGGTATAGAACACCGTGGGGTCCACGCCCGCGTCCTCGGCGGCAGCTTCCAGCGGGGCCAGCTGGGCATCCTTCATGTTGGCCAGCAGCAGTGCCGCATCCGCTGTCAGGGTCACGGGGTATTTTTCCCGCACCGCCTTCTGCACCTGCTGGAATTTCCACGCAAAGGCGGCGGCATCCTCACAGCTCTCGGCGCTGGTGGAAACGGCATAGGCGCAGCCCCGCAGGTATCCCATGGCGCGGCGGGTATCGTAGTAGCCCAGCTCCATGTTCCGTCTGGCGGTATCAGGATCAAAGTGGAGGATGTCCCCCAGCTCCCAGTAGCTGCGGATCATGGTGGTGGGCAGGCCGGTGCGGTTGGGCAGGGTGATGCCCACCCCTTCCAGATCAACACAGACCAGTTCCTCCGCGCCCATCTTCTGGGCCAGCGCGGTGGGCATATTGTCCCGGTAGCCGCCATCCAAGAACTGCACCCCGTCGATTTGCTTTGCCCGCAGGGCGGGGAAACAGGCGGCAGAGGCCAGCAGATAATCCTTCACCCTGCCCGCCGGGATATCCTCCAGCGTCAGCTCCCGGGGCTTCAGCCCCCGCTTTTCCACGGTGACAAGGCCGAACCGGATGGGCGAAGCCCGCAGGGCATCCTCATCCAGCACCCGCTCCACGATCTCTTCCAGCGGGGTCACGTCCATGCCGCCGTCCCGCACCACTTCCCGCAGGAAGGCGTGCAGCTCAGAGAGGTCGGCGTTTTCCTCCGGCAGCTCCATCACGTCCTGGCTGCGGATGCTCATCCACATATCCCGGGCCGTTTCGTACAGGTCCAGCGCAAACATGGCACCGTTCAGGCTGCCCACACTGGTGCCGGTGATGATCTGGGGCCGCCAGCCCAGCTCGGTCAGGGCACGCCACACACCCACCTGATAGCTGCCGCGCGCACCGCCGCCTGCCAGCACCAGTGCCTTGACCGGGGTATCATTCTGTGCCATCTGGAACGCCTCCTAGTCATTCTTTGGAAATCTGTCAGAAGTATACCATATTTTCCGGAAAAATTCTCCCTGTTTTTGGAACAAAATCCATGGTATAATTTTGTTAACTTGTGTGAAACGATGGTGGAGGTAAAACAATGCACTGCAACAACTGGATCTTTGATATGGACGGCACCCTGACCGACAGCATGACCGTGGTATGGGAGGGTGCGCCCGATGCCCTGCTGGCCCGCTATGGCCGCACCCCAAAATCTGACCTCCACAAAACGCTCCTGACCATGGGCATGGCCGATGGCGCGGCCTACCTCATCCGGGAGTATGACCTGCCCCTGAAAATGGAGGACTACAACGATGTGATGTGGGATGTTATCACAAAGCTCTACGAGACCGTGGAGCTCAAGCCCGGCGTGCAGGAGCTGCTGGCCCGCCTGAAGGCCGAGGGTGCCCGCATGTGCATCTGCTCCAACACCTGGAGCGCCCAGTGCCGCACCGTGCTCACCCGTTTGGGCATCGATGAATATTTCGACTTCTATGTGGAGGCACAGGGGGCGCTCCACAAGAGCAGGCCGGATGTATTTTTCCAGACCCTTACACGCCTGGGCGGCACTGACCCCGACCGGTGCGTTGTCTGTGAGGATTCCCTCTACGCCGCCCGCACCGCCCACGACGCAGGCTTCCACGTCATCGGCATCGCCGATGCCGCCAGCAAGTCCGATGAGCCCGCCCTGCGGCAGGTCAGCGACCAGTTCCTGACCGACTGGACGGAGCTGGACTGGGACAAAGTATGACCCTGCACCATGCAGAAAGCGGCCCGCAGAAGCAGGCCGCTTTCTTTTTTGTATGATAGACCTATCCTTCCAGAAACGCCCGGAACGCCGCCCTTACGGCGGGTTCGCGCCCCCGGGGGATGGGCACCCGGGCACCGCTGCGCATCCAGAGCTCCCCGGAGGAGAGCTGGGCGGCGGCGGCAAGGTTGACCACATAGGAGCGGTGGGGCTGCAGAAAACGGGCATCGGCCAGCAGGGTCTTTGCCACCTCGGAAAAGGGCACCCGCAGGGAGAGGGAGGCCACGTCCTCGCCGCTGGCAAGGTGGTAGTGCACCACATGGTGGGTGCACTCCAGATACTCGATGTCCGCAAAGGGCAGGGCCCGCAGGCCCATGGCCGTGGTGACCGGGATGACCGGGCCGTATTCCGGCTCGGTGGCCCGATCCAGCAGGGCCGTCAGCTGCTCCGGACGGAACGGGATATGCAGGTACTGCATCGCGTCCACCCGGAACGCTTCGTAGGCATAGACCGTGGTGTGGGCCAGAAAGGCCAGCGGGGCCCGCACACCCCGGCGGCGCAGCTCTGCCGCCGCCTGCAGGCCGCTGCACGGGTTGGCGGCAGGCAGCTCGATGAGGTAGAGCTCGTACCGGGAGCCCGCTTCCTCCTGCTGCAGCAGGGCCGCTGTGCTTTCCAGCTGCTCCACGATGCAGGCATCGGCCCGGCGGGCATAATATTCCATGCAGTGGCGCTGCACCCGGCCCCGCAGCACAGGGTCCGGGCTGCACACCGCAATGTGAAAGATCATATCCGCTCCTCCTTTCCCTCTGCACAGCGCTTGATTTTTGCGCCATGAGGGAGTATTATGGACGAAAAAAGAAATGGGGGACACCGCCATGGATCAGCCGCTCGTCAGCATCATCCTGCCCGTATACAACGCTCAGAATCATCTGGCCCGCTGCATCGGCAGCATCCTGAACCAGACCTATAAAAACATTGAACTCATCATCCTGAACGATGGCTCCAAGGATCACAGCCTGCCCGTGTGTGAGGAGTTCCGCGCCAAGGACAGCCGCATCGTGCTGGTGGACAAGGAGAACTCCGGCGTGTCCGACACCCGCAACCTGGGCCTGAAGCTGGCCGGGGGCGAGTATGTCCAGTTCGTGGACAGCGATGACTATATCGACCCGGATTTCACCCAGCATCTGGTGGAAGCCGCCGAGACGCACCACGCAGACCTTGTGATTGCGCCCTACAAGATGGTGATCCCCGCCGGGGCCACAAAGCCCGAGCAGGTGCTGGAAAAGCTGGAGGACAATCTGGGCGTGATGAGTGTTGCCCGGCCCCCTGAGGTGCGGGAATACGGTTTCCTGCCCGCCGGGGTCTACGACAAGGACACCTTTGCCCTGCGGCTGATGGACAAGCCTGCCTCCTACTTTTACAGTGTGCTCTGGAACAAGCTCTACCGCCGCATCCTGCTCACCGGCAATGACATCCAGTTCACCAGCGAGCTGAAATGGGCCGAGGATCTGGTGTTCAACATGCAGTATATCCAGTATGCCGAGACCTTCGTCTCCATTGACAAAGCCGGTTACTACTACGTCCAGAATCCCCAGAGCATCTGCCACACCCAGATCAACCCGACCTCCATCGTGCAGAACAAGATCCAGACGTTCCGGTATTATAAAGACCTCTACACCCACCTTGGGATGTACGAGGAGGTGCGGCCCCAGCTGTACAAGTTCCTGGTGGATATCGCCGAGAGCACCTACCCCTCCGGTCCCTTCAAAAAGATCATTGAGGAAGCCAAGGAATATTGGAAAAACCGGAAAGAATAAACCAAAATCGGGAGACCCCCTGCGGGGTCTCCCTTTTTTGTGGTTATGCTCCGATGGCAGCGCACTTCTTTGCCAGCCAATCCCGCTCTTCTTCATTCAGGCGGGGAGCCAGCTTCTCAAACACTTCGCGGTGGTAGGCGTTCAGCCAGTCCAGCTCGTCCCGGGTCAGGACACCGGGCACCACAGGAGAGGTGGCAATGGGCACAAAGGTCAGCGGACGGAAGGCCAGGAAGGTGCCGTACTGGTTGTCGGCCTTGTGGTAGCACTCCAGCACGTTCTCAATGCGGATACCCACCTGACCGGCCTCGTACACGCCCGGCTCATCGGTGACGATCATGCCCGGCTGGAACACCGTGGTGTTGCGGCCGTTCAGGGAGTGGGGGCCCTCGTGGACGTTGCCCACAAAGCTGACGCTGTGGCCGGTGCCGCAGCGGTAGTTGATGAGGT
>ERZ841120.357-NODE-357-length-34990-cov-8.272935_pt1 | contig 34990 bp, 34 predicted proteins | sample MGYA00519572_ERZ841120 | MGnify/ENA primary metagenome ERZ841120 (study PRJEB31850, sample SAMEA3708890) | human gut metagenome | biome: human gut; feature: human-associated habitat; material: faeces | place: China | collected 2014 ...
TTGCTTGAACAATTTTTACTTCAAAATATTGTCTAACTTTTGGGGGTCACTTCACTTTACGAAGGGACTTTTTTCTGATACAATAAAACGCACACTTTGGAAAGGGGTAGTTTCATGTTACCTGCCATCGCACTCTTTGCGCTGACCTACATCCTCATGCTGACGTTCAGCAAATACCGACCCTACATCGCCTTAGGCTCCGCCTTCATCTTCATCGTCACAGGAATGCTGCCGGTGAACGAAATCTTCGGTGCCATCGATTTCAACGTCCTGCTGATGATCGCCGGGACCATGGGCCTGGTGGCCCTGTTTATTGAAAGCAAAATGCCGGAGCTGCTGGCGGACCTCATTATGGAAAAGGTCCCCAACGTCATGTGGGCCGCCGTGGCACTGTCCCTGTTCTCCGGGGTCATTTCCGCCTTTGTGGACAACGTGGCCACCGTTCTGATGGTCGCCCCCGTGGCCATGCAGATCTGCAAGAAGCTGAAAACCAACCCGGTGCCCTTCATCATCGGTATCGCCGTGTCCTCCAATCTGCAGGGCGCCGCCACGCTGGTGGGCGACACCACCGCCATCATGCTGGGTTCCTACGCCAACATGAGCTTCCTGGACTTTTTCTGGTACAAGGGCCGCCCCAGCATTTTCTTTGCGGTGGAATTGGGAGCCATTCTCTCCGCCTTTATTCTGGCCTTTCTGTTCCGGAAGGAAAAAGGGGCCATCCCCAAGGGGACCCGGACTCAGGTCACGGACTATGTGCCCACCATTCTCCTGTCCGGCACGGTGGCACTGCTGATTCTGGCCTCCTTCCTTCCGAGCAAACCGGAGATCACCAACGGCCTCATCTGCTGCGCCTTGCTGGTCATTGGCCTTGTGTACAGTGCCATCCGGAAAAAGAGCCTGAAGGCCATTGTGGAACCCATCCGGGCTATTGATTTTGAGACCATCGGTCTGCTGACGGGTCTGTTTCTGGTCATCGGCGGCGTGAAGAATATGGGCGTTATCGACGCTGCGGCGGATCTGCTGGCCAAGGTCGGCGGGAACAACGTGTTCCTTATTTACACGGTCATCGTCTGGGCCTCGGTGCTGATCTCCGCCTTTATCGATAACATTCCCTATGTGGCCACCATGCTGCCCGTGGTCCAAGGGCTGGCCCTGAAGTTGGGCATCGATCCCACACCGTTGTACTTTGGGCTACTGTCCGGGGCAACTCTGGGCGGCAACCTGACCCCAATCGGTGCTTCCGCCAACATCACCGGCATCGGCATCCTGCGGAAAGAGGGCTACGAGGTGAAGAACTCCGACTTCTTCAAAATCGGTATTCCCTTCACCCTGGCGGCCATCATCCCGGCCTACATTTACATTTGGCTGATTTACGGCGTCTAAAAAAGCACCCGCTGACCGGATTCTCCGGTCAGCGGGTATCGTTATGCAAAAAAGCCGGCGGCATAGTAAACGCCATTATCCGAGGTCAATGCCACGCCGTAGCGGGTGTAGGCCTCGCTCAGGATCGTCTCGTCGCCGCAGAGGGTCAGGAACAGATCCACCATTTCCCCGTCCGTCAGGGCCGGATCCAGAGCGACCACGGTGCAGCCTACCGGCGATGCACCAGTGGATAAGTAATGCTGAATGGCCATGGCAGCTTCGCTGCACAGCGTATCGTCCAGCGTCAGCGCAGGCAATCCGGCAGCGGACCGGCGGCCATCCACGCCGTAGACCAGTGCATAGAACAGTGTGTCCTCTCTGGGCGGCTCCGTGGGAGCCGTTGTCGGCTCGGTGGTGGGTTCCGGCTCCGTGGGGGCCGTTGTCGGTTCCGTGGTAGGCACTGGCTCCGTGGGAGCCGTGGTGGGGGCTGTTGTCGGTGCAGGCTCCGTGGCCGGAGGCTCTGTTTCCGGGGGCCGGGTAGCAGGCGGTTCCGTCCGGTCCGGCTCACTGGGAGCCGTGGTGGGCTTGGACGACACCGGCGGCAAGGTGGGAACCGTGGTTGGCGTGGGTTTGGTGGTAGGGCCGGACACGGTAGACGCCGGGGCCGTGGTCGAATCCGTAGTCTGCGTGGGGATGTTCACATAAGTGACCCGGTCACACCCGCTCAGCAGGAGACCACCCAAAAGTATTCCAATGATCCAGCGTTTCACGGCTATCCGCCCCTTTCACTTATATTACGCCCATCATACCGATGATTCGCCCTTTTGTCAAGCAATATCTTGTAAAATCGCTCTTTTAACGGAAAAAGCCGCCTGCCGGAGACTCGGCAGACGGCTTTTTGTTCACAAAACCACGCATTTTTCGGCAATGGCCGCTTTCAACTCCTGTGCCGGGACGCTTTCCATGGCGCAGCTGTGCTTGTTCGCCAGGGCCGCCAGCAGTCCGGCGGATTCGCCCATGGCCATGCAGGTGGCCTGGACCCGCAGGGTGGCAAAGGCCTCCCGGTCGGCGCTGACGCACCGTCCTGCCGTTGCTAGATTGAAAAAATCCCTCGGAATCAGCGCCGTATGGGGAATGTAGGCGGGTTTTTCCAGTGGGATGAGCCGCTGGCCGTTGCCGCCGGGAATGTGAATATCCATAGGGTGGGCGCACCGGGCCACGGGACACTCCGGCACCTTGCCGGACAGCAGGTCCGACCCGGTGACGGTCTCCAGGCCCACAATGCGGCGGCTCTCCCGGATGCCCGCATGGACCGCAGAGGACACCACGGAGGCATTGCGGAACTCCGGGAATTTCTCTTTCAGCAGGTCCAGAATCACGAACACATCCCGGCGCATTCTCAGCTCCGCCCGGTTGTAGGAGGCCCGGTCCGTGGCATCCGCCGCCGCACGGGTCACATTCACCGCCAGGGCATCCCCCAGCAGCACCGTATTGAACCAGGGGCCGCCGAACTGGTCCAGCTTTCCCTCGTCCACGCAGGACTGCAGATAGTCATGGATGACGGCGTTGCAGGAAGCCCCGGATTTGCCGTCGTGATGGATGCAGTTTTTCAACAGGGGCGTGGTCACATCCACACCGGTCAGCAGGAAGCACAAGGACATGGGCTGCTCCTGACCGTCGCCGGGGAGCATAGGAACCCCCGCCAGATAGCAAAGGGCCCCGTCGCCGGAGGCGTCGATAAAATCATCTCCCGTGAGCCGCTCCTCTCCGGACTTGCCCTGAAAAGCAATGCCGGTAATGCGGTTTTCCTCCACCGTACAGCCGGTCAGGCGACAGTTGGTGTAGAGGTCTACACCGGCCTCCTGGGCCAACTCCTGGTAGACCAACTTCAGGTACTCCGGATGATAGGACACATGACCCTTGGGGTATTCCACCTTTGCAGCCCCCCGGGCCAGCAGCCGCTCTACCACTTCCCAGCCGATGCCGCCCACCACCTGCCGCTCCTTATGAAAAAAACCGCTGATGGGAAGCACCAGACCGCCGGTGGCCGTGCCGCCTAAAAATCCGTTTTCTTCCAGCAGGGCCGTGGTGCAGCCCTGTCGGGCAGCAGAGACTGCCGCCGCCACACCGGCGGGCCCGCCGCCGATAACGATCACTTCATAGTGCATAGGTCCTCCTCCAGGGCCCCAAAGGGTACGGCGAACAGACTGCCCACGCAGGTATTGCAGAGAATTTCTCCCTGATAGACCCCCAGGCACTCGATCTCCTGACCGTAGAAGGCGGCGCTCCAGTCGGTGCGCTCCACCTCCAGGGTCTTTTTCTCCAGGTCAAAGACCTGGAGGGCCACGGGATAATCCGCCTTGGGACAGCCGTAGGTGTAATAAATGCGATTCTTGAAAAGCATCCCGCCCTGAGTGAAGGGCACATCGGACTCCACGCTGAACTGGTCCAAAATGTCCGCCGCCGTCAGCTTCACCAGACCGCCCTGGCTGACATCCGGCAGGGCAAACTTGGTGATGATGTAGGCATTATGCTCCCCCTCCGGGGTGCAGCCCCGTTTGGTCCGGTAGCGAGCAGAGAAAATGTACAGATACCCCTTGTCCGTGTCCACGAAGAAGGCCGGACAGCCCCAGCAGGGGTTCACGAAGGGAGCCTTGACTTCTGTCTCCGGGGAATAGGTGATGGTCTGGACCAATTCTGCATGATACCGGCCCTCGGCGTCCTTGGTAATGTCCTCCACGGCGCAGCGGTAATAATAACCGTCGGCATCATAGCCGATGCCCGTGCCCGCCGTCACATAAAGAAGGGGGATCGGGTTGCCGTTCCGGTGCAAATTGCCGAACATGCAGGAATTGGCGTGGTTCAGATAATTCCGGTCCGGCGTTCCCTCATTGCAGGAACCCAGTGGGAAGAAATCAATGGGGTAAGACTGCTTGTTCCGCAGGTCATAGACGCCGCAGTAGCCCTTGTCATAGAGGATAAATGCCTTGTCGCCGTAAATATCCATGCCCTGAGCGGAGCGCAGGGGCCGGTGGAAGGTCATATAATGGCGGATTCCGGCGCTTTCCCGCATATTGGGGGCCACGGTCTCGGAAACATACTTTGCCATAGCCTTTCCCAGATTTACCTGGGAATCCGGATCCAGGTGAATCCCGTCGGCAGGGCCGGGGTGGGCGTAGTCCGCCGCATTCAGGAAGTAGCAGCCCTGCTCCTTGGCGATCTTGCTGTACACATCCTTGAACCGATGGCTCAGGGCCCGGCCAATATCGCCCCGGAACTTGGCATACACGCCGGTGCGGCCCTTGGGGTCCGAGGGGACCACCTCCGTGGGGGCCATCAGCAGGATTTTCGGACAGACCCCCTCCCGGCCGTACTCCGGATGCTGCCGGATGATGCCGATGAGCCGCAAAATGCCCGTGGGCAGGTCGTCCTCCGTGATGGTCTTGTTGCGGACCAGGTCGTTGGTGCCCAACAGGATGCATACCAGGTCCAGCGGCGCATTTTCCGCCAGAGAATGAACCATGGTGGTCTCGCCGTTGCGGCCGTAAGCGCTGGGATCGTCGTAAATGGTGGAGCGGCCGTTGAAGCCGCCTTCGATTACGTGATAGCCTTCGCCCAGAGCCTTGCCCATGACCGCAGGCCAGCGGTGGTCGGCGTCATACCGACCTCCCGTAGGCTCGCTGTCGGACCAGCGGCCGATGCAGCCGTAAGTGTTGGAATCACCGTAGCATAGGATCCTCATATCCATGGTATTCTTTCCTTTCTAGGGGGTCAGTCCCAGTTTTTCAGCAGGTACTCCTCTGCCTCGGCGCTCCACAGGCCGTGGTTGGCATCGCACAGGTCTGCCAGCACGCCGAACCGGGCGTCCTCCGCCGCCTTGGACCGGAAATCATCGATAGCGGTCAGGGGCATATGGATGTGGGTGTAAATGAGCTTCTTGCCGCCGGGGATCTTCGGCAGATTCAGGGTGGTCTCCGCAGCGCAGTCCAGGCCGCCGATGTGGGTGACCATGACCGCCGGATCCAGGCGGCCCGCTTCGGTAAGCTTCAGGGACTCGATGAGGTCGTCGGTGTTGCCGCCGGTGGTGCCCATCACATGGGTGGAGTTATAGTGCACATCGTAGAAATTCATCTTAGCGGAGAACTGCTTGTCGGTAGGACCGGCAAAGAAGTTCAGGCAGCCGTCCCGGCCCAGAATGGCACTGGAAAGCTCCAGCACGGCGCCCACGGGGGCGAAGCAGAACACATCGTCAAAGCCCTTTCCGCCGTTGAGTTCTTTCAGAGTCGCCGCCGCATCCGGCAGGTCCTTGGTGTTCACGATGTCCAGCCGGATGCCCGCTTCCTTGGCCTTGTGGTCAAAGAGCCGGTGGGCCCGCTGGAGCCGCTCGTCGTTGATGTCCGTGACCACGATGTTTCCGGGGCGGCGGTCGCAGCACAGTGCATAGGCCAGTGCGCCCAGGCCCATGGGACCCACGCCTGCCAGCAGGGCCAGGCTGCCGCCCTCCTTGATGCCCATTTCGTGATGATAATCGCCCATCTTGGTATGGTAGCAGGCATGGAAGGCGCCGATGCAGCAGCTCATAGGCTCGGCCAGGGAGGCCTCAAAGAAGGCCTTGCCCTTGTACTCCATCAGGCAGTTCAGCTCCATGACCTCGGCGGGGATGATGCAGTAAGTGGCGTCGCCGCCAAAGAACTCATAGGAATATCCGGGGCTCCACATGGTGCCCTTGTAGTTCAGGGCGGGCTGCTGGGCGAAACGCATACCGGGCTTGAACTTGTCCTGATGGTTCTTGCCGACCTTTTCGATGATACCGGCGAACTCATGGCCCATGATGGCGGGATGCTCCGCCACGTCCGGGTGGACCCGCTTATGCTCGGTGCCCAGGATGGCGCATTTGTAAGTGGACATACACACGGAGTCGGAAATGACCTTCACGAGAATTTCGTCATCACCGATCTCCGGCAGTTCAAAGGTATCCAGGCGAAGGTCGCCTGCGCCGTGCAAACGGACTGCTTGTGCTTTCATAATTCATACCTCCTCAAGGATGACTTGATAATACAACTTTTCAATAACTTCCGGTTCCGGGGGCTGGGTGCCGGTACACATGACGCTGGCGGCCCCCATGGCGATGGCCAGCTTGGCCCGCTGGTCGGCTTTCAGGCCCTTTTCCTGGCCGTAAGCCAGGGCTGCCACCATGGAATCCCCTGCTCCAACGGTGCTCTGGACCGGGACCTTCAGGCCAGGACTATGGAATACCCGGTCCCTGCCGATGAACAAGGCCCCGTCGCCGCCCATGGAGACAACCACTTCTTTTACGCCCAGGTTCATGAGCTTCCGGGCGGCTTCCAGAATATCCTCCCGGGTCTCCAGGGTCTTTCCGGCCCAGCGGCCCAGCTCTTCCTGATTGGGCTTCGCAAGATCGGGCGCTGCCTGCACGCCGGACAGGAATGCTTCCCCGTCCGCATCCAGATAGACACTGGCACCCTGGTCCCGGTAGCGGCGGACCAGGTCCCGATAAATGCCGGTGTCCACGCTCTTGGGAATGCTGCCGGAGATCACCAGCAGGTCCCCTTCCCCAACGGTCCGGTCCAGCAGGTCCACCAGCTCCTCCAGCTGCCGCCGTCCGATGGCGGGGCCGGGCTCGTTGATGTCCGTGTTCTCTCCCTGCTCCGGATCGACAATTTTCAAATTGGTGCGGGTGTCGCCCTCCACGCCCACGGTCAAGGGCGTGATGCCCATGGCTTTCAGGGCCTCCATGGCGTGCTTTCCGGTGCTGCCGCCCCAAAGCGCCACACTCAGGCTGGCACAGCCCAGCTTTTTCAGGCACTTGGAGACGTTTACGCCCTTGCCGCCTACGTCGGTGCGTAGGGTCTGGATCCGGTTCACGGCTCCCGCACGGAAGCCGGGGATCACCACCGTCTTATCGATGGCCGGATTCAGCGTCAGCGTCACGATCATTGGTTTTCCTCCTGTTCTTATTCCGCCTTCGGGCGGAACTGATACTGATACCTGTGTAAAATCTGTGATTTTACACAGGCCTTTTGAAGCATCCAAGAGTTGCGCAAAGCGCAGTTGATGCTTCAAAAGTCGTCTCATACGAAATCTACGCCGCTGCGGCGGCTATGAAAACAGCAATGTTTTCATCAGATTTCAGTATGACATTATTCTAGCACAGCCAAGGGCTGCTTGCAAGAGTGTCCCGTAAACTTTGTAGGTACATTTACTTTCTTCTTCGGACATATAACCCATCCAGAATGGGCTTCAATGGGCCGAAGCAGGTATTTGTCATGGTTATGTATGCTTCATACAGGAATTCGTAGGGCCGGGCGGGGTCCGGGGTGTAATTCCGGGTATCGGCGCACTGCATTTTTTCGATGGCCTCCTGCAACGTCCAGCGGCCCGCCGCCACGGCGGCCAGAATGGCGCTGCCCAGAGCCGGAGCCTGGGTGCAGGTGCTGACCTCCACCGGACGGCCCAGCACGTCGGCGTAAAGCTGGTCGAAAAAGGCGTTTTTGCCGGGGATGCCGCCGCAGAGAATAATTCGTTCAATAGGCAGGCCCGCCTGCTGATGCACTTCCAGAATGTGCCTGGCCCCGAAGGCCGTAGCTTCCAGTAAAGCCCGGTAAATATGGGCCGGTTTGGTCTGCAAGTTCAGGCCCAGAATAAGCCCAGAAAGCCGGGGGTCTGCCAAGGGCGACCGGTTGCCGTTGAACCAATCCAGAGCCAGCAGCCCCGTTTCGCCGGGGGCCAACTTTGCGGCTTCATCGGTAAGATAGCTATGGAGATTTTTCCCGGCGGCTTGGGCTTTTTTCCGTTCTTCTTCGGGAACGCAGTTGTCAACAAACCACTGGAAGGTGTCCCCCACGCTGCACTGGCCGGAGGCGTAGCCCCAGATACCCGGATAGAACGTATCCGGCAGGCATGCGGTAACGCCTTTCACGTCCACCCGCTTCTCGCCGGGGACCAGAATGCCCGTAGAGGTTCCCACCACCAGCAGAGCCGTTCCTACTTGAGCACCCACCGCAGGCAGGGCCGCATAAGCGTCCATCTGAGGAGCCGACAGGGCGATTCCCGCCGGGAGGCCCAGCTTCTCCGCCCATTCTGGGCAGAGACGGCCCACACAGGTGCCGGGGTAGCCCCGTTTTGCCTCCGGATACCGGTCCATAAACTTCTCTTTCGGCAAATTTCGCAGTTTCGGGGCAATGGCGGCGTAAAAATCCCCGTCCGGGTAGCCGTCCTTGCACCAGAAGTTCTTTCCGGCGGCGATGGACAGGCTGAAACAGGGGGTCCCCGCCAGAATGGAGGTTACATAATCTCCCGCTTCCACAAAGGCCGCCGTTCTGGCGAAAACCTCCGGGTCCTTGTGATATACTTCGATGGCCTTGGGCAGCAGGCATTCCTGAGAAATGGTCCCGCCGTACCAGCCGGGGTAAGGCCGGTGCTGCTCGGCGCAAATCTCATTAAGAAGCCTTGCCTCCGGGGCATCCGCATGATGCTTCCACAGCTTACACCAGGCGTGAATTCGTCCGGCGAAGGCCGGGTCGGAGCGGAGGGGACGGAAATGCTCGTCCACCGGGACCATGGTGCTGGCGGTGAAGTCAACGGCCATGCCGATGATGTCCACGTCCCCGGCTGCTTTCATTGCCTGGGGAACGATTCGGGCGAGAACGTCCGTATAGTCCTCCGGGTCCTGCAAAAAACAATCGGGCTCCAAAGGCGTTCCGTCCGGGAGGTTCCCGGACAATATCCCGTGCGGATATTCTGCGGCAGCCTCTCCCAGGATCGCCCCGGAGTCCGTATCCACCACCACCGCCCGGGCCGACAAGGACCCGAAATCCACGCCGATGGTGCAAAGCTTTCGTTCACTCATAATAAATCTCTTCCTCTCCGGCGGAGCGGCTGGGATGCCGGTTCTTCCAGCTTTCCGGGTCAAAGGTCCGGCAAAGCACCCGTGCCTGAACGTACAGGCAGGCAATGGCCACGAAGATGCCCATGATACGGGCCAGGTACAGCGCCGCCGTCAGCAGCACCCAGCAGACGAGAATTTCCAGCGCCCCGGCGGGCTTCTTGGCCATCCAGCCCAGGCCGTTGCGCAGGGCCTGCTTCCGGGTCACTTCGTAGCGGCCCATGCCGCCGAACAGGTACGGCCCGTAGGCCAGGAACAGCACCGTGAAGGCGATGGTCGTGCCACGCAGGACGCTGATGAACAGAGAGGGTTCATGATCGAATGCAAAAAGCACCCACCAGTCCCCTACCAGCACCGCCCCGGCCAGGGCATAGCCCAGGCCAAGGGGTGCGGTCAGTCGGAAATTTTCCTTGAAGGAGTTGAAGAAGTAGCGCAGTGTCCCGGAGCAGCGGTCCTCCGCAATAGCCATCATGGTGGCATACATGGCCGTCAGCGCCGGTCCGAGCGTAACGACCGGAAGGGCGCAGAGGATGCCCAGCACTGTCACCACCGCCGCATCGAAGGCGTGGGACAGGGTCAGCAGAATGGGGCTGTCGGGATTGATACGCATAGGGGTCCTTCTTTCTTGAGAGGGCGCTTGCTCAGCCCTTCACGCCGGAGGTCGCAATGCCCTCCACGAAGTAGCGCTGGCAGAACATGAAGATAATGACAACGGGGATAATGGCGCAGGTAGAGGCGGCCATGGTCAGGTCGGTACGGGCAGCCTCGTCCATCATGGTCCACTGGACCACCTGAGCCACGGTGTACAGATTCTTCTTCACCAGGAAGACCAGCGGGGCCATGTACTCGTTCCAGCAGGACACGAAGGACAGCACGCACTGGGAAACCAGGGCAGCCTTGGTCAGGGGCAGCAAAATCTGGGCGAAAATACGGGGATGCCCGGCACCGTCGATTTTGGCGGCCTCCATCAGGTCATTGGGCAGGCCCATGTAGAACTGGCGCAGCATGAACACGGCGCCGGGGGCAAACCAGTTGGGCAGAATAATGGCCCAACGGGAGTTGTACAGCCCCAGCTCCTTGAAGAGCATGAACCGGGGGATCAGGGTCACTTCGGTGGGGATCATCATGGTGGACAGGAAGATCATGAAGATGACGCCCCGGCCTTTGAAGTCGATCTTTGCGAAGGCGTACGCCGCCAGGGAGGCAAAGAACAGCTTGAATACGATGGAGAAGAAGGTGATGTAGATACTGTTCAGGTAGCCCTGAGCCATGGTCACTTCGCTGTCGGACCAGACTTCCTTGTAGTTGTCCCACCGGGGCACCTCGGGCAGCCAGTGGAAATCCTGCTGGAACACTTCCGCAGGGGTTTTCAGGGAGGAGGAGATCATCCACAGCAGCGGCAGCAGGAACGTCACGCCGATGGCTATAAAGATCAGGGTCTTGAGGATCTTTACAAGCTCCTCATGTCTGCGATAACCGGTTTTCATGTGTTTCTTCCTCCTCTCTTAATAGTGGACCCACTTCTTCTGACCCACAAAGTTGATGCCCGTGACCACCATGATGATAGCGAACAGCACCATAGACATGGCCGAAGCCGGACCGAACTCATACTTGGAGAAGGCAGTGGTGTAAATTTCCAGCACCACGGAGCGGTTGGAATTGATGGCCGTACCCATGGTGAACACGTTGACGGAACCGAAGATCTTGAACACGGCCATGGTACGGGTAATGATCAGGTAGAAAATGGTGGGGGAGATCATGGGCAGGGTGATGCTCCAGAACTGCCGGAAGCTGCCTGCACCGTCCAGCTTGGCAGCCTCGTACAGGCTCACCGGCACATTCTGCATGGCGGCGGTGAACAGAATCAGCTGATAGCCGATGGAAGCCCACACGGACAGCAGGATGATGGGCACCTTGGAAAACCGGGGGTCCATGGCCCACTTGATGGGCTGGGAGAGAATATGCAGATTGAGAAGGATATTATTGATGATGCCGTCCTCCCGGAACAGGAACTTAAAAACGGTACCGACAGCCACAATGGAGCTGATATAGGGAATGAAGAACGCCATCCGCAGGAATTTCTTGCCGTAGATGCGCCCGTTCATGCAATAAGCAAAGACAAGAGAAAGAATAATGGACAAAGGAACGATGGTGATAACGTAAACAAAGGTATTGCCCAGGGAGGTCACGAACTTCTTATCCTGGAAGATTTCGAGGAAATTCTGGAGACCCACAAATTTCAGGGTGTCCCAGCCCTTGAAGTAGCTCACCTGAGCAAAGGACAGGAACAGAGCAATAAAGAACGGGAGCGCCGTCAGAATCAGAAAGGCGATCATGGTGGGGGCGATAAAGGCCCAGCCTGCCAGGTTTTCCTTGCGCTTAACACGGTTGACCGGTTTTTTCATAGGGATCATATACCTCTTTTCCTAATAGGGTGTCAGAAGGGAGCAAATGGCTCCCTTCCGGGGTCCCGGCGAGCCGGGACCCCGCCGCGCAAGCGGATGGGAGCGTTTTTTGTGAAATTAGCCAGCCTTGTTGATGGCCTCGTTGGCCACCTCGGCAGCCTGCTTCAGAGCATCGGCAGCGCTCAGATCGCCGTTCAGAGCGTTCATGACCGGCTCCTTCATGGCAGCGACCACGTCGGAGTAAGCAGTCAGGTTGGTCTCGGCGTAAGCGGGCAGGTCGGAACGGCCCACCACACGGTTGTAGGAGTCCACGTCGATCCACTTCTTGGCTTCCTCTTCGGAACCGTAGATGATTTCAACGGCGGAACCGACCTCGGTACCCTTCCACATGGGCTGGTGACCAGCAGCCACCAGGTACTTCACGCCGTAGGTGGAGTACCACTTCAGGAAGGCCCAGGCGGCATCCTCGTCCTGGCAGTTGGTAGCGATACCGGCATGAGAGAAGGGAGACACACCGGCCATGTAGTTGGTCTGGCCCTTTTCCTCAACGGGATAGGGAGCAAAACCGGTGATCCAGTTCACATCGGGATAGGTCTTGGTGTCGTGCAGGAAGCGAGTCACGTTGGTGATGATGGTGGAAGCGGTCTTGCCCTGGCAGAAGGTCATCTGAGCCTGCTGGTTATCGGCACGGTACACGGCCTTGGGGAACCAGATCTTGTCCACCAGCTCAGCCTGCAGCTCCCGCTCGAAGCCCTTGACGGAGCGGGGATCGTCGTAAGAGGAGGTCTTGCCGTCCACAGAGTAGTACATGTCTCCGCCGGTCTGCTGCACGTAGGGATACAGGAAGTACTGGATGGAGTGGTAGTCGGAGCCGCCGTAGACTTCCACGGTGCCGTCAGCGGCAACCTTGGTCATCTTCTTGCAGGCGTCCAGGTACTCGTCCCAGGTCCACTCGGTGGGCAGCTCGCCCAGGCCGGCCTCATTCCAGGCGGTCATGTTGATGGCGATGTAGTTGGACAGGCCGCCGCAGGGGAAGGTGTAGATGCGGCCGTCGTACTTGTAGCAATCGAAGCCCCACTGCTCCACCAGGTCGATGCCCTCGGCCTCCACCTTATCGGTGATGTCCTCGAACAGGCCGTTGGCCCAGCGCTGATAAGTGCCGTTCAGGCCGAAGGAGGCCAGCACGTCCACTTCGCCGCCCATGATGGCGGTGTTCACGGCCAGGTTGCCGTCGGAGTTGTTGTTGTAGGTGTTCAGGTTGACCTCGATGTTGGGGTAGGTCTTGTTGAACTCAGCGATCATGGCGTCCATGCCGGCCGGGCCCTTGAAGGGGATCCAGAAGTTCACCTTGCCGGACATGTTGGTATCCTTCTCCAGGATCCAGTCGGTGCTGACGGCACCGGGGGTCGCAGGCTCCGTAGCGGCGGGCTCGGTAGCCGGGGTGGTGTCGGCGGGCTTGGTGTCCGCAGGCTTGGTGCCCTCAGTGGTGCTGGGGGTCGTGGTGGCGTCCGCAGGGGTCTTGCTGCAAGCGGACAGCAGGGATACTGCCATCAGGATTGCAAGCACGAGCGCAAGCGTCTTTTTCATGATGTTTCCTCCGATTTTTTAATATTTTACAGGAAATTTTCCTGTAATTTACTGTTTTGGACCGGTCCAAAAGACCTGAAAAATTTTTACCGGACGTCCGGCAGGTATGCGCCCTCCGCCCGGAGGGTCCGCTGCAAGGCGGCAATATCAATGTTCCTCGGCTCCACGCCGGTCCGCACCGCCTGAGCGGCTGCACAGCCCGCTGCCTGGCCCATGGCCATGGAGGGGGGCATCACCCGGATGGCGCCCGCCGCCGTGGAATCGGCACTGACGCAGCGGCCCGCCAGAAGCAGTCCGTCCACGCCCACCGGCACCAGGCTCCGGTAAGGAACGCCGTAATAGTCGCCCTTGATGGGAATGTACTCATTGCTGGTGGGGCCGAACCGCCCGTGGACATCCACGGAGTTGGAGGCAACCAGGATGGAATCCTCCGGGACCTTGGCATCCAGCAGGTCGTCGGCGGTGAGCCGGTATTCGCCCCGGATGTGGCGGCTCTCCCGGATGCCCACATAGGAGCCGGAAGCGGTCAGTTGGGCATTCTCGCAGCCGGGAACGTACTTTTTCAGGAAGCGGAAAATCTCCTCCACCTGCTTCCGGCCTTCCATTTCGGCCTTGGTGAGGCTTTCGTTGTCGGTGCTGTCCACGCCCATGAGCCGGGAGGTGTTCACGCACCATTCGTCGCTTTTCGGCATCCGGAAGAAGCCGATGCTCACCCGCTGCAGGTCCCAGTCGCCGTTGGCCCTGGCTTCCGCCACCCGCCAATGGAAGGACCGGTAGTTCACACCGTTTTTCCGGTAGAAATTATCTTTGTTGGCCTGAATGTCGGCCTCGACTTTTTCGGCGTCCACGCCGTTCACATGGAAGAACATGGTGGCCGGCTGCATGAGCTTCAGTTCTTCGTTGCCCATTTCGTAGGGGACCCCGCAGCGCTCGGCCACGTCGCCGTCGCCGGTGCAGTCGATGAACACCTTGCCCCGGACGGTCTCGATGCCGCTCTTGGAAGCCACCGTCACAGCGGTCAGTTTTCCCTTTTCCACAATGGGTGTCAGGAAGGTGGTGTGGTAAAGGACCTTTACCCCGGCTTCCTGAAGCATTTCGTCCATGATGAGCTTCAGGCCCTCCGGCTCGAAGGGGGTCACATGGTCGTGGCCCACCACGATCCAGGAGGTGAAGGCCGTTCCGGCCCGGACCTGGGAGGGGTGAATGGCGTAGCCCCGTGCCACCATCCGGTTGACGATCTCCTCAAAAAGGCCCCGGATGATCATATTCTCGCCCCGCTGATCGTAGCAGGTCATAAACGGTCCCACCAAGCCCTGGGTTGCCATGCCACCGCAGGCCCCTGCCTGCTCCAGCAGCAGGGTGCTTGCCCCTGCCCGGGCCGCCGCAATGGCGGCGCACATACCGGCAGGTCCGCCGCCGACGACGACCACATCTGCCGAGAACCGCTCTTTGATTTCCTGTATCTCCATGCTTCCTCCTCAAAAACACGCAATCATCTGGCCCGGACGCTGTCCCGGTAGACCATATAAGGATGGGTCAGGTGATGTTCAATTTCTTTTTCCGGGTCCCGGATGCGGGCCATCAGACATTTGGCCGCCTGGAACCCCATGTCCTCCTTGCGGATATTCACACTGGTCAGCGCCGGGATGCAATAGCCGCAAAGGGAAGAATCTTCATAGGCAATGACGGAAATATCTTCCGGTATCCGCACGCCTTGCTTGTATAAATAATTCATGGCACCGATGACGATCTGGCCGTTGGCTCCTACGATCGCATCGGGCCGGTTCCCGGCCTCCCAGAACTTGGCGAAGGCTGCATAAGCGCTCTTCCCGTCGTTGTCCACCGCATCGATGTCCCAATCGGGCTGATAGGGCAGCCGGAACTCCTCCATGCACTTCCGGTAGGCTTCGGAACGCCTCGTATGGGAGGACAGGTTCCGGGGCGCGTTCAGAAGGCAGATTTTCCGGTGGCCGGTGCGGAGCAATTCCCGCAGGGCCAATTCCGTGCCCTCCTCCGGGTCACACCAGATGGAGTCCACGCTTTCCTCGTACACGCTGACGCCCAGCATTGCAAAGGGAATACCGGTCTTTTTCATGTTCTCGATGAGCTGAGGGCTGTACGGGGTGCCCACGATGAAGGCCCCGTCCACCCGCTTCTCCCGGATAATGCGGGGCAGCTCATCAGGTGCGGCAATGGAGCAGAATTTCTCGGTGACAACACCGTAATTGGTAGCCGCCAGAGCCGCCATGATGCCGTTGGTGATGTTGTAGTTGCACAGGCCCACCCGCTGGTCGTTATCATAGGAAATGCGGGTGGAGATCTGGGGGTGATACTGCATAATGATCACGCCCAGGTTGTTGGTAGCCTTGGCGCTGAGGCCCCGGGCGTTGCAGTTGGGCACATAGCCCATCTGGGCAATGACCCGCTCCACCAGCTGCCGGGTGTCGTCTTTTACCAGGGGGCTTTTATTGATGACCAGTGAGACCGTAGACCGGGAGACCCCGGCTCGTTTCGCCACATCAATAATCGTCGCCACGCCCATCACCTCTTTTGGACCGTTCCAATAATTTCGGGGTAAAAAAGAGGACCTCGTTCTCTCTGACGCTCTTCCTCCTCCCGACACGGCTAGTATAGCCCAAATGCTGCCGGTTTGTCAATGGGCAAAGGGTCATTTTACGGGAATTTTAATGCACAAAAAACAGGGTCAATTTTTGTCTATTATTCATAATTTGCAACTTTTTTCGCTCGTTTTCATCATTTGCCCAGGAGAAAGGAAAGTTTTAACAATTTATGGACAAGTCTTTCCAAAATTGAGAACGGCTCAAAAAATTGGACCGTTCAAAATGGTATTATCTTCTTGTTTTTCCGGAATTTTACGCAGATTTTACAAAGAATAATCCGATATTTTTTCACGCTTCCCGGCTGCACGCCAACGTTCCCGGGAAATGCAGAAAATTCCCTCTTGACCTAAAGCCAAGTTCAGGGTGTATAATAACTTTGATTCTATATTCGGAAGGAGTTCCCTCCATGGAGAAAATCAAAAAGAACTTTGGCTTCGGCTGTATGCGCCTGCCCATGCAGGGTGAGGAAGTGGACCTGAACGAGATGAAGCGGATGGTAGATGCGTTTCTGGCCGCCGGCTTCAATTATTTCGACACTGCCCACGGCTATCTGCAGGGCAAGAGCGAGCAGGCCCTGAAGACCGCCCTGACCGACCGCTACCCCCGGGAAAGCTACGTCCTGACGGACAAACTTACCAACGTGTATTTCAAGAGCGAAGCGGACATCCGTCCCTTCTTTGAAAGCCAGTTGGAAACCCTGGGCGTAGACTATCTGGACTTTTACCTGATGCACGCCCAGAGCAAGGAAATTTTCGCCCATTTCAAGAAGTGCCACGCCTACGAAACAGCCTTCGCCCTGAAAGCGGAGGGAAAAATTCGCCATGTAGGCATCTCCTTCCACGATACGCCCGAGGTTCTGGAGCAGATTCTCACGGAATACCCGGAAATCGAAATCGTGCAGATTCAATTCAATTATGTAGACTATGAAAACCCCACCGTCCAGAGTCGTCAATGCTACGAGGTCTGTCGGAAGCACAACAAGCCCGTCATCGTCATGGAACCGGTGAAGGGCGGTAATCTGGTGAACCTGCCGGAGGAAGCAAAGGCCGTGCTGGAGGGTCTCCACAACGGCTCCCCCGCCAGCTACGCCATCCGATTCGCCGCAGGCTTCCCCGGTATCCGAATGGTCCTCTCCGGCATGAGCAACATGGCCCAGATGGAAGATAACCTCAGCTACATGAAGGATTTCAAACCCCTGAACGAGCAGGAAATGGCCGCCGTCAACAAGGTCCAGGAGATTTTCCACAAGATGCACCTGATCCCCTGCACCGCCTGCCGGTACTGCGTAGAGGGCTGCCCCAAGCACATCTCCATCCCGGATCTGTTCGCCGCAATGAACGTCAAAGTGGTCTACCACGACTGGAATGCCGATCGGCACTATACCCTGCACACCGCCAACGGCGGAAAAGCCTCTGACTGCGTGAAATGCGGCAAGTGCGAGGCCATCTGCCCTCAGCACCTGCCCATCCGGGAATTGTTGGTGAAGGTCGCCGAGAATTTCGAGACAAAATAAGGATATTCCCCCGGCAAACGCAGAAATGCCCCCGCTGCAGACGCAGCAGGGGCATTTTTCGGTAGTTTATTTGGTATAGTAGGGGTCCAGCCACCAGCAGAAATCGTTCCGGGTCAGCATATCTCTGCTCCGTTTCTCTCCGTTGGGGTAGAAGAATACAAACTCGCCGCCGTAGAAATTCACGTTGTACGAATCCGCCACTCGGGTGATATCTGTCAGGAAGTTTCGGTAGACATAATGTTGATCATATTTCCCCCGGCTCCGAAAAAGAGCGTTATGTAATGCATTGCCATAGCTATACCAAGTACAGTCCTCCGTTTGACAGTCCTTCATGTACTGATCGTAGCTTACATAATTTCCGCCATTTTTCGCTGCATAGAAAGCCTGAGGAGTGACCGTCTCTCCGTCCAGGTTCAGGCAGGGAATCGTCCAATAATCCAGCAGATCCTGTTCAGAATTCCAATCAGCGATACAATATTGCACTTCCACATTCGAGATCACGCTTATAGAACCGACAGCGCCATAGACAAATTTCCCATCTCTCCGGGCACGGGGCAGGTCGTCCAGCATCAGGTCCACCGTGCCGTCCGGCAGATAGAGCCGGTAAATGCCGTCGTGTTCCTCATCCACGCCATCCAGAAAATAAACGCATTGGTCGAGAAAGTCGCCATCCTGGAGCCGCCCATCCGGGCTTTCCCGTAGGACCTCATATTCCCCGCTGGGGTACATCATGACCAGCTTCGTTCCGTCCTCGGTAACGGCCATGAACCGCTCTCCATCGCCGGAGGGATAATCAGTGGGTTCCGGGAACATCAACGTGGCCGTCTTGGTCTTTTTGTCAAAATAATAGGGGCAGCCCTCGGTACCGGCCTCAAATTCACCGGATTCTACCTCCTCCGGCCGGACGCTACTGACGTACCAGGGAACCTCAAAGGGGAGACGGTCCCAGGTGTAGCCATTTTCTGTCTCGATTACTTTGGTCGCCGCAACGTGTGAGAAATAGGTGTCGTGGTCCTCCACAACTGGTTCGGTGGGCGCCGTGGTAGGCGGCTGCGTGGCCACAGTGGTCGGAGCCGTGGTAGGTGCCGTGGTGGGCTTGGCGGTGGGGGCAGTAGTCATAGACGGGGCCGTCGTTTCCGCCGGGGCCGCCGCACATCCGGCCAGCAGCGCCGCCAACAAGAGCAGGGCAATCAGCTTTTTCATGGGTCGTTCCTCCTTTATGTTTTGGGATACTAAAGCTATCATACTCAGAAAAATCTTCCATGTCAATATGATTTTATAAATTCGTCGTTCTACACAATCCGCATGAAGAAATCTTGTTTTTTCGAGTTCCGAACTGGCTATTTTGACGAAGTAGGAAGCCCGGACCTTCCAGAAAAGCCTCCCCTTGGAGGAAGGCGGCTCACGCTTGCATGAGACGGATGGGGGCGGGACGCAGTATCGATTTTGTGTCTAGGGGGTGGCGTGCCCCAATGCGCCGAATTCTATACGCAGAAACAAAGTGGCGTAAGCCTCCCCTGTGTAGGGGGAGCCATTGGCTGGTGCGTTGTCGGCAGCCCCTACCGCCCCTCACCCGGTCCGGCTTGAGCCGGACCACCTTCCAGGCTATTTTGCGCCACGCCGGAAGTCGGCACGTCCTGGGAAAGGCTCCCCAGGAAAGCATCCGCCCCGTCGGTTCGACCATTTTCCGTTGCTATTTTCAGGAAAAGTCCATAGAATAGAGTACCGGAACGAAGTTCAGCAGAGGTGATTCCTTTTGGTTATCCTTTTTGCGGTCTGCTATCTGATTCTCCTGAGCGGCAAATGGCAGCGGTAAACGAAAAAAGAGCATCTGCAGCGCAGATGCTCTTTTTTGGAGGTACCGCCCAGATTTGAACTGGGGAATGAAGGTTTTGCAGACCTTTGCCTTACCACTTGGCCACGGTACCATTCTTTGATTATGAAAGAAGGAACGCAATACGGCGTTCCTATCTTCTTTGTTGGAGCGGGTGACGAGGCTCGAACTCGCTACCTCCACCTTGGCAAGGTGGCGCTCTACCGGATGAGCTACACCCGCATCTCTGGTGCCTCCGGTCGGAATCGAACCAACGACACGCGGATTTTCAGTCCGCTGCTCTACCTACTGAGCTACAGAGGCATATTGAGCAGAGCTTCCGCTCTGCTCGATGCGTGAAAAATATGGCGACCCGGAACGGACTCGAACCGTCGACCTCCAGCGTGACAGGCTGGCGTGCTAACCGACTGCACCACCGGGCCAAATGAGATGGTGGGAACAACAGGGCTCGAACCTGTGACCCCATGCTTGTAAGGCATGTGCTCTCCCAGCTGAGCTATGCTCCCTTCGTGTCGCTTTTGCGTTGCTCACCTCAGCGACGGGATTCATTATACACGCTCGCCCCCGTTTTGTCAACCCCTTTTTTCGCAAAAATCCATCTTTTTTTCGCAGGACGTTTTGTGTTCCAAAGCTGTCCGTCCGCTTGACATGTTTCCCGGAAAATGTTATACTGGACACCTATGGAGAGTTGTCCGAGCGGTTTAAGGAGCCAGTCTTGAAAACTGGTGATGGGGAGACCCACCGTGAGTTCGAATCTCACACTCTCCGCCATAATGCCACCGTAATTTTGATAGAATTACGGTGGCATTTTTCTATGTCCGAAAACCGCTTGAAATAAGGCTTTTCGGCTGTTTCAGCGCATAAGTGAACCCCGCTGCAGAGCAATTCTGCGGCGGGGTTTTGTGCTTTATATGGGTTTTGTGGCTTTTTTGTCGTTGCAATCGTTAAACAGCTGGGGTAATCGTTGAATTATTGGAGTATTCGTTAAACTACCGAGGTAATCGTTAAACAGCCGAGTTCTGATAATACTCCTTATGAGAAAATCGGCGATGAAGTACGGTCGCTAGCGGATGAGGTGCCATTCAACATCCCCGATTCGTGGGAATGAGTGCAGCTGAGAACGGTTATTGAGCAACAATCCAGGCAAGATATGACACCCGACAAATATAATGACAGTGGGAAGGGCATTCCGTATATTACAGGTCCCTGCTGCGGCAGGGGTTTATAAATATTACATGAGTGGGTACCGCCATGCCCTGCTTGCCAAGTATGTTTTCGGTATCTTCATTTGTAACTTTTCTTTGAAATCCATTGACAGTGGCGAACACAAAGAGTATAATTATGACTGAAAGAACAAAAGCGGTCAAAATGTTTTGGGGGTTATCACTTGGCGTTTACAGAACAGAAAAATGAAATGATCCGCAAGGATTTATTAGACGAAGCGTTGCGTTGTGCTGTGACCGTTGGGATTCGGAAAACATCGGTGGAGCAGCTGACGGAGGCCGTTGGGATTTCCAAGGGGTCATTTTACAAATTCTTTGAATCCAAGGAGCTGCTGTTTTTCGCTGTACTGGAGGATATCCATACCGAGTGCTTCGCGGCAGCGCAGAAGTCCTTACAGGAGAACGCAACCCTGCTTCCTGCCGACCGCGCGGCAGCGGCGATCCTGGCTGCCTGCCGTTGGCTCTCCAAGACAAAAGCTTTTGTGTTCATCGAAAATGACGCAGATTTTCTTCTGCACCGGCTGCCGGAGGAAGTGAAAACCGCCCACTACCACGATGACGAGACACACATCCGTACCCTGCTGGAGATGGGCGGCTTGCAGCCCAAGGGCGGTATGGCGCTGGCTGCCGCCACAGTGCGGGGCTTGATTTTAACCATCTCCCATCAGGAGCAGATTGGGGCGCTTTACCCGCAGGTGCTGGAAACGCTGGTGCGGGGCGCCTGCCGGGAGCTATTTGCATAAGCGGAAAAGCCGCAGTGATGCGGCTTTTCAAAAGGGATACAGTTAGCTTGCTCTAACTCACTTGCGTCATCTGTGTGAGTTAGAGGAGTTTAACATCTCGTTGTGAGGGCGAAATCATGAGAAACAGTCAAAATTTCTGGGATAAAAACGCCGGGCGGTACGACCGCTTCATGCGAAAGGATGCCGCAGCTTATGAGCAGATGTACGAGCTGCTGCGCCCCGTGGTGCGGCACAAAACCGTGCTGGAGCTGGCCACAGGCACGGGAGTGATCGCCAAAAACATTGTAAACAGTGCCGCTCATATAGAGGCCACAGACGCTTCGCCGGAGATGATTGCAGAAGCGAAGCGGGACAACCGATCCGCCAAGCTGCATTTCTCCGTGCAGGATATGTTCCACCTGCCTTATGCCGACGAAAGCTTTGACGTGGTCATCGTGGCCAATGCGCTGCATATCGTGCCGGAGCCGGAGAAGGCATTGGCTGAAATTCGGCGTGTGCTGAAGGACGACGGCGTGTTGGTTGCGCCGACCTTTACCCACGCGGACAACTCCTTTTTGGGGAAGGTCAAAGCATTTTTCATGAAGCTGGCGGGCTTTCCGCTGCACAGCAAATGGACGAGTGCAGATTATCTTTCGTTCCTGCGGGAAAACGGCTGGATGGCGCGGAAAAGCACCGTGCTGAAAGCGTCCTTCCCACTGACCTACGCAGAGTGTGTGAAATCGGAGGGATGAACCATGCAGATATTGGAACACGGGCAGGAACATGAGCGGACGCTGCTGTTTTTCCCCTGCACGGCAGAGCCTGTATGGGCCTTTGCCGACACAATCGCGCAGCTTTCTCAGAGATGGCATGTTTTTCAGGTGGTGTATGACGGCCATCAGCCGGAGTACCCCGGGGACTTCACCTCGGTTGAGCAGACTGTGGATGAGGTGATTTCTTATCTGAAATCCCGCAGCGTCTCCCGTCTGGACGGGGCCTATGGCTGCTCCATGGGCGGTGCCTGCCTGACCCGTATGCTGGCATTGGGGGAAATGCCCATCAGCCGAGCCATCATCGACAGCGGGATCACGCCCTATCAGCTGCCCTACCCGGTGCGAAAGCTGCTGCTTTGGCGGGATATTGTGTCCTTTAAAATGGCGGCGAACAATAGAAAAATTCTGGAAGCGGCTTTTCCACCGGAACGGTTCACCCCCGCAGGGCACGACCCCAAAAAGGAGTACGATGCCATGGAAGCCTATCTCAAAACCTTTTCCGATCGGACGATCCGCAATATATTCTGGTCCGCCAACAACTACGCGCTTCCGAAGTGCCCCGCAAAAACCGGCACGAAGCTCACCTACTGGTACGGCGATGACGAAAAGAAGGATCGCAGGCGGGATATCCGGTTCATCAAGCGCTATTTTCCTAAGGCGCGCATCCATGGCATCCCCAAGATGGCCCATGCGGAGCTGGTGATGGTGCACCCGGAAAAATTCTGCCGGTATGCGGAAAAATTTCTGACTTTGCAAACGGAGGAAGCATGACATGAAAGAAAAAATCAGACTCTCCGGCGTGCCGGAGACCATGCTGCAGACCGTTTATGCCAGGGCGAAGGAGAGCCGGGGGCGCGGCGCGATTCACGATGCAAAAGCGGAAGAAATCATCGAGAAACTGGACTACGATTTTTCCCTTGCCGACAAGGACACAGCCATGCACAGCGGCGTCATTGCCCGCACCATCGTGCTGGACCGGCTGACAAAAGCGTGGCTTGGGACGCACCCCGGCGGGGTGGTGGTCAACATCGCCTGCGGGCTGGATACCCGCTGCTATCGGATGTCAAGTTATGCGCATTGGTATAACCTCGACCTGCCGGAGACGATGGCGGTGCGGGAAAAGCTTCTGCCGGAAAGCGGCACGATTTCGCAGATTGCCATGTCCGCCATGGAAGATTGGGGCAGCGAAATCAGCGAGCAGAATGTGCAGGTGCTGATCGTCATCGAGGGACTGACCATGTACCTGAACGCAAAAGATGTGCAGCAAATTTTCGCAGTGATTTCCAGCCGTTTTTCCCAAGCCACTATATTTGTGGAAACCATGAATCCTGCGATGGTGCGGCACTTCAAGGAGAAATCCATTGACGCAAGCAACGCAAAATTCAACTGGGGAATCAAGAATGGGAAAGCACTTGCCGGACTGCTGCCGGATTTTCGCTTTGAGGAGGAACACAGCTTAACCGAGGGTATGGCGGCATTTGCGCCAGTTTACAAGCTGCTGGACAGGCTGCCCGCCGTGCGGAATATTTCCAATAAGATCATCGTTCTGGAAAAGGAGTGACGAAGGATGTCGTTTTTCGAAAACACCCGCAAGCCTGTGGGGCTTGGCGGGAAGCTCATGGTGAACATGATGAATCTGGGTCACAGCCCTGTGGCGCGGTGGGGGCTTCAATTTCTGAATAGTCCACATTGCACAGGGCGGGCATGATGTCCGTAAGACCGTGCCGGATGGCGAACTTCGCCGCCGGACACGACGTAAATTCATAATAGATGGGCTTATCTTTATCGTAAGGCGCAACCGACATCTCGTAATCGTGCCATTTGTCGCAGCCGCTTTTCGCACGAACAAACGCCTTGTACATCAGCTTCCTCCAGAACGGCTTGTTGCAGTCCACAATTTTCAGCTTGCGGAAAGTTGGCAGGATCAGATTTTCCTCCATCTCTTCAATTTCGCGGAACGATGTGACGGCTTTGCAGACAACATAATAGCTCATGATAGCGATGCAGTCATAGGTGCCGCCTACGCCGTTGTGGAAATTCTTTTTGCCGCCCAGATCGGTGCGCCAGTCGGAGAGAAAGTCGATGTACTGCCGCTGCACCTTTTCCCATACTGTCTCCCGCTCTGCTTCCGGATAGTGCAGGGCGATTTTCGCCCGTATCTCTTTCTTGCAAGGCTTTGAATACAGCACATGGCTTTTGCGGTCGAATAGAAGCTCGTTGTCCTTCATCTAATTGCCTCCCTCCTTGTTTTTTCTTGCGCGCATGGGACTGTCTCCGGTTTAACCAGCTTTTCGGCAGACGAACCACGCCATGCTTTTCAGGTTTCCCATGTCCACATCCGTATACATTCCATCCAGCCGTGCTTTCAGACTGGAAACCGTCTCATAGGGCGGTGTGAAAAACCCTGTCTTTTCATAAACATGCCGGACAAACCAATCCGTCCGCCTATGCCCGCCCTTCACATAAAAGCAGCCGCAGAATGTCCCGCCGGGTCTCAAAACCCGGAAAACCTCCCGATAAGCGGCTTCCTTGTCCGGAAAAGCATGAAAGCCGTTCAGCGACAAAACGATGTCGAAAGTATCGTCTGCATAGGGAAGCGCCCCCACATCGCCCTGCCGGAGGGTTACATTTTTCAGGTGCAGACGGTCAGCCTTTTCCTGTGCCTGCCCCATCATATCCGCCGAGTAATCGAGGCAGGTGATGTCCGCCTCCTGCATAGCCCGGTAAACCGGCATGGTCAGAACACCGGTTCCCACCGGCACTTCCAGCAGCTTGCCGGAGAAATGCTCCGGAATCCCGGACATTGCCTTTTCCAAATAGGCGTCGTTTTCCGCCTTGTTCATTGCCCACACCAAGCGGCACACCGCTTTCCCGCTCAGAGTAGAGCAGGTGATCATGCCGTCATAAAAACTGTTGCCGCCCGTCATTCGATACGCACTGCGAATGGCTTCTTTTCGTTCCATGGTTCTTCCCTCTGTGTTTCAATCCTCACGCGCCCGTTTCCAGTCTTATCTCTTCAAAAAATCCACGATCTTTGCGAAGTCCTCCTTCGCTTCCTTGAAGATCGGCAGCATACAGTAGCAATGCACCATCTTCGGGCGGGCGGACACCGTATAGGGGACATTGGCCCGTTTGCAGGCTTCCTCAAAGTCCGGCAAAGCACCGTAGAGCACCTCGTCGGCAGAATAGAAGAAGTGGATATCGCCTACGCCGGTAAAATCTCCCCGGGAGCCGGAGAGCATATAGTTCGGCACATTCTCGCAGCCATGCCGCATGAACTTTTCCACCGTCACCATAAAGGCATAGTCGATGGAAACGTCCCATTTATTGAGCGCCTGCATCCGCGCCTTTTCCGCATCGTTCCACGGCACCTCGCCGGGGGATACGGCGACGATATGCCTCGGCTGCGGCAGCGGCTCGGGCTGCGCGTTGTTGTGCGCCGCAATGCCAAGCGCCAGCGCACCGCCGGAGGAAAAACCACAGGTGTTGGCATTTCCGCCGCCGTACAGTGTAATCATTTTTCGATAACATTCGTACACCATCGCGTATGTTTCAGTAATGCAGTGCTCCATGCAGAGCGGGTAAAACGGAAACCACACATCACAGCCGGTCTCGCGGCAGAGCTTGCGCATCACAGGCAGGTCGCCCTTATCGGGGCCGATCACCATGCCGCCGCCAAAGAAATAGAGAATCGCGCGCTCGGACGGCTTCGGATGCTCTCGCACGATCAGGCAGGGAAAGCCGTTCACTGTAATTGTTTCATAATACGCCTTGTGGTCAGTGGGCGTAAAAACGCCACGATGCCGGTTCTGCTTTTCAATTTCCTTTCGCAGTGCATCCTCCGGCAGGGCGAACGCCTTTTTCGCGCCGGAGAGTTTGTATGCGCCGCGCAGGAAAGATGCAAAGATACTCATGATTTAGCCCCCTCATTTCCGCGCCGTAATGCAGAGCCAGCTTTTCTTTTTGCGTATCTTCACATCGTGAAAGCCTGCCTGCTCCAGATACGTCTTCAGCTCAGCATCCTTGTAGATGGTCATGCCGCCGATGATCTCCGTCCACTTCTTGTCCTTGTCCGTATCGCCGTTGCTTTCGTTGCAGATGAGTAATGTCCCGCCGACCTTCAGCACCCGGTAAACCTCCCGGAAGCACCGCGGCAGATCGGGCCAGAAATAGACGGTCTCAAAGGCCGTGACCGCATCAAACCAGTCATCTGCGAATATCATATCCGCCACGCTGCCTTGCAGGACGGCGCAGCGGCCCTCCGCTATGGCGGCCTCGTTGACTTTTTTGGATTTCTCCACACTGACGGGGGAATAGTCAATGCCCTTGACAATACCCTCCGGGCATTTTTTCAGAAGTCTCTTGATGTTCGCCCCTCCGCCACAGCCGCAGTCCAGCACCTTGGCATCCGGTGCGGCATTCAGAAATTGAAGCCCCCACCGGGCCACGGCGCTGTGCCCGACATTCATCATGGCGACCATGATTTTCCCGCCAAGCCCCACAGGCTTTCTGGTGTTCTCAAAAAATGACATCTTATCACACCTCCGATTTCACGCATTCCGCATAGGTCAGCGGGAAGGATGCCTTCAGAACAGCGCTTTTCCGCACCGTCCAGCCATTCTGCCGCAGAAAAGTCAGATATTCCTCGCTCGTCCACCTGCTGTGGAGAGGAAAGCCCGCCAGCTTCATAAAAAACGCTCTCGCCTTGCCGGGAAACGAATTTTCAGAGTGGGTGAAGGTCGGCGCAATCAGCACGCCGTCGTCCTTCAGCACTCGGCGGATCTCGGCAAGGGCCTTCTCCGGCTGCGGCACGATATGCAGCGCATTGGACACGATTACCACATTGAAGGACTCCTCCGCGTAGGGCAGGCAGAACATATCCTGCACGGAAAAGTGCAGCTTGGCAGAGCGGTTATCCCGCTTTGCTTCAAGAATCATCTCCGCGGAGGCGTCCGTCGCCTCGATGTGCGCCGCCGCGTTTACGATGTGTTTTGCAATCAATCCCGTGCCGGTAGCAAGCTCCAGCACCGTCTTGTGCCGCACGACCGGCCGGATCAGCTCATACATCTCGTCATACGCCGCCCGATCCTTTCGCATAAAGCGGTCGTAACGTCCGGCATTTTTGTCCCAGAAATTCTTGTGTTCCTGCATCGCTATCATTCCTTTCAATGTTAGATTAACCTAACCAATGCGTGCATTCGAGAGGTTAGATGACGCTAACCGTTGTGTCTTGGAAAAGCCGCATTTCTGCGGCCTTTCGGCTTATTCAAATAGCTCCCTGCAAGCGCCGTACACCAGCGTTTCCAGCACCTGCGGGTACAATTCTCCGATTTGCTCCTTGTGTGAGACGGTCAGAATCAGTCCGCGTACTGTCGCGGCGGCAAGTGACGCCCCCTGTTTAGGAACAAGGTCATATTTTTCCAGAAGCTGACGAATGTGCGTCTCGTCGTCGTGGTAATGCACATTTTTGACATCCTCCGGCAGTCTCTGCAAAAGCAGCTTTGCATCGTTTTCAATGAAAACCATGTCGCCGGTATCGGACAGCCGCCGGCAGACGGCAAGGACCGCCTTTGCCGCGCGCTCCGACGGCTGCAAGCCGTTAGATTCACGCAGCGCGCGGTCAGCTACTCCGTAAAGCTCGGAGTGAATGCTCTCCAAAACCGCGAAGAAAAGCATTTCCTTGGATTCGTAGAATTTATAGAACGAGCCCTTCGCAATGCCGACCGCCTTTGTCAGCTGATCCACGGAGGTTTTCTTCATCCCCAGCGTGACAGCACAATGTCTCGTTTCCTTCAGCAACGCCTTGCGGAGCTGCTCAGTCTCGTAATCGGTAAAAGCCAAGGTCGCACCCTCCCTGAAATATGACCGTTTCGGTTCTTCTGGTCATATTATACCGCGCTTTTTTCTGGTTTGCAAGGGGTGTAGAGAAAAACATACGCATTTTAACAAAAAATTATTTTCCCTTAACACATTATTCCATGAAGGCGCTCCTCTTACTTTGGCAAAGTACTGCACCCCCCTAAAATCAAAAATGCACCCCCCTCCAAACCGTAATTGCACCCCCTTAACGGGTTTCTATCAAAATTAGAGTCATTTGCCATAAGTCCACCGTAATTTTGATAGAATTACGGTGGACTTTTTCTATGCCAAAAAACCGCTTGAAATCAAGGTTTTCACCATTCCAGAGCATAAACGATCCCCGCCACAGAGCGATTCTGCGGCGGGGTTTTGTGCTTTATATGGGTTTTGTGGCTTTTTTGTCGTTGCAATCGTTAAACAGCTGAGGGTAATCGTTGAATTATAGGTGCAATCGTTAAATGATTGTTTTTCAATCTTAGAGATTTAACAATTGTAGGTTGAATTTAGTATTCTCAATATAATGCTTATACATATTCAGACCTCCTTGCCTGTTGCCTTAAAATATACTGTGTTGTCCACGGCTTCCAACCATTCATTGGAGGTTTCATCCCCCGGAACCTCTACCGCCAGATGAGAGAACCAGCTATCCGGTGCAGCGCCGTGCCAGTGCTTTACACCCACAGGGATATTCACCACATCGCCGGGGCGCAGCTCCTGTGCCGGTTTGCCCCATTCCTGATAGTAACCTCGTCCGGCCACGCAGACAAGAATCTGTCCGCCGCCGTTTTTCGCATGATGAATGTGCCAGCTGTTGCGGCAGCTGGGTTCAAAGGTCACGTTGTAAATGCCGACCTGCTGCGTAGAAAGAGGTGCGAGATAGCTTTGCCCGATAAAATATTTCGCAAAGTCATTATTGGGTGCGCCGATGGGAAAGACCATTTCATTCTGATGCTTGGCTTTTGCGTCGGCAGCATCGTCCTCCGCCCAAACCTCCTTTGCCATACGGAAGGCCGCCCACGCCTTGGGCCAGCCCGCATAAAATGCCGCATGGGTCAGGATCTCTGCGATCTCACACCGGGTAATGCCGTTGTTTTTTGCCGCCGTCAGGTGATACCGAAACGAGGCGTCCGTCAGTCCCTGCGCCATCAGCACCACCACTGTTACAATGCTGCGGTCCCGCAGGGAAAGCTTGTCTTCCCGGCTCCACACCTGCCCGAACAGCACATCATCATTCAATTCCGCAAATTTAGGAGCAAATTCCCCCAAAGCCTCTCTGCCTGCCGTTTGTTTAACTGCCATGGCTCACACCTCCTTGCCCATCTGATAAGCTTGCTCCAGCGCAATATGACCTGCGATCTCTCCCACGCCGTTTACGCCGCCTACAAACACTGTGCCAACCAGCGTGCAGCAGGGGAAGCAGTCTACCCAACCCTGCACAGCTTTTTCTGTGCCCGCAAAGGTTTCCGGTGCTTCCTCTGCCGCTGTTGCCAGCAAGTAGGCTTTCGTAAAGGCGTAGTCCGTATCGAACAATGGGTTGGCACGATCCAGCATAGTCTTGAGCTGACCGCTGACGCAGTAATAGTAGACGGGTGTTGCGAACACCAGCACATTTGCATCGTGCATTTTGGTGGCAATTTCCACGGCATCGTCTTTGATGACGCAGTGCCCCAACTTCAGGCAGGCAAGACAGCCCTTGCAGAAGCCAACTTGCTTTTCCCGCAGGTATATGGTTTCTACCTGATTACCTGCCTCCCGTGCGCCCTTGGCAAATGCTGCCGCCAGCGTTTCAGAGTTGCCGCCCCTGCGAGGGCTTGAAGAAAGAATCAACACTTTTTTACTCATCATAAAACACTCCTTGCACTTCGGTTTCTTTTGTGTTATTATAATGATAACACCTAAACCTAACTTCAGGTCAAGATGTTTTTTGAAAATTTTCGGAGAATTTTTATGTATTCGATCGGACAGGTGGCGGAGATGTTCGGAATGCCCATCTCTACGCTGCGCTATTATGACAAACAAGGACTTTTTCCGAATATGGAACGGGTATCCGGTATCCGTAAGTTCAGTGGAACCGAGATTGAGGCGCTTCGGGTTATTGAGTGCCTGAAAAAGGCAGGAATGGAGATTCGGGATATCAAGCAGTTCATGGATTGGTGTAAAGAGGGTCCTGCCACATATCCGCAGCGAAAGGAATTGTTTGAAACGCAGAAGGCGCATATGGAGGAGGAGATCACACGGATGAGCCGCACTCTGGATATGCTGAAATTCAAATGCTGGTACTATGAACAGGCAATCCGAGACGGAAATAAGGAAAAACTCGCCGCCATGATTCCCGATGAGTTGCCGAAGGACATCCGTGCAATCTACGACAGCTCCCACGAAAAATAACACTCTCCTGCACCTGCATGGTAATTGAAGGGCAGCACAAGAATGTATTGCACCACCCCTAAAGCTGTGGTTGCACCCCCACAAATCGAGAACTGCCCCCCTCCAAACCGTAATTGCACCCCCTTGACGGGTTTCTATCAAAATTAGAGTCATTTGCCAGAAAGAAACGGCAATGCTCGCCAGAGAATTGCCGTTTCTTTTTGTTCTCTTCTCTTTTCTCTCTTCCCTCTTCTCTCGAATTGCCGTTTCCAGATAAGAGAGAAAAGTGAACAGAGAAAAGAAGCGGTATCCGCTTTGCGGATGATTGGAATTTCACAGGCAGCGCAAAGCGGCATCTCCCCCGAGATGCCGCTTTCCCATCCCTGCCGCATTGCTTCCGGGATGATGCAGATCCTGTCTTGACAAATCCCGGATTTTCGGGTATGCTATTCTCCGCCTGGGGATGCCTGTCTCCCCGGGCAATTACAGAAAAGAAAGAGAGATACCCCATGAATCCTTTAAACGTATTCCAACAGCTCGGCGCGTTCAGCGTCATCGGCGGTGTTCTGGCCGTCATTGCCACGATTCTGGCCTATGTGTTCATCGTCCCTGAAAAATGTCGTGAGAAGCTCAATGCTTTTGGCAAGTTTCTGCACGATACCTGCAATTTCAAGTACCTGATTGTGGAGAAGATCCTGCAGGCTCTGTACATTTTCTTTACGGCCGACATGATCATCCTCGGTTTCTTCATGCTTTTTGCCGCACCGAAGGACTTCTATGGCGACCGCCACTGGCTGGGCGGCTACGGGATCATGATCATGATCCTGGGCCCCATTGTGATCCGGCTTGTGTATGAGCTGCTGATGATGGCGGTCCTGCTGCTGAAGAACGTGATCTCCATCAACAACAAGCTCCGCAATCAGAACGGAGGCAAGGCGCAGGACGGCATTTTCGCAGCTCCGGATATGAGCGCGCTGCGCCAGCAGCTTCGCTCGAAAGCCGTGCGTCCCCAGGGTCCTCAAAATCCGTCTGCGCCCAACTTCTGCAGCAAGTGCGGTTCGCCGTTGAACGAAGACGGCAAGTGTCCCAACTGTGACAACAGTCAGGACGAGGCTTAAATACAGTAATCAAAGCGGCATCTCTTTTGAGATGCCGCTTTGATTATTTCCGTACGTATCGGATCATTTCGTAGGCAATGCCGTTTTCCTCTCCCCGCTGCAATGTTTCGACGGCGGTCCAGTTCGGGTCGGCATCCAGATTCGGGAAAAACGTATCCGACACGGGGGCTGTGTAGACCTTCGTGACGATGGCCTCCCGGCAATAGGGCAGCATCTGAGCGTACACACTGCCACCGCCGATGACGAACGTATTCTCCGGGGCGTTTTCCGCCGCTTCCTCCGGGCTGCCGCAAAGAACAGCCCCGGGGATGGTCCGGTTTTTATCCCGGGTCAGCACCCGGTTCTCCCGGTTGGGCAAGGGCCGCCCGCCGGGGAAATCCGCCAGGGTCCGCCGTCCCACAACGACGCAGGCCCCTCTGGTCATTTCCCGAAAAAATTTCCGGTCGGCGCTGAGGGCCACCGGCTGGGTGCCATTGGCCCCGATGCCCCAATCGTCATATACCGCAACAATGGCTTTCATGGTCCGCCTCCTTAGATGGCCAGGGGAATCTCAAAATCAAAGGAATGGTACTGATACCCCTCCAGGGTAAAACTGTTCTTGGTGAAGGCGTAGAAGTCCGTGACGCTCTTATCCATCCGCAGGGTAGGGGCCGGATAGCCCTCCCGGTCCAGCATGGCCTTCACGGCGGGGATATGCCGGTCGTAAATATGGCAGTCTGCGATCACATGGACCAGTTCCCCCGCCTCCAGGCCGGACACCTGAGCCATCATGTGGGTCAGCAGGGCATACTGGACCACGTTCCAGTTGTTGGCGGTGAGCATATCCTGGCTCCGCTGATTCAGAATGGCGTTCAGGGTATGTCCCGTCACATTGAATGTCATGGAATAGGCGCAGGGGTACAGGTTCATCTCGTGGAGGTCCTGGAAATTATAGATATTCGTCAGGATGCGCCGGGAGGCGGGGTTGTGCTTCAGATCGTACAGCACCCGGTCCACCTGGTCGAAGTCCCCTTCAGGATAATGGTGCTTCACCCCCAGCTGATAGCCGTAGGCCTTGCCGATGGTCCCGTCCGGGCCGGCCCATTCGTCCCACACATGGCTGCCCAGATCCGCAATGCGGTTGGATTTCTTCTGCCAGATCCATAAAATCTCATCCAGCGCCGACTTCCAGTAAGTCCGCCGGAGGGTCATAATGGGGAACTCCTCCCGCAGATCGTACCGGTTCACCACGCCGAATTTCTTGATGGTATGGGCCGGGGTACCGTCCGCCCAATGGGGGCGCACCTGCTCCTCAGCGTCGGAATACCCGTTTTCCAAAATATCCAGGCAGGTGGCCCGGTAAAGCTCGTCTGCACGGCTCATAAAAATTCTCCTTTTCCGTCAAAAAGCGTGGGTTTCCGGCGGCACAGGGCCTCCAGGTCGGAAAGGCCCGACAGGGAAACGCCCTCGGCCCCCATGGCGTATAATGCCTCCATGGCGGCACTGCCATCCTCAAAGCAGGTCACCGGGGACCAGCCCCGGCGCAGATTCTGGGTGGTACCGCTCCAGGTGCCGCCCATTTCCAGGCGGCATTGGGCCACCAGAGTCCCGTCCCCCAGGGCGTGGATGATGCGGTTCCGGCTCAAGGCCCGCTGGGCGGAAAAAGGCTCTCCGAAGCCGTCCTCACTGAGGTACAGGCAATTTGGCCGGGGCTCCCATTTTTCCAGTTCGTCGGCCACCACGCTGATATAGCTGCCGCCCCGGTCCCGGCAGGCCTGCTGGCCGGTGCGGTCCGCCCCACGGGCGTTGCCGGACACAAGCACATAGCCCTGCTGCGCCGCCTGACGGCCCGCTTCCCGGGCAAAGGCCTCGTTTTCCGGTTCCAGTTCCCGGCTGCCAACCAGGGCGATCATGGGCCGTTCCAGCAAGGCTTCGTCTCCCCGGAGCCACAGGCACACCGGGGTGTCCAGTCCCAGCCGGGACCGGAGTTTTTCCGGATACCCCGGCGAAATGCGGGTCAACACCCGGCATCCTGCCCGGCGGCCCCGACGGAGATAGTCCTCCAGCAGGTCCTCCTGGGCCAGCAAATTCAAAATCAGCCTGGCGTCCTCCGGCCCGTAGCCCAGGGCCTTCAGGTCCTGTTCGGTCAGGTCCCGGTCCTTGCCGGAAAAGTCTGTGGCCCGAACCCGGTCCCCCAGCCGCCGGATCTGCGCCAGGGTCATGGGTCTGCGTTCCGGGTCCCCCAAGTGGCTCCCCAGAAGCAGCAGGCCCCGTTCCGGCCCGGTCAACGGAGCCGCCGGCGCTTGGATACCGGCACCACCGGTTTGATCTCTTCCTCGCTCAGGCTGCCGTCGGCGGCAAGCACCATGGGCCGGATGGTATATTGAGAAAATTTCGCAATTTCGTCCAGCTTGGCCTTCTCCGGGAAGTTGCCCACCAGAGACCAGGCCACGCCCTTCTTTTTGGCACGGCCCGTCCGGCCGATGCGGTGGACATAATATTCGTTTTCTTCGGGAATGTCATAGTTGATGACGCAGTCCACGTCGTCCACGTCGATGCCCCGGGAGGCCACATCCGTAGCCACCAGCACGGCCAGCTTGCCCTCCCGATAGCGCTGCATGGTCTTTTCCCGCTGGCTCTGGCGGATGTCGCCGTGGATGCACTCGCAGTCCAGCCCGGCCCGCTGCAATTCATCGCTGAGCCGCTGGCACATGTGTTTCGTGTTGCAGAAGATCATCACCCGCTCGAAGTTCTGGGACTGAATGAGCCGCAGGGTGGTCTCGGCTTTTTCCAGAGGCGTCACGGTAAGGCTGTACTGGTCGATGTCCGGCCGGTCCTCCTGCTTGGGCTCCACAGTGATCTCCACCTCATCCCGCTGGTACATCCAGGAAACGGTCATGACCTCCTGGGAAATGGTGGCAGAGAACAGGCCCAAATTCCGGCGGTTTTTCACCTTGTCGATGATGCGGGTCACGTCCTTGAAGAAACCCATGTCCAGCATCCGGTCCGCCTCGTCCAGCACCACGGTCTGGATCTTGTCCAGGCGGATGTTTTTCCGGTTATAATGGTCCATGAGACGGCCGGGGGTGGCCACCACGATCTGGGGATGCTTTTCCAGCTGCTGGACCTGTCCGCCCAGACCGGCGCCGCCGTAGAGAACGGCCACCCGGATGCCCTGATAGAAGGTCAGCAGGCCCCGCAGCTCATCGCCGATCTGGATGGCCAGCTCCCGGGTAGGCGCCAAAATCAGCCCCTGCACATCCGGGCAGGAGGCGTCGATATGCTCGATCATGGGGATGCCGAAGGCGAAGGTCTTGCCGGTGCCGGTGGGGGCCTTGGCGATCACGTCCTTCCATTCCAGGAACGGCGGAATGGCCTCCTGCTGGATGGTGGTGGGATAACCGTAGCCCTTCTTTTCCAGCGCCCGCAGCATGGCATCGTTGAGACCCAGATCGGAAAAGGTAATACTTTCTTGCTCCATGGTATTCATTCGTCCTTTGTATTTTCGTTTTCCTCTATTCTATCAGTTTTTTGACAAATATGCAACCGGGAAAACGTGGGGAACGGGCGGGAGAAAGTCTGATTCTGAATATACGGGCGGCGGCACGCCAGGTTGCAATGACTGGACGTGATAAATCGACGCAGAAGCCCGCCGGAACAGAGAAAGAGCCTTCCCCTGGGGGAAGGTGGCTGCCCGTCAGGGCAGACGGATGAGGGGCGG
>ERZ841120.377-NODE-377-length-33434-cov-8.245064_pt1 | contig 33434 bp, 28 predicted proteins | sample MGYA00519572_ERZ841120 | MGnify/ENA primary metagenome ERZ841120 (study PRJEB31850, sample SAMEA3708890) | human gut metagenome | biome: human gut; feature: human-associated habitat; material: faeces | place: China | collected 2014 ...
GTTCTCTTAAAAACACCATATAGATTTTTTGTACGCCGCCGCCCGCCATCGAGCAGAGTTTTACACCTAATTGGGGATAAAACAGCTCATGGCGGGCGGCGGCGTTGCCCTTATCGGCATGACCCTTGTACCGCTGCTTTCCGGCCTGTTCGGTTAAGAAGCGCGGGTAAAGGCTTATGCAGAGCATACTTGACGCGATTAACGAATGGATAAAGGAAATCCTCATAGGAGCCATAAACGGTAATCTGTCAACTATGTTCGGGGACGTGAACGAGAAAGTCGGCACCATAGCCGCAGAGGTAGGACAGACCCCGCAAGGGTGGAACGCGGGTATCTTCTCCATGATACGGACGTTATCGGAGAATGTAATCGTACCCATTGCGGGGCTTGTCATTACCTACGTCCTATGCTATGAGCTTATCAGCATGGTAACGGAAAAGAACAATATGCACGACGTTGACACTTCCATGTTCTTCAAGTGGGTATTCAAGGCTTACGTCGCAGTCTACCTTGTGACGCATACCTTTGACATCACTATGGCGGTGTTCGATATGGCGCAGCACGTTGTTTCCGGCGCGGCGGGGGTTATCGGCGGCAGCACAAATATTGATGTTGCCGCCGCCCTGTCGTCCATGCAGAGCGGGCTTGACGCTATGGAAATCCCCGAACTGCTCTTACTTGTCATGGAAACAAGCCTTGTGAGCTTGTGCATGAAGATAATGTCCGTACTGATAACCGTTATCCTCTACGGGCGCATGATAGAGATTTACCTTTACTGTTCGGTATCGCCTATCCCGTTTGCAACAATGACGAACCGGGAATGGGGACAGATAGGGAACAACTACCTAAAATCCCTGTTCGCTATCGGCTTTCAAGGCTTCCTCATAATGATATGCGTCGGCATTTACGCCATACTGGTGAACAACATGATAATAGCGGACAATCTGCACAGCGCGATATTCTCCCTTGCAGCCTATACCGTTATCCTCTGTTTCTCCCTGTTCAAATCCGGCGCACTGGCGAAGTCGATTTTCTCCGCGCATTAGCGGCGTGTCAAGGGTAGGGTGGAGATTTTCAGAGCGAAGCGGCGAAAATACTACCCGACCTTGACGCGGAAAACCCCCATAGAATAGGGACGGGCAAAGGGCAGAAATTGACCTTTGCCTTGATTACCCTTATGGGGACTTACAACAGCAAAAACTTTGAAAGGAGGTTTTCACTTGGCGTATGTACCCGTACCCAAAGACTTATCCAAAGTCAAGACAAAAGTAGCGTTCAACCTTACCAAACGGCAGATTGTATGTTTTGTGGTGGCTCTCCTGTTAGGCTTGCCGCTTTTCTTTCTGCTCAAAGACAGCATAGGCACAAGCCTTGCGTCTATGGCTATGATTGCCGTCATGCTGCCCTGTTTCCTCTTTGCCATGTATGAAAAGCATGGACAGCCCCTTGAAGTGGTGGTGAGAAACATCATTCAGACGAAATTCATAGCCCCTAAAGAACGACCATACAGGACAGACAACTTTTATTCCGTCTTAGAACGGCAGAGAAAACTTGAAAAGGAGGTATCAGCGATTGCAAAAGGAAACACGAAGAAACAGCGCGGCGGGAAGCGCAAAGCCTAACCCGCCCCGCAAGCTCACCCGCGCCGAGAAGAAACAGATTGCGGAAATCATCAGACAGGCAAAGAGCGACGGGAAAGCGCACACCGCGCAGCAGACAATCCCCTATATCCAGATGTACCCGGACGGTATCTGCAAGGTTACGGGACGGAAATACTCAAAGACCGTCGCCTTTGAAGATATTAACTATCAGCTTGCACAGGCAGACGACAAGACCGCCATTTTTGAGAACTGGTGCGACTTCTTAAACTACTTTGACGCTTCCGTTTCGGTGCAGCTCTCTTTCATCAATCAGGGGACGCAGCGGGGCGAAGCGGAGAAATCTATCCATATCCCGGCACAGGACGACGCTTTCAACTCTATCCGCAGCGAATACCGGGATATGCTCAAAAACCAGCTTGCAAAGGGAAACAACGGGCTTGTCAAAGCAAAATATATCACCTTTGCCATTGAAGCCGACAGTCTGGGCGCGGCGAAATCCCGCCTTGCCCGTATCGAAACGGACGTACTCAACAACTTTAAGCTCTTAGGCGTATCTGCCCGCCCCATGACAGGCTATGAACGCCTTAAAATGCTGCATGGCATTTTCCACCCGGAGGGCGGGCAGTTTGCCTTTGATTTTTCATGGCTTGCCCCGTCCGGGCTTTCCACAAAGGACTTTATCGCCCCGTCCTCTTTCCGTTTTGGCGAGGGGCGTTACTTCCGCATGGGGCGCAAAATCGGCGCGGTTTCATTCCTTGAAATCCTTGCCCCGGAATTAAACGACCGTATCTTGTCGGATATTCTGGACTTGGAAACGGGCGTTATCGTCAATCTGCATATCCACAGTATCGACCAGACCGAAGCCATAAAGACAATCAAGCGGAAAATCACTGACCTTGACAAAATGAAAATCGAGGAACAGAAGAAAGCGGTACGCAGCGGCTATGACATGGATATTATACCGTCCGACCTTGCCACTTTCGGCAGCGAAGCGAAGAACCTCTTACAGGACTTGCAGAGCCGCAACGAGCGTATGTTTCTGCTCACGTTCCTTGTGGTGAACATGGCGGACACAAAAAGGAAACTGGAAAATGACGTGTTCGCGGCGGCGGGCATTGCACAGAAGAACAACTGCGCCCTCACCCGCCTTGACTACCAACAGGAAGCGGGGCTTATGTCCTCTGTACCGCTTGGGGAGAACCTTATCCCCATTCAAAGGGGGCTTACCACTTCAAGCACCGCTATCTTTATCCCCTTTATCACACAGGAGCTTTTTCAGACGGGCGCGGCATTGTACTACGGCTTAAATGCCCTGTCTAACAACATGATACTCTGTGACCGCAAGCAGCTAAAGAACCCCAACGGCTTAATCTTGGGTACGCCGGGAAGCGGGAAATCCTTTGCGGCAAAACGGGAAATGGCAAACGCTTTCCTCATTACAGACGACGACATAATCATCTGCGACCCGGAAGCAGAGTATTTTTCCCTTGTGCAGCGGCTTGACGGGCAAGTGATACGCTTGTCGCCTACGGGCAAGGGCATTGACGGAAAGCCCCAGTATGTGAACCCTATGGATATTAACCTCAACTATTCCGAGGACGACAGCCCGCTTGCGCTGAAATCCGATTTTATCCTTTCCCTCTGCGAGCTTGTCATAGGCGGCAAGGAGGGCTTGCAGCCCGTCGATAAGACCGTCATTGACCGCGCCGTTCGGAACGTGTACCGCCCTTTCCTTGCAGACCCCGACCCGGAGAAAATGCCTATCCTGGGCGACCTCTACGACGAGCTTTTGAAGCAGCCGGAGCCGGAAGCGGCGCGTATCGCGTCGGCGTTGGAGCTTTATGTTTCCGGGAGCCTTAACGTCTTTAACCACAGGACGAATGTAGAGCTTTCAAACCGCCTTGTCTGCTTTGACATCAAGCAGCTTGGGAAGCAGCTCAAAAAGTTAGGTATGCTCATTGTGCAAGACCAGGTATGGAACCGCGTCACTATCAACCGGGCAGAAAGGAAATCCACCCGCTACTACATGGACGAATTTCATCTTCTCTTGAAAGAGGAACAGACCGCCGCCTATTCCGTCGAAATCTGGAAGCGTTTCAGAAAATGGGGCGGCATACCCACAGCAATCACGCAGAACGTCAAAGATTTGCTTGCTTCCCGCGAAGTAGAGAATATCTTTGAGAACAGCGATTTTGTCCTCATGCTCAATCAGGCGGCGGGCGACCGGGCTATCCTTGCGAAGCAGCTCAATATCTCCCCGCAGCAGATGAAGTATGTCACCCACACCGAAGCGGGCGAGGGGCTTATCTTCTACGGTAACGTGGTGCTGCCCTTTGTAGACCGCTTCCCGAAAGACACCGAGCTTTACCGGGTAATGACGACGAAGCCGGAGGAAGTAGGCGAAGCATGACAGAGCTGAACATAGACACCATTATCAACCGGGACGCGCTCTATGCCTTGCGGGAGCTTCCAGAGGAAAGCGTACACTGTTGCGTCACAAGCCCGCCCTACTACGCACTTAGAGATTACGGGCTTGACGCACAGATTGGACGGGAGGACACACCGGAGCAGTATATTGACAGGCTTGTTGACGTGTTCCACGAATTAAAGCGTGTTCTGCGTTTCGACGGTACTTTCTGGCTGAATATCGCGGACACCTACTGCGGCACAGGAAATAAAGGCTACCATGCAGACCCGAAGAACCCCAGAGGGAGGAACGGTCAAGCCGTATCAATCGCAAGACAGGCGGCGGGCTGCAAACAAAAGGACTTAATCGGTATTCCGTGGCTCTTGGCTTTTGCCTTACGCGCTGACGGGTGGTATCTGCGGAGCGATATTATCTGGCAGAAAGAGAACCCCATGCCGGAGAGCGTGAAAGACCGCCCTACCCGCTGCTATGAACATATCTTTCTGCTTACGAAGTCAAAGAAATATTTCTATGACGCAGCCGCCATAGCCGAGCCGTTAGCCCCCACAACGGCGGCGCGGTACCGCACCGGGCGCAGCGCGGGACAGAAATATGCGGACGAAGTACCCGGACAGGGGAAAGTACAGGGGCTTAACCGAGCGCGAAGCGGCAGCTACTACGACGAAGCCCTCATGCCGACCATGCGGAACAGGCGGGACGTGTGGCTTATCAATACCGTACCCTACAAGGGCGGACATTTCGCCGCGTTCCCGCCGAAGTTAGCCGAAACCTGTATCAAGGCGGGCTGTCCGAAAGGCGGCATTGTGCTTGACCCCTTTTTCGGCAGCGGCACGACGGGGGCAGCCGCGAAGCAGCTTCACAGGCATTATATAGGCATTGAGATAAATGCCGAGTATTGCGCCCTTGCAAGGGCGCGGATTGGAGGGACAGACAAATAAAACAGTATAAAGCGCGTGAGAAAGTCACGCAGAAAATGACCCGCGAGGGAGCCGTTGAGGTAAACGCCGCCACTGGCAAGAAGAAGCGTATCAGCAACCGCATAAGGGACGCTGACCTTACCAGAAAGGAAGCCGACCCGCAGCAGCCGGAACAGGCAGCGCAGCCCCTACCGGGCGGCACAGCTCCCGCGCCCACAACTGACGCGCCGCCGCTTCCCCATGCGCCGGGGGCAGAACGGGAACAGGACACCGCAGCCGCCGAGCGCGTCTTAGAACATATCGACGGGGCGCGTACCAGAAAGGCGAGCAAAAAGGCGGCAAGGAAAGCACAGGCAGAAGCCACAGCAAAAGAAAAATCTTCCCGCTTGCAGTTTACCGACGAGGAACGGGCAACGCCGGAGCTTGAAAGATATATCCGTAAATCGGACAAAGCCGCCGACCATCTGGACGCTGCAAAGGCAGTTATCCCCAAAGAAAAGAAACTTGTACGGGAGCGCACTTTTGACGAAGCCACCGGGAAAGGCAAGACCCGCCTACACTTTGAGGAACAGGAAAAACCCATAGGAAAGAACAAGCCCCACAGCAACCCGCTATCCCGCCCCGCACAGGAAGCGGGTATTTTCGTCCACAACAAGATACATTCCGTTGAAAAGGACAATTCCGGCGTTGAGGGGGCGCACAAATCCGAAGAACTGGCAGAGCGCGGCGCAAAGTACGGGGCGCGGAAAGTCAAGGAGGGCTACCGCAGCCACAAGCTGAAACCCTACCGGGCGGCGGCAAAGGCAGAGAAAGCGGCGTTCAAGGCAAATGTGGATTTCCAGTACCACAAAGCCCTGCATGACAATCCGCAGATTGCGGGCAATCCCCTTTCCCGCTTCATGCAGAAGCAGCAAATCAAGCGGCAGTATGCAAAGGCAGCAAGGAAAGGCGGCGCAAAAACGGCGCAAAAAGCCGCAGAGAACACCCGCAAGGCGGCAAAAAAGACCGCCGAGGAAACAAAAAAGGCAATCGCTTTTGTAGGGCGGCACCCGGCGGGCGTATGTATCGCCGTTGCCGCGCTGCTCTTATTCATCATGGTATCGGCGGGGCTTTCCTCTTGCGGTTCCATGTTCTCCGGCTTGATGAACGGCATACTTGGGACTTCCTACACGTCGGAGGACAGCGACCTTGTGGCGACGGAAAATAATTACGCCGCAAAGGAAAACGAGCTTCAGCAGCAGATTGACAATATCGAAAGCACCCACCCTGGCTATGACGAATACCGCTATGACCTTGACAGTATCGGGCATAACCCCCATGAGTTAGCGTCCTACCTCACCGCCCTTTTACAGACCTACACCCCGCAGAGCGCACAGGCAGAACTAAACCGCGTCTTTGCCATGCAGTACACTTTGACGCTGACGGAAGAAACGGAAATCCGCTACCGCACAGAAACAAGCACAGACCCGGAAACGGGGGAAACGACCACCGAGGAAGTACCCTACGAGTACCATATCCTTAACGTGAAGCTGACGAACAAGCCCATTTCCGAGATTGCGGAGGAACTCCTAACGCCACAGCAGCTTGAAATGTACCGCGTCTATCTGGAAACAAGCGGAAACAAGCCGCTGATTTTCGGCGGCGGCTCCCCAGATACGGGTGCGTCCGAGGATTTAAGCGGCGTACAGTTTGTAAACGGCACACGCCCCGGCAACACCGCCGTTGTAGACCTTGCAAAGCGGCAAGTCGGCAACGTGGGCGGGCGTCCTTATTGGAGCTGGTACGGATTTAACAGCCGCGTGGAATGGTGCGCCTGTTTCGTTTCATGGTGCTATGGACAGGCGGGACTATCCGAGCCGCGCTTTGCCGGGTGCCAGTCACAGGGCGTACCGTGGTTCCAGTCACGCGGGCAATGGGGCGCGAGGGGCTATGCGAATATCGCCCCCGGCGACGCTATCTTTTTCGACTGGGACGGGGACGGGAGCGCAGACCATGTAGGGCTTGTTATCGGAACGGACGGGGAGCGCGTCTATACCGTCGAGGGCAATTCCGGCGACGCCTGCAAGATAAAGAGCTATCCCGTTGACTATGGCTGTATCAAGGGCTACGGCTTAATGAATTGGAACTAAAAACTGAAAATCTGAAAGGAGAAATTGATTTATGGCTATGAACAAAATTGAACGTATCGACAAGGAGATTGCAAAGACCCGCGAGAAAATCACCGAGTACCAGAATAAGCTGCGGGGACTTGAAGCGCAGAAAACCGAAGCGGAAAACCTGCAAATCGTACAGCTTGTGCGCTCCATGCGCCTTTCCCCGCATGAACTTTCCGCTATGCTTTCCGGGGGCGGTATTCCGGGCATGGAAGCCGCGCCGGGCTACCCCGCAGAACCCGCAGACCATGACACCAAAGAAATGGAGGACACCGAGAATGAATAAGAAAATCCTTAGAACACTGACCGCACTTTGCGCCGCCCTCATGCTGACAGGCGGCTTTTCCGTCACCGCCTTTGCACAGACCCCGGAGGGACAGGACGACACCGACGACAGCGGCGTTGTCTATGAGGAACCCCAAAAGGAAGAACCCCTTACCCCGGACGGGAACGCGACCCTTGTAGACGATTTCGGCGGCAACAAGCAACTTATCACAGTGACGACCAAAAACGGCAATTACTTTTATATCCTCATTGACCGGGACGACGAGGGCGAGGACACCGTACATTTCCTTAATCAAGTGGACGAAGCCGACCTCTTAGCACTTATGGAGGACGGAAGCACCGAAGCAGCCCCGCCCGCCGTTTGCAGTTGTACCGATAAATGCGAAGCCGGGAAAGTAAATGTGAGCTGCCCCGTCTGCAAGGACAACATGACCGCTTGCAGCGGCAAGGCAGCGGAGCCGGAAACCGAGGAACCGCCGGAGCAGCCCAAAGAAAAAGGCAATACGGGCGGGCTTGTGCTTTTCCTTGTCGTGGCACTTCTTGGCGGCGGGGGCGCGTTCTATTATTTTAAGTTTATGAAGCCGAAGCAGAGCGTCAAGGGCGACATCGACCTTGAAGATTTCGACTTTGACGACTACGACGAGGACGAGCCGGAGCCGGACGAGGGGGACGGGCTTTCTGATGAAGAACAGGAGGACGAGGAAGCATGACCCTGTTTACCAACAATCCCTTTGAAAAGATGATGATACAAAGACCGGGCGGGCGGCGTGACAATGCGCCGCCCGTTCCCCATTCCCCGGCTTGCGCTTCCTGCCCGTACAAAGGGCAGCTCCCTTGTGTGGGTTACTGTCTGAAACAGGTACAGGAGAAAAAGGCAAGCGAGCCGGAACGCTGAAAGGAGGATTTTTTTCATGGCACTTACATTTGTGATTGCAGAAAAGCCGAGCGTGGCGCAGACTATCGCCGCCGCGCTTGGCGTTAAGGAAAAGAAAGACGGATATATCGAGGGCGGCGGCTACCTCATTTCATGGTGCGTCGGGCATTTGGTACAGCTTGCGGAAGCTGCCGCCTACGGGGAGCAGTACAGGAAATGGCAGCTTGACAGCCTACCCATTCTGCCGGAGGAATGGCAGTACGCCATTGACCCGGACAAGGGGAAGCAATTCAAGACCTTAAAGGAGCTTATGCACCGCGCCGACGTTTCGGAAGTGGTGAACGCCTGCGACGCGGGGCGCGAGGGCGAGCTTATCTTCCGCTTTGTCTACGAAGTGGCGGGCTGCAAGAAGCCCATGCGCCGCTTGTGGATTTCCTCAATGGAGGACGGGGCAATCAAGGCGGGCTTTGCTTCCCTCAAAGACGGGCGGGAATATGACGCGCTCTTTGCGTCTGCCCTCTGCCGCGCAAAGGCTGACTGGCTTATCGGCATTAACGCCACCCGGCTTTTCTCCTGTCTGTACGGAAAGACCTTGAACGTGGGGCGCGTCCAGACCCCGACCTTGAAAATGCTCACCGACCGGGACGCGGCTATCTCCCATTTCCAGAAAGAGAAATATTACCATGTGCGCTTATGTTTATCCGGCGCGGAAGCGGCAAGCGATAGGATTTCGGACAAGGCAGAAGCCGACGCACTGAAAGGGGCTTGCGAAGCGGAAAAGGCGGTATGCGTTTCCCTCACCAGAGAGAAGAAAACCGCAGCCCCGCCAAAGCTCTTTGACCTTACCTCTTTGCAGCGGGAAGCGAACCGCATTTTCGGCTACACCGCGAAGCAGACCCTTGACCTTGCACAAGCTCTTTATGAAAAGCGGCTGTTGACTTATCCGAGGACGGACAGCAGCTTCCTCACCGACGACATGGGCGGCACCGCAGCGGACATTATCACGCTGCTTTGTGACAAACTCCCCTTTATGGAGGGCGCGGGCTTCACGCCGGGGATTGCAAAGGTATTAGACAGCAAGAAAGTATCAGACCACCACGCAATCATTCCCACTATGGAGCTTGCAAAGGCTGACCCGGACGCGCTGCCGGAAAGCGAGAGGAATATCCTCACCCTTGCCGGGGCGCGTCTGCTCTCTGCCACCGCCGAGCCGCACGTCTATGAAGCGGTTACGGCGGTTTTCTCATGCGCCGGGACAGACTTCACCGCAAAGGGAAAGACCGTACTTGCGGAGGGTTGGAAAGAGATTGAACGCAGATACCGGGCGACGCTGAAACAAAAGCCCGACCCGGAGGACGGGGAAAATGAGGGCGTGACGCTGCCGGAGCTTTCCGAGGGACAGGGCTTCCCTAACCCCGCCGCAAAGGTAACGGAGCATACCACAACGCCGCCGAAGCCCCACAGCGAAGCGTCGCTTCTCTCTGCTATGGAACGCGCCGGGAACGGGGACACCGACCCGGACGCGGAACGCCGGGGGCTTGGCACTCCCGCCACCCGCGCCGCCGTCATTGAAAAACTGGTAAAGGGCGGCTTTGTGGAGCGCAAGGGCAAGCAGCTTATCCCTACCCAAAACGGGAACAGCCTTATCTGTATTCTGCCGGATAACCTCACTTCCCCGCAGCTTACCGCAGAATGGGAGAACAATCTGACGCAGATAGCAAAGGGCGCCGCAGACCCCGGAGAATTTCTGTCCGGCATTGAAGCTATGGCGCGGGAGCTTGTGCAGACACACGCCGCAGCACTGGACGGGAAAAAGGATTTATTCAGAGAGGAAAAGCCCTCTGTCGGCAAATGCCCCCGTTGCGGTTCCCCCGTCCATGAGGGGAAGAAAAACTTCTATTGCAGCAACAGGGAATGTACCTTTGTCATGTGGAAGAACGACCGTTTCTTTGAGGAACGCAAGACCGCTTTTTCCGCGAAGATTGCCGCCGCGCTCCTTAAATCCGGCAAGGCGAATGTGAAGAAGCTCTATTCCCCGAAAACAGGCAAGACCTACGACGGGACTATCGTTTTAGCTGACACTGGCGGGAAATACGTCAACTACCGTATCGAAGTGCAGAAGAACTAAAAACTGGAATAGCAAGCATAGGAAGCGGGTACCCACTTCCGTAAATCCCCGTTACGACGCTGACACGCCGGACGGGGATTTTGCTTGTTGGGAAGTTTCCCAAACCCTCTTTTTGCGGAGGGCTTCACCCTCTGAAAATCTTCAAAAAACTTTGGCAGAAATGCGGGTGTGCCGTAGTAGGCTATGCAGCCAAAAAATACAGCTTATGACGCTGCCCCAGAGAAAGGAGGTTTTCATTTATGGCAAGTTTACGGGACACCGTAAAGGACTATCAGGACGAGCTTAGGGACGGTATCGCATGGGTGGCGTTCTGGAAACAGGGGCGTTCATGGAACGCGGAATATTTTTATCTTGATATGGACGATACGCTCTACCCGGAGGACAGGAGCCGGTTAGAGGAAATCAAAAGCATTGACCCCGCCGCCGTTATCCTAAACGGCTATTACTGCGGGCATTTAGGCGAGGACATGAGCCTTGACGAGCTGACCGCCGGAGTACGCTACCACTACGAAAACAGCATGAACGACATTGACGGTTTTATCGGGGCGCATGACGACAGGCTTCCCCCGGAGGTTATCGAGGAAGCGAGGGCAGCCGCCCATGAAGCGGGGCTTCCCTTTTCCGAAAAGCCCTACCGGGACGGGGAGGATTTTAACCCCTATGTATTTGACGGGAGCATGAGCATTGAAGATTTTGAGCTTATGCACCGCATGATGGAACAGGAAAGGAGAGAAAAAATGAGCGAGCAGTTTTCGATTTTGATTGACAGCCGCACCCGCTTTGAAACAGGCGAACCGGGCGGCGTGTGGCTTCCCATGCCGACCACAACGCAGCAGCTTCACGCGGCTATGGAAAGCGTCGGCATTACCGCAGACAACCCACAGGATTTTTTCATCAACGGATTTGCCAACACCGAGCAGCAGCCCTTTGACGTGCCGCTTCCCGTTATCCAGAGCGCGGGGATTGACGAGCTGAACTATCTGGGGAAGCTCTTGGAAATGCAGGGCGACAAGGACAGGGACAAGTTTACGGCGGCGGTAACGCTTGGGGAACGCGCCGGGAACATCAAAGACCTTATCAACCTTGCACAGAACCTTGATTGTTACTGGCTCTATCCTACCGTACAGAGCGAGGAAGATTACGGCTATTACCTTATCGACGAGCTGGACGAATTGGAGCTTCCCGAAGAAGCGAAAAAGTATTTCATGTATGAGGAATACGGGCGGGACGCAGCTATCAACGATGGGGGACGCTTTACCGACCAGGGCTATATCTACAACAACAAGAACACCTTTACGGAGTGGTACAACGGGCGCGAAAGCGACATTCCCAAAGAGTATAAAGTAATGAGCTTCCCGCAGCGGTCACGACCCGACCCGGAAAAGGTAGAAATGGACGCTGCCGCGCCAGGGCAGAGAACGGCACAGGCCGCAGAGCAGACACAGGAGCCGCGCCCCGTTATCCCTATCGTGCTGACGAGCGAGAAGCCCGCCGAAAAGCTCAAAGAGATTACCGACCGTCTGGAACAGGGCATTGCGGAACTCTTTGACAGCGAGCGTTACAAGGAATATCTGCGCGTCATGTCAAAATTCCATAATTACAGCTTCAACAATACGCTGCTTATCGCCATGCAGAAGCCGGACGCTTCCCTTGTGGCGGGCTTTTCCGCTTGGAAGAATAATTTCGGGCGCAATGTAATGAAAGGGCAAAAGGGAATTAAAATCATTGCCCCGTCACCGTTCAAAATCAGACAGGAAGTGGAGAAGATAGACCCGCACACGCAGAAGCCCATTATCGGCAAGGACGGGAAGCCCGTCACCGAGGAAAAGGAAATCAAGATACCCGCCTACAAGGTAGTGTCTGTTTTCGACGTTTCCCAGACCGAGGGAAAGGAGCTGCCGGATATTGCGGTGGACGAGCTGACAGGCGACGTTGACCGCTACAAGGATTTTTTCGCAGCCCTTGAAAAGACTTCCCCCGTCCCTATCGCCTTTGAGAATATCGAGGGCGGCTCTCATGGCTACTATCACTTGGAGGACAAGCGAATTGCTATCAACGAGGGCATGAGCGAGTTGCAGACCTTAAAGACCGCCATTCACGAAATCGCCCATGCGAAGCTGCACGACATTGACCTCAACGCGCCAGAGGACGAACAGAAGCCCCGCGTAGACCGCCGCACCCGCGAAGTCGAAGCGGAAAGCGTCGCCTATACCGTCTGCCAACATTACGGGCTTGACACGTCGGACTACTCTTTCGGCTATGTTGCCGGGTGGAGCAGCGGGCGGGAGCTGTCCGAGCTGAAAAGCTCCCTTGAAACGATACGCAGCGCAGCCGCCGAGATTATCAATTCCATAGACGAGAATTTAGCGGAGCTGCAAAAGGCACAGGACAAGGAGCAGACCGCCGGACAGGAGCAGCCCACCAGAAAGGAACAGGCAGCCCCGCCAGAACAGCCGCAGCCGGAAGCCGCGACAAAGGCAGATACAGCCGGGAAAGAGAAGCCGGAAGCAGCCGCACCGGAAAAAACGGACGCAGCCCCGAAAGAAGCCTTTACCCCGGAAACGATTTACAGGGTGCGCCGGAACCCTTACGGCGACAGCCGGGAAAACAGCCACCTCTTGCAAGCCTATGTGACACAGGAGAACGGGCGAGCGAAAATGGGGGACGTTCTTTTCACCGGGACGCCGGAGAAATGCCGCGAGCTTATGGGACAACTCAAAAGCGGGGAGCTGACCGAGGGCGACGTAAAGCAGCTTTACGCAAAGGCACAGGAAACGGCAAAGACCGCCGAGCCGGACAAGGACACCTTTTCCATTTACCAGATAAAAGGCGGGGACGAAACAAGGGACTTGCGCTTTGAGCCTTACGACCGCCTGCAGGCGGCGGGAAATGTGGTTGACAGGGCGAACTATGAGCTTGTCTATTCCGCGCCCCTTGCGCCGGGGGCTTCCCTTGAAGATATTTATACCCGCTTCAATATCGACCACCCCAAAGACTTTAAGGGACACAGCCTTTCCGTTTCCGACGTGGTAGTGCTTCATCAGGACGGACAGGACGCGGCGCACTATGTTGACAGCGCGGGCTTCCGGCAAGTGCCGGAGTTTTTACAGGAACAGAAGCAGCTTACCCCGGACGACTTGGAAACGGGCGAAACTGTCAAAACACCGAGAGGGACTTTCCATGTAACCGCCATGAGCCGCGAACAAATGGAAGCTGCCGGATATGGCTTTCATCATCAATCCGACGACGGGAAATATCTGATTATGGGGAACGGGACGCGGGCGTTTGCCGTTGCCGCAGAGCAGCCGGAAAAGGCAAACCCTTTGAAGCACGTCGAGGACACCGTAGAGCAGAACGACAACAACTTTGACGATATCATCAACAACACCCCTACCGTTGACGAACTGGAAGCAAAGGTCAAGGCGGGAGAAACGATTTCCCTTGTTGACCTGGCTAATGCGGTCAAAGCCGACAAGGAACGCGGCAAGGAAACGAAGCCGGAAAAGAAGCCCTCTATCCGGGCGCAGCTTAGAGCCGACAAGGAAAAGGCGCAGAAGAAAAACGCAAAGCAGAAGTCACAGGACTTGGAAAGGAGCTGACCCATGCCGGAACAGAGCAAATTTGAAAATGTGGACGTGACCGCTTCCCTTGAAGCGATTATGAAGCAGAATACAGGCTTTTACCAGAGCGACTTGGAGATTGACAAGGAGATTATCGCAAAGGCGGCGGCAAGCCCCCGCAAGGAGGACAAGACCCTTTTGTGGTTCTGCCGCCCGTCCGGGACGCATTGCTTCCGGGAGCGCGACGTTTTCCTAAAGGACACCGCGCCCCACAATACATGGCGTTTCTACATGGAGCAGACAAGCGACCGCGTTCTTGCCTATGCAATCGAGCTGACGGGAAAGGAGCGCGGGAAAATCAAGGGCAATCTGTATGAGCTTGACTATTCCCGCCACTATGAGCGCGTCAAGGAAAAGGAGCTGCCCGCCGATACGGTCAAGCTGATTTATGAGCGTGGGGAAAGGGAGATACCCGCCGGACAGTTCTTCAACGGCAATCCCGATTATGAGCTTGGGAAGTTTGAACGCTTTGAAACCCTACCCAACGACCCGGACGCGCTGCAATCGCTCTTACAGGAAGAACGGCGCAGCCGGGAGCAGCTTTCACCGGGGGATTTCAAGGCGCATATCGCCGCATTGCGGGACGGGCTGATTGAAACGGAAGCGCGGCGCATTGTAAGGGAAATGAAGCGGCGCGACATGCCGAACAGCCCCAACAAGACCCATTTCATGGTAGAGCTTTCCCCGGCGTTCATGCAGCTTGCAGCTACAAAGGACATTGACCGCCTTTTCTCCATGCTGCCCTACAAGACCCTTTCCTTTTCCAAAATCGAGGGCAGACATGGGACGTATGCGCTGATTGACAAGGGGGAGAGCCGGGACAGGGAGATAAGGAAGCCCCGCCCCTCTATCCGGGCGCAGCTTAAAACAGACAAGGCAAAGACCGTCCCGAAAAAGGCGGCGGCGAAAACAAAAAATCACGATTTGGAGGTGTGAACATGACAAAACTGACCGTAGAAGAAACAAACCTTTTGAGCATTTACAAGACCGGGAGCCGACAGGGGCTTATCGTCGCCATGAACGCCGCGCTGCCCTTTATGGACGGGGAAATGCGAGATTTTGCAGCCCGTACCCTCTCCAAAGTGGAAGCCATGACCGAAGCGGAGTTTGCGGGGCTTCCCATTTACGCCGCTGATGAAGTATGAGCGAGGTCAAGCGGCTGACGCCGCCCCAGAGCCGGAAAGTAAACGCCCTTGTGCGCCGGACGTGCTGCAACTGCGATAATGGAAACTGTATCTTACTGGACGACGGGGACGAGTGCGTATGTCCGCAGCTCATTTCCTATTCGCTTCTCTGCAAGTGGTTCCGGGTTGCGGTGCTTCCCGCCGATAAGCTGCTCTATGCGGAGCTTTACCAGACCGGGGACAGGAAGAAGTGTACCGAGTGCGGCGCGTCCTTTGCGTCAACCTCTAACAGCGTCAAATACTGCCCCGACTGCCGGAAGCGTATCACCCGCAGACAGGCCGCCGAGCGCATGAGGAAAAGACGCGCCCCTGTTACGCAGTAGGCGCGGAAAATCCCTTGATTTACAGGGCTTTCCGGGCGTGAAAATCTGACAGGCGATACTTTATACCTTTACCCCCGAAAATGGCGTTCTACTGCGTAACATTCACCAAAACAGCACCCACAAAAAGACAGGGCGCGGAAGTCATATACTGGCTTTCCGCGTCCTGTTCTTTTTTTGCCCTTATCCGCGCTCTGTCTGCTTTTCCCGTTCCGGCTGTCTGTCTGCCTGTAAAATGCTGTCAATGTTCTGCTTGATAATGTCATATTCCCGGACTTTCTTTTTCAGCTTCCCATAGTCGGCGTAAAGGGCTTCTTTCTGCGCTTGGAGCTTTTCATAATCCGCTTGCAGCGCGGCGAGGTTCGGGAGCTTTGCAATGCCCGCCGCTTTCAGCGACCTTGCAGCAGCTTCATGTAGGATAATCGCCTGTTCCTGTCCGGCGCGGTACTTCTCCCTGTTCCTTGCCTTGCGGTATGCGTCATAGACGGGCTTTGTCTTTTGGTAGGTGGAAACATTCTTGATAAGCACCGCCATATCCGCAAGCCGCTTTTCCGCGTTCTTCAATGCGTCTGCCGCCTGTCCGCTTTCCGCTGCCATTTTCTCAATCCGGCTGACTAAATCCGCGTACTGTTCAATCTTGTTTTCAGTGAGAAAATTCATAGTCTTTGCCGCCTGTTTCAGATTGTGGATTTTCGCCCACTGTTCGTAGCCCTTACTCTGCGCCGCCTTGATACTGTTCTCAATGTCGATAAGCAGCGACACGCCGCGCTGTTCTCTGGGAGCTTTCGCCGCCTTTGTCCGTCTGCCCGCTATCCGTTCCCTTATGGCTTCCTCTGTATAGTCTGCGCCGAGGGTTTTAAGGCGTGTGAAGCGTTCCTGTTCGGGGGCGCGGCATGATACATATTTCCCCGGCTTTATCTCATAGCCCGCCGCCTGTAATCGCTGCAACAATTCCTCAAAACTGGAAACTTGGGGGATAAGTGCGTCAACGGCGGTTTTCAGCTTGCCTTTCCAACTTGTACCCGTCTTTTCTGCCTGGTACTCCGCATAGCTCTTTCCCTTGCTGCCCTTGCCTGGGACGACGACGGACAAGCCATTCTCCCGGCACAGCTTGTCGCTCATGTTCCGTATGCCGTAATAGCTCCTTTTGTTGGAATTGTATTTGTGGTGGTCTACGAAGTTTACGGCGCAGAAAATGATATGATTGTGGATATGCCCCTTGTCAATATGCGTCGTGAGTACATACTCATGCTGCCCCTTTGTTACCGCGTCGGCAAGCTGCTTTCCTATTTCATGGGCTTTCTGATAATCGACTTCCCCCGGCTCAAAGGATTGTATCAGATGAAAGGCTAAATTGTTCCCCTTTTGGAGTGCTTGGGACAAGGTATATTCAAACTCAATATCTGCCGTTTCATAGGAGCAGCCGAAAGAGGACACAAGCATTTTTCCGTCCGTCTTGTCCGGGTTTTCGATATAGTCAAGGGCTTTGCTTAGAGTGCTTTTAATAGGCTTAATCTTTGTAACCGCCATATCTCCGCAAGCACCCCCTTTATTTCCTCTATGTCCTCTTGGTATGCGTTTCCCGTCGCGTTTACGCGGCGTGCTATCTGATTGACGTTGACGCCGATTTTCTGTATCTCTGCGGTCATTGCCTTTATGTCGGCGTGGTCTATCTGAATGATATACCCGTCAATGGCAATCTTCCGCAGATACGCCGCCATGTTCCGGGTGGGTACGAGCTTCATTTTTTCCAGTATTAAATCCCGTTCCGCTTCCGTCACTCTGAATTTGATTTGCACCGTCCTTTTGCGTCCGTCCATGTGTTCGCTCCTTTCCTTTCCGTTCCGAGGGTTTGGGACACTTCCCAACAAGCCATTTTCAACCGACGCGCCGCAGCGCGGGAGGGGGAAAATACGGAAGTGGGTACCCGCTTCCTATGCTTGCTACGAATGTTTTTATCCTTTAGGCTCTTATCCCTTACTACGGAGAAAAAGCGATTTTGCCAAACTTCCGCAAAAGAAAAACGCTGCAATCTCAAAAAAGATTACAACGCTCTCTAAATCCTGTTCAGTTTTAAGCCGGACATTCCTATTCGCCCTCTTTTTCGACTTCGGAAATCTCTTTTGCCGTTGCGGTCACAATCCGTATGCCTGTATCGCTCATACCGTCAAGGAGCGCGTCAAGCTGCCGCCGCTTTGTGTCCTTTGCAGCGGGCGTGTCTAACAGGAATTGGTCTACGGATATATGGTAACGCTGTATCAGCTCAAAGAATATCTGTAAACTTGGGTGCTGCCCCTTGTTCTCAATGTTCGCAAGGTAGCGCGGCGAGATAAACATTTCGTCGCCTACTTTCTTGCGGCTTTCCTTGCGTCCTTCACGCGCTGCCTTTATCGCTGCCCCAAAAGCCTTGAAGTTGTATTTTGGTACTGGTCTTTTTGCCATAGTTATTCACCCTCTTACATTTTACTGTTCCCCTTTCTTCTTGGATATGTCTACATAGTTCTATCAGTTAGCTAAAATAATTCATATATATATGTTGACAACAAGCTGCTTTTGTATATAATATTATATAAAAGGGGGGGAATGTTTATGTTACATAGCATGCGTATTCGATAAGCATTGAAATCAAAAAAGATTTTTCCCATTTTCAATATGGGCTTTTTTGTCATGCTTATTTTGCGTATGCTATACAACAAAACTAACGACGTATAGACATAGTATAAAAACTATGCCTTAATTTTGTTGTAGTGTTATATGTATAAATGCAGGTCAATGCTCATGTTGAGAATTGACCTGCATTTTTTTGCGCAAAAGGAGAAATATTATGCTTGAAAAATATTGGATAAAATGTCCAATTTGTAACGGAAAGACGAGGGTTCAAGTATTTTATAATACGGTATTAAGAAATTTTCCTCTTTTCTGCCCTAAATGTAAATTAACGCATATCGTTGATGTTGAAAAACTAGAAATCATAATCAAAAACTCTGAAAAACAAACTTTTTAATTTTGAAAAGGAAGGATATTTAAATGAAACACTTACCTAAAAGTACACCTACGGAAATATTGAATGACCCATACGGATTTACTTACAAAGAAATGTCGGAAGTAATTGGAGAGGATAAAGCAAGAGCCTTATATACGGAATTGTATAAACAGCCATTTCACAAAGAAAATCTATCAATATCAACAAAAAAAGTCTATAAAAGTAGCGATACTGAAAAGTATGTTTATGAATTGAAAGATAACAGGTATATTGAAACGGTTTTTATTAAACGGCGAGATGGTGGGACTGTTTGCGTAAGTACGCAAGTTGGTTGTTCTGTTGGCTGTATTTTTTGTGAGTCCGGACGCAATGGTTTTGTTCGTAATCTAACACCGTCTGAAATTGTGCAGCAGGTTGTATTGATACGTCAAAAAGTAAATCGTATCGTTTTTATGGGAATGGGAGAACCTTTATTCAATTACGACAACTTGATTGCAGCAATCCATATTCTTCGAGATAGAAATGGACTTAACTTTCCAACCGACGGCATTACCGTATCAACAGTTGGTCCAGTTAATCAATTAAAAAAATTGCGCGAAGAACATCTAAAAATTCAGTTGACAATATCTTTACATGCAGCAACACAGGCTGCGAGAAACTGTATCATTCCTCATATGCACATGTACGCTATTGAAGATGTTGTTAAGCAAGCATTGTCCTATTCTCAAAGGCATAATCGAAAAGTGGTATTTGCGTATTTGCTTTTACCAGGTATAAATGACCGTTCCTCAGATATAAGGCAACTTGCAAAATGGTTTAAGGGCAAAAATGTTATGATTAACGTGCTGCAATACAACCCGACGAGTAATTCAAAAATTAGAGCACCACAAAAACAAGAAATGGTTGCGTTCAAACATCAATTAGAGCAAACAGGACTTGAAGTTACCATGAGAGTTTCTCATGGTAGAGAGATTAAAGCAGCTTGTGGACAGTTAGCTAATACATATAATAAAGCCAAAAAACAACAGAAATAATTTAATTAAAAGAGCCAGACGCACAGACGCAGAGCCGATAATATGCAGTTTGAAATACTGCTGTTATCGGCTCTTTTTTGATTTTAATTTGTGCCCCCAATAACCATATTGGAGCAAAATCAGAACTGTTGCTTGTCGTTCTTTGATTTCCGCAGCAGCTTTGAAAAATCAAAGCCGCCGTTTCTTTTTATCTTCTAATGAAATGACGCGGTATCACTGTTAAAAGCGGCGGCTAAAAGGAGGTAGCCGCCATGAAGCACATACCCTATCGACAAAATCCGACGGTCATTGACACATCAAAAAAAGCCCGACCACCGCCGGGAACATCTCTACCCTTGACTATGAACTGTCTAATCATCTAAATACTGCTTACAATACCCATACGCCTGTCCGGGCTTTTCGGACAGGCGTATTTTGCTGCTCAAAAAATTTTTTGAAAAAATTTCAAAAAATCTTCGGCGTTTTTCAAAAACGCCGTATTGCCCCGCGAAAAGGGGGAAGCACCACCAACTTTCCAACGAGAAAGGAGGTGAGAATGTGGAACCTAATAGCAGGGAGTTTTACAAACAATGTGCTTTTCAGAAGTTTTGTAATACGGTGCTGCACAATGAAGCGTGTGACGCTCACAGGGAGCTGCACAGGCATAAGGCAAGGGAAGTCACCTTTTCCGATTTGCCCTTAGACGAAGCGCGGCAGCTTCATACCTTTGATGAATATTTCAAACGGGAAACCGCCGAAACCGTCTTTGAGAAAGCCGGGAAGAAAATCACGCCGAAGCTGCTTCTTGAAGCAATCCGTACTTTGCCGGAAGAAAAGCGCAAAGCCGTACTCCTGTACTATTTCGAGGGAATGAACGACACCGAGATTGCGGAGATGTTCAACACGTCGAGAAGCACGATACAGTACAGGCGGACAAGCTCTTTTGAGAAATTAAGAAAATATCTGGAGGAAAATGCTGATGAATGGGACGAATGGTAACGAACCCGGCTACCCGGAAAACGCCCTTATTCCCTATTCTGTCATTGTGGCAGCGACAAAGGGCGACCCGGACGCTATGAAGATTGTCTTGCAGCATTTCAGCGGCTACATAGCCCGCCTCTCCATGCGGAAGCTGTACGACGAGCGTGGGAACGTCTATTTCGGCGTAGACCACGACATTCGGGAACGGCTGCAAGCAAAACTGATGATGGCTGTCCTCACCTTTAGGACAGAGGAATAACCCCAACGGCGGCGGGACGCTTTCTCTCACCCCCTTTTCCGTTCCGCTGCTGACGCGGGCAGTACAGCCATTTTGAACCTTGACAAAGAAAGCGGCGCAAGATAACGGCGGCGCAGCATAGGGCAAATCGGATACGTTCCTTTTGCGCCGAGCCATACGGCGGGTGCGCCATGACGCTATCCGGGTGAGGTTATCCCCGCCCGGACAGCCGAGCGACCAACACCGCGCCGGAAAGCAAGTGTAGCGGCTTGCGGGCGACGACACGCAGAATATACAATGATACTTCCTTACAGCCACAGTCCGAGCGTTAAGAGCGTCGCAGGCAATGGGTAGGGCGGCATGAGAACCATGCCGGGGTGAAATTCCCATGAGGTTATGCTAATAACCGTCCGATTAAAGCCTTTGTTTTATTGAATAGTGGACTTGCTGCTATTCATAGACTATATTATATGTTTGCGAAAGAAAGGGGGATTTTCTTTGACGCAAAACCAAACGCCCGTTACCACAACGGAGCATAAAATCGGAAAAGTTACTTACCTTGTATGTTCGTCCGCAAGTGAACGCGCAACGGACACACTGGATAAAAAGATAAAAAAACTCATTCGCAAAGACATGGAACTGAACCCCGCAAACGCCCGGAAATAGGGCGTTTCTTCACATTTTATACATGACACAGGCAGCGGTATGTGGTATAATATAGACAGTACAAATACCATGCTTGTCTGTCGTCGGAAAGGAGGACAAAATGTTACAGACAGACAAGATTACCGCTTTATATTGCAGATTGAGCCAGGAAGATATGCAAGCCGGGGAAAGCGAGAGCATACAGAACCAAAAACTGATTTTACAAAAGTATGCTGACGAACACCACTTTTTCAACACGCGCTTTTTCGTAGACGACGGATTTTCCGGCGTGAGCTTTGAGCGTGAGGGGCTTCAAGCCATGCTGCATGAGGTTGAAGCCGGGAACGTGGCGACCGTCATAACAAAAGACCTTTCCCGTCTGGGACGTAATTATCTGAAAACCGGGGAGCTGATAGAGATTGTCTTTCCCGAATATGAAGTGCGCTACATTGCCATTAACGACGGTGTAGACACAGCAAGGGAAGATAACGAGTTTACCCCTCTGCGGAACTGGTTCAACGAGTTTTACGCCCGCGACACCTCAAAGAAAATCCGGGCTGTCAAACAGGCAAAGGCGCAGAAAGGCGAGCGCGTCAACGGCGAAGCTCCTTACGGCTACCTTATCGACCCGGATAACCGCAATCATCTGATACCCGACCCGGAAACGGCGCACGTCGTAAAACAGATTTTTGCAATGTATGTACGGGGCGACCGTATGTGTGAAATCCAGAACTGGCTGCGGGACAATGAAATACTGACCGTCGGGGAACTGCGCTACCGCAGGACAGGGAGCAAACGCCACCCCCGCCCACAGCTCAACGCATGGTACAACTGGCCGGATAAGACGCTGTACGACATTCTGACAAGGAAAGAATATTTAGGGCATACCATAACCGGGAAAACCTACAAGGTATCTTATAAGTCGAAAAAGACGAAAAAGAACCCGGAGGAAAAAAGGTATTTCTTCCCCAACACTCACGAACCTTTGATTGATGAAGAAACCTTTGAACTTGCACAGAAGCGGATTGCCACCCGGCAACGCCCGACAAAGGTTGATGAAATTGACCTGTTTTCCGGGCTGCTCTTTTGCGGGGACTGCGGCTACAAAATGTATGCAGTACGCGGAGCCGGGACGCTTGAACGGAAACACGCCTACACTTGCGGCAACTACCGCAACCGGGCAAGAAATGATATGCTCTGCACTACGCATTATATCCGCAAAAGCGTATTGAAAGAACTTGTCCTTGCAGACTTGCAGCGAGTAACGTCTTATGTGAAAGAGCATGAACAGGAGTTTATCGAAACAGCCAACGAGTGCAGCGCAAAGGCAGTACAAAAGACGCTGACACAGCAGCGGAAAGAGCTTGACAAGGCGCAGAACCGTATTAACGAGCTGAACATCTTATTCCGCAAGCTCTACGAGGACAACGCTTTAGGGAAACTTTCAGATGAACAATTTGCTTTTCTGACTTCCGGCTATGATGAAGAAAAAAAGACGCTGACCCGGAGGATTGCGGAGCTGTCACAGGAAATCGACAACGCCACCGAGCGCAGCGCGGACGTAAAAAGGTTTGTCGCACTGGTACGCAGATACACAGCGATTGAAGAACTGACCTACGAAAACGTCCATGAATTTATTGACCGTATTCTTATTCACGAACTGGATAAGGAAACGAACACCCGCAAAATCGAAATCTTTTATAGCTTTGTCGGCAGAGTTGATACAGGTGACAAGCCTACCGAAAGTATCTCCTATTTCAGACAGATAGGAGCCGACGTAAAGAGTTATGCTATCTAACATACATCAAAAAGAGGTAAGATAACACCCTCTGCAAAAAAGGTATCGTTATCTTACCTCAACAAAATTCACACCCGAAAAACCATCGTCAATAAAATGGCGGATGTTCTCAAAGCCATTTCTACGGGCATAATCTTCGAGGTATTTTTTCTGATTGGTAATGGAATTACTCTCGCCATTCAGGTCATCATCTCTTGATAATCTCTCATAAAGTGCTGTAATCTTTGAAGTCCTTGACATTCTCTTAACCTCCTTCCTTATGTATTTTCAATTTAGGACAGTTAATTTTATCGTCCTATTAAAGTATAGCCCTCCGGGGAGAGTTCGATGGCTGTCACCGTCTCGCCGAAGGTGGAGGCCCAGGCATCGAAGTGGAGAAGGTCATTCCTGCGCAGCGCTCCGTACTGGAGATACTTCTGCATGGTGTACATCTCGACCATGCTGTTGGAGATGGGTGTGCCGGTGGCAAACACAACGCCTCTGCCGCCGGTCAGCTCGTCCAGATACCGGCACTTCATATACAGGTCGCTGGACTTCATGGCCTCGGTTTGGCTGATGCCACCCACATTCCGCATTTTTGTAAATGCGGCGAGGTTTTTATAGTAATGCGCCTCATCGATGAAGATACGGTCAACGCCCAACTCCTCAAAGGTCACAACATCATCCTTGCGGGACTGGTCATTGAGCTTGTCCAGCTTCTGCTTGACCGTTTTCTTGGTTCGCTCCAGCTGCTTGATGGAGAAATTATCCCCACGGTTTTTCTTCAATTCAGAAATGCCGTCCAGCACTTCATCCAGCTGTTGCTGCAGGATGGCACGCTGTCGTTCCAGGGACATGGGGATCTTTTCAAATTGGCTGTGCCCAATGATGACCGCATCGTAGTCGCCGGTGGCAATGCGCCCGCAGAACTTCTTGCGGTTCTTGGTCTCGAAGTCCTTCTTGGTGGCGACAAGAATATTGGCGGAGGGATAGAGCTGGAGATATTCGCTCGCCCATTGCTCCGTCAGATGATTGGGGACCACAAACAGGCTTTTTTGACACAATCCCAGCCGTTTGCTCTCCTGCGCAGCCGCTACCATCTCGAAGGTCTTCCCAGCCCCCACTACATGGGCAAGCAGGGTGTTGCCGCCGTAGAGGATATGGGCAATGGCATTGACCTGATGCGGCCTCAGCGTGATCTCCGGATTGATTCCCACGAAATTCAGGTGGCTGCCGTCATACTCACGGGGGCGAATGCTGTTGAACTTCTCGTTATACAGCTTGGTTAGCTGCTCCCGGCGTTCCGGATCGCTCCATATCCAGTCTGCAAAGGCCTGCTTAATAAGCTCCTGCTTGCCCTGTGCGATGGCGGTTTCTTTCTTATTGAGCACAGCCGTTTTCCTGCCGTTTCCGTCCTCGATGTAGTCGAAGATTCTTACATCCCGGAGGTTCAGGGTTTCCTCCATAATCTTATAACCGTTGACTCTACCGGTACCGTAGGTATTGTGAGCTTTCACATTGCTGCGGTCGTAGGATTTTCCCTCCACATTCCATTCACCGGTGTACTGCGCGTAGTGAACATGGATGTTCCACTGGCAGTAGCGCGGGGTGCTGAACAGCTCAAACATAAACTGCTCCACAATTTCCGGAGGCAGCCATGTTGCACCCAACCTTACGGAAATCTCACTTGCCGTCAGGTCAACCGGCTGCACCGCCTCAAGCGCACGGACATTCTCACCGTAATCTTCGGGGTAGAGCTCCGCACTCTGCTTTGCCCAACGGAGCTTTTCACGGACATTGCCGGAGAGATATTCATCGGCAGGGAGATACTTCGGCTTGCCGTCCTCTTCGCTTATGTGCATGGGGTTGAGGAAAATCACACCCTTCAAATCCTCGAACAGCTCCTGCTCGGTTTTGCCGGTGAGCTTTGACATATACGGCATATCGATTCTTGCTTTTTCCGCAAGGGACAGAGCATAGGCCTCGGAAGCCGTGTCAACCGACTGCACCGTCACCTTCTGCTTGATGGTTCGTTTGGAGAACATATCTGCCTTGCGGAGGAAGTTGCCCTCATCGTCCAGCACCTCCAGCGAGGCAAGCAGGCAGTAGGAGCTGTCGGAATTGAATGCCGAGTTGTTGGCTCTTGCGCTGATAAGCCCATATTTTTTGCTGAAATCATCATAGAGGCGATTGAGTTTTTCCTGCTCTGCCTTGATATCGGCATCGGGATAGTCCTCCGTCTGGTACTCAATCAGCGTCCGGACACAATCACGGATGGAAATCATGCCTTTGATGCGGCTTTCGGCAGTCGCGGAAACATCCACGGGATTCATGCGGCTGTTTTCACGGTAATAGATTTTACCGTCCACCACCGTGAAGCTGAAATTGCGCACATCAGGGTCAGCGGGAATAGAAAGGTCCTCATCCTCCGCTTCAAGATCGTCGATTTCAAATTCGGTAATCTCGGCATGAATGTTCTGGATGGCATCCCGCAAGAGGTCCCCAAGCTCTGCATTTCCATAAGCAATACAGGCGGACTCCATGCCGTGAGGCCCGCTGACCATCTGCATGTCGCCCAACACCATTTCAGGGTTGTCCACAAAATAGGCGTTCATCCGGATTCCATTGGCGTCGGTGGCCAGATGCACCCAATCGGGCTCAATATCTATCAGACGGTCTCGCTTCTGGAGGAAGATAATGTCCGATGTGACCTCTGTGCCGGCAGCGGCCTTGAAGGTGTCGTTCGGCAGCCGGATCGCACCGAGCAGGTCGGCTCTCTGGGCAATATACTTTCGGACATTGGGGTTTTCCTTATCCAGCGTACCCTTTGAGGTAATGAAGGCGATCACGCCGCCGGGTCTCACCTTATCCAAGGTGCGGGCGAAGAAATAGTCGTGAATGAGAAAGTTGTGCTTATCGTAGCGCTTGTCGGGCACCTTGAACTGCCCGAAGGGGACATTGCCGAGTGCGGCGTCAAAGAAGCTGTCGGGAAGGTTTGTATTCTCGAAGCCCTGCACTGCGATGCTGTTTTTCTGATACAGCTGCTGGGCGATCCGCCCGGAAATACTGTCCAGCTCCACGCCGTAGAACTTCGCGTCATTCATGCTTTCGGGAACAAGCCCCATAAAGTTGCCGATGCCGCAGGAGGGCTCCAGCATATTGCCGGTCTGAAAGTGCATGTTCTCCAGGGCACTGTACACCGCCTTGATCACCACGGGCGGCGTATAGAAGGCCGTCAGCGTGGATTCTCTTGCCGACGCATATTCCTCATCGGAAAGCACATTCTTCAGCTCGGTATAATGGGGATTGTCCTCCTTGAAAAACTCGGATAGACCGCCCCAGCCCACATAGTCGGCAAGCACACGCTGCTCCGTGGGTGTCGCCAATCGGCTTTCCGCATCCAGCTTATTCAGAAGCTGAATGGCACGGATATTGTGATAGAACCGTTCCAGCGGCGTGCCCACGCCGATATCATCGCTCTCGATTTGAAAGTTGGTTCGGTACTCGGTGCTGATTTCCGGATGCAGCACATGAGGCACGACCTTGGAAGACCTTTTCACCTGCGGAGGCGGAGCGAGCGCTTCTTCCTGGTCATCCAGCAAGGCTTCCGCATTGGGGTAGGTCACGACCTCGCCGTCTTTGACGGTGCTGATGGGCAGAGCATCCAATTCTTCGTCCGTTAGGCTCTCAATTTCGGAATCGTCTTCTGCCAAATCTTCCGTTTCTCTGAATACCCGTGTGCCGTCCGCACCAAACTCCGCCTCATATCGGTCAGTCTCTCGCTCTGCTTCCCGGTCTGCCTCTAAAGACAGAATATCCTCGTGAATCTTCAGGAGGTTTTCCGGCGTGAACTCGATAAAATCGCAGTCCATCTCATAGTCATTTTCAGCTTCCATGAAGAACGGAGTATTGATGTCCGCAAGGAACTGATCCGACATTTCTTCAAGGTCATTTCGGAAGTCGGCGGCGTTTTCCGGATGGCTGGCAATGTCATACTGCTCGACAAGCTCTTCAAAAACAGAGAAATCAAGGTCACCAGAAACATACTGTCCACCTGCATCTGCATCGGGATTGAAGTAAATCCAGTGAACCTTGTTACTGCCGGTGTCAAGGGATATTCTCGCCTTCGTATTGTCTGCGACAGGGAGTTCTTCCACGACTTGCAGCAGCCTGTCATTCAGCGGATTTTCTTTGAGCCGGTTATCGAACTCCTCACGAGACAGCTCTTTGTTAAACAGCGGGAACTGTGTATCAAAGAGGACGACCTTCTTCTCGTCAAAAGACAGCAGCTCGTATTCCTGCGTGCCGATATAGACCGTATCACCGAGATGATAGCGGTATTCCTTCCGGGGTTCCGGTGGAGGGTTCAGCTCATCAAAGGTCGGTTCAAGGGACTTTGCCACATCGCTGTTCAACGCTTCCAGCATGGCTTCGCATCGTGCGGTCAGGTGGGTGTTGTCCGCAATGATCGAATTCATTGCCTCGCGCATCATGGGGAGGATGAAGTCACCCTCCGCAGTCCTGGCGTGCATTTTCTTATCGCCCACGCTGAACGCACTCCAACAGCTCGACAAATAATACAGATTCAGCGCTTTGCTTTCCTCGCCAAGCTGCGCCACAAAGTCATTGTAATCATAGACAATCGACCGGAACTCATCAGAGATTTCACATCGTTCCTTACGCACCTCTGCCTGCTCCCGGTAGGCGGGATAGTTGTCCTTTTCTGCTTGGCTCAGATAGCGGTCGGCTCGGATCAGCTCCCCGATCCGCTTCTCGGCCTTATTCCACCGCAAAAGCAGTTCTGCATCGGGCTGAGAGATTCTGCCTCTGCTGATTTTGATTCCTTTAGCGTCGTGGCTTTCATCGAGATTTCTGCCGGAAATTGCAGGATACGCGCCGCCGATGCCGTATTCGTTTTTCAAAAAGGTAATATTGTTCTCGGAAGAATCCTGTTTGAGAAACTGCTCATAGATGCGGAATTTGCCCTGATGGATGCCACTGCCCCGTGTCAGAATGGCGTCGATGTCCTCCTGAGAAATAGCAAAAGCGGAGGATTTTTCTTCCTCCGCCTCTGCGATGTTTTCCTGCTGTTGTTCAACTGTGGGAAGGGTTACGCGTAGATCAGGTCGTTCAGAATCACTTCCTCCGCCGAGTGGCGAATGGAATTCATCATCTGCACCCACCGCATCTGATCCTCCGCCTTCAGCTGCTCCGTCACTCCGTTCAGCGCCTTCATCTGCTCGGTCAGGTCGTCCAGCATCTTCTGCGCTTGCCGGTCCACCTCCTCCAGATGACTGTTCAGTGTTCCATTCAGCAGCATCCCGGTGTAAATCCCATCCCGGTGTTCGCGGAGGAATGTCCGCCGCAGCATTCCATACTTCCCAAGCTTCGGGCTCTCCGGCACGGTCAGATCGGGAATCAGGTAATCCCCCTGCATCGTATAGGTCAGTTCCATATTCGTTGCTCCTTTCCTTGTTTTCCGTTCGGTTCTTATGATACGCAGAAGTACCCTCCTGTGCAAATGTGCGAATTTTCCGCTTTTCCTCCTTCTCCATTTCCTTGACGGTTTCGCCCATTTCACGGATGACCATCTCAGAAATATCGCTGACTGCGGCACCGAGCACGGAGATAACCTCCACGGTGTTGAAGTCAAAGAGGTGGCTGAAATCCTCCCGGTCAAAATACTGCCTCGGCTCATACCCTGCACGGGAGAGCGCCATAAAAGCGACGCTGCTTTTCAGCGAGGTTTTCAGCCACGCTTCAAGGCTTGTGTCGTCCAGCTCCTCCAGAAAGCTGCCGGCTTTGACAGCGTTCAACTCCATGAGATAATCTGAAAGATTATCCTCCACGGCATAACCGGAAATATCTATGAGAAGGTGCGGGAAATCTCGCGGCTCCTCCACATCACCGAAGCTGGCCTGAAGGCTTTCCGATACCGCATATTCGTACTCCGGCTTCATCTGCCAAAGGGTGATGTTCCTTCCGGCACGGCTGTTGGTGTCGGAGATATCAAAGACATGTCTCAGCTTGTAGGGAACATCTCTGTCGATCAGCAGCGCGATGCCTTTCGTGCCCTTGTTTACCCATCTGCCGAGTTTATTCCATGTGTCGATTTCCGCACACGCCGTTGCATCCGGCTTCTGCGCATGGATAAGCAGCTGCTCCTTAAAGCTGTACTTGTAGTTGTTTGCCGCCGTAATCAGAAAGTCGGTATAACGGTCGGCATTGGAGGCAATGTCCCTGGCAGTCTGGGACGCCATCTCCAAAATGATTCTGTATTTGCTCGGCATGGGAACTCCCTCCTTATCTTACTTTGATCGTGACCTCAACGGTCTGCGTATTCTCTCCGAGGATCGACGCAAATAAAAGCCCGGTCCTGGCGTTGGACACCTTGGTCACAAGCTCATTCAGCCGGCAGACGGTGGTGTTGATCTCTTTTTGGTTGTCTGCGTAATAGTAGCCCGTTTCATCGCTGCAAATAGGAAAGCCATCCTGCCGCAAGGCACTGATCTTGCGGCGAATATTTCGTCCGTCAAGCAGAAACAGCTTTTCAAGCTCCTTGCTGTGGATGGCATTTTCTTTGCCAATATGATTTTTACGGAGATACTCGCAGATGGCTTTCTTCTTATCCATAGCTTCTCCTTATCTCGTAGGTTCGTGTTCTTTTCTCTTTGGGGACACTGTCTGAGGCTTTCTGCGGGAACTGTCCTCTACGAAAAGTCCTTTTGGCAGTGTATCCAGGTCGTTCAGAAACGCACGGGAAATGGTCTTGCCGTTCTGGTCTCGGTAGAGAACGACGCACAGCGGCACACCGCAGTCCAGCTGATTTTTTAGATCGGTCAGAAAAGCTGTCTCATCCATATATTCGGTGTGTTCGACCACCTTGCCACGAAAGTCCAAATAATCGATTCGCGCTACGGGATTAACCTGCTTTTTCATATCAGTGTGTTGCGCAACAGCCCATTCCGGCAGCTGTGTAAGGTCATTGAAGGAAAGCTCCGAAAGCACTGTATAATTCATCTCCCGCAGCGAATCGAACTGCCGCATACCCAGAATCTTTCCGTCCAAATAAACCCCAATATGGCAATCCTCCAGATTCGCGTAAACCCGCAATGTATGTCCTCTTTCCAGCGTTTTGTGACCCAAGTCAACCTTGCGCAAGTCAGAGAAATTTGCTTTGCACCCAAATTCCCGCATACAGTAACTGTTTAGAAGCTCTCCAGCCTCCAAGAACTGTTCCAATCGATCCAGAGTAAGATAGCTGCAGCCAATAGCTGCGGGCTTGTCGCTTCTCATGCGGATTATGGTATCTTCATAGCCGTCCATACCTGGCCTCAGCAGGAAACGATTGCTGACCTCGCGAATCATTTGAAAGGCCTCAGTAGCATCCCAGCAAGCGGCATTCACCGCCCGTATCGTTTCTTTATTAAAAACACAGATTTCAACCAGCGACTGCGTAGTATCGTAGTGCACCCATTGAATCTTGCCGTCGTTCAGGTCTGGATAAAACACATCTATCTCTTTGCTCGTATCAACGCTCAAATACTTTTTCTCCTTCCCGCGGTGGTTCATCGTGCCTCACCTCGCTCTCTCTGCCGGGCTGGAAAGCTCCAGCCATACACCTTCCCGATCTCATCGCCAAGCCTGCGGGTGACACGGACAATGTCTGCCCTGGTGGCTGTGCCGTTGTAGATTTTTTCTTTGAGCCGGTCTTTCTGCGCCTGGGAAACATTGTCCTTATATACCCGATAGAGATAGTGGTTTGTACCGTCATGGTGGGTGTCATCGCACCGAAGATCTCCGCTCTTATCCACATACCATGTGGTGTAGTCGTAATCAGAGTAAAGGCAGTCCCGGATATTGCCGCTGGGAATTTCTTTGTATCCCGTGCGCCTGCCATTCCAAAGCCCCAGATCGGCAACAACCAGTATCGGCTGCGAAAGCTGGATGTCCAAATTCAGGCGTTCATCCTCAAGATAATGCCCATTTTCCTCATACATCATGGCGACGCGCTCGTCCTCGGAAAGCGTCGGATATTCTTCCTCCATCCAGTCTTTCCACTCCTCATAGTCAAGGTCAGCATTGGACCAGATGCGATAATCGTCCTTACTCATCGTGCCTCACCTCTGTCCTTCGGCATCACGGGCTTTCCGTCTGCGTCATAATTTCTCGGGTCTGCGGCGGGCACCTGAAAGCCGAACATAGAGCCGGCCTTCATCGCTTCTTCCTGCGCTCGGCTGACGCCGAGCTTTGCATTATACTCATTCGCGATGCTCCGGGCTTCGTCCTTGTCGGTGACGGGAATATCCGTCTTGAAGTAGCCCTTTTCGCCGCGCTTGATGATAATGATTTCGTCGCTGCCGGAAAGAACGCTGTAGCACCGCTCGGGCAGGTTGTCCCGAACCGGCTCGCAGGTATGGTCGCCGTATTCCATGCGCTCGGCAAACTCACAGATGTGATAGAGGTTGCTCCCGATCTCCACATGGTAATCGTCGATATACCGGCAGGTGCGAATCTGGTCTTCATTCCACGAATAGTGGATTTTCACCTTGCCGCCATCCGGAATGCGAAACAGCTCCTTGTAATGGCTGTCAATAAAACGGATTCCTTTCTCTGCGTCCTTCAGGTGCTGATCGAGCCAATCCCGGCGATAGCAATAGCAGTACAGGTTGTATTCGCCCCTGTCCGGGTTCAGGCGCAGAAGGTAGGCATACTTTTCGGTATCCACACGAACGCCATAGTAGCCCGGCTCCTCCTGCATCCGGCTTTGGGGTGTGCAATAGCAGTACTTGGCAAGCGCCCTGCGGTTATGAAGAATGTCGCCTTCCTCACGCAGAGAGTTGATTACATCATCAAGCTCTGCCTTGAACTCATCGGTTTTCAGCTCCTCCCGGAAATCAAACCAGCTGCTGAAAAAGCCGTTGCCGTCTGTATCCATGTCTGCCCGGAGGTGGCCGATCAGTCCGGTTTGCATGGAAATCTGCGTGCTCTGACGGAAGGTATATTTGTCCTCCGCCTCGATCATTGCTCTTTTTTCATACTCGATCATCTTGCGTCACCTCTTTCTTTAGCCGGTTTCTTTTCCTGCGCGTGCATCTCTTTCGCTTTCTCCAAGCCCTTCTGCGCCCATTCGGGAAGCTTCTTTTCATCCATGACGCCGAGAAAATCCGTGCGATAAAAGGAGGTCTTTCTCCCGTCGAACAGAGAAATGCAGCAGCAGGTACGGCCTCGCGCATTTGCCTGCGCGCCGAAGCCACCGGTACACAGCATAAGCTGGTGATTGGCGTGGCGGAACTCAGGCCGGAGAATGCTGCCCTTGATGACAACCACCTTGTTCTCAATGGAATCTTTGTAGGAAACCGGCGCGCAGCTTTCTGCCATGAGTTCCTCATTTATGCCGACCTCCTGACAGGCTCTCTCATTTTCCTGAATAATCTCCTCGGCTGCATCCGCTACGCGCTGGCCGAACACCTTTGCAATCTCTGCAAAATCGTCGCTGACCAGCACGCCGGAATAGCGCTCGAAAATGGCGTTGGTCTCTACGAAGCAGCACATATACCGTTCATCCTTGTCGGCGTTGGGATTCTCGCCCAGCGCAATATCCTTGTGCCCGATATACATGGAATACTTTACGGAGTAATCTCCGATTTTTCTTGTCTCTTCCATAGCGTCTCCTTTTATAAGCGGGGCGGCATCCGTAAAAAGATGCCGCCCCTTGGCGTTTTACTTTCTGTTCTTCAGGCGAAGAACGATCAGCCCTGCGATAATAAACACCACAAGACCGATGCCGATGATGACCTTAGCGCTCATGCTTGCCTACCTCCTTCTTTTTTCGGAAGGTACAGAAAGCCGCCGCACCTGCACCGATTGCAGAGATACCGGCAAGTGCTGCCCAAAGAGGCATATTGGTGGTATCTCCGGTCTTGGGGATATCCGTAACAGGCTTGAGCTTGTTATGGAACTTGGCAACGACCGTCTTTCCTTCGTGAACGGTTACGGTGACATTTGCGGGAAGCTCATACTTCTCGTTGGCTTTGTTGGACACCTCAGAGATCACATAATCGCCGATGCGCAGCCCCTCAATGTGGATCTGCCCCTTTTCGTCGGTCACAAAGTCCTTGCTGAAGGCATTGCCGGTGATATCCGTGCCCTCCACGCGGAAGGTAAAGCCCTTCAGCACGCCGTCATCCGAAGTCTTTTCAATGCGGATGCCTCCGGTCTGTGCCTGGTTGACAAAGCCCTTTCCGGCCTCGGTTTCCACGATGACCGTCTTGCCGTTTTCCTTAA
>ERZ841120.378-NODE-378-length-33405-cov-143.854153_pt1 | contig 33405 bp, 25 predicted proteins | sample MGYA00519572_ERZ841120 | MGnify/ENA primary metagenome ERZ841120 (study PRJEB31850, sample SAMEA3708890) | human gut metagenome | biome: human gut; feature: human-associated habitat; material: faeces | place: China | collected 2014 ...
TCTCGCCCTCTCCCCACGACCTCGCGAGCCTCGCGACGAGCCTGCCGCGGCCGTCGAGCACCTCGACGCTGTCCGCCCTCAGCCTGACGACGAGCTCGCGGCCGTGCCAGGCCGGCCCCGCGCAGTAGCGGTTCCCGCACGCCTCGACGTAGCCGCGCTTGTCGGCGCGCGCCCTGACCCACATCACGGCGTCGAAGGGGACGCCGGGCAGCGCGAGCATCGCCGTCAGGTCCTCCGCGAGCGCCTCCGGGGTCGGCCTGCCGTCGCGGCACCGCGACGAGGCGTTGACGCGGTCGCACCCGGCGCGCAGCTGCGCGTTGAGCTCCTCGAGCGACGAGACGGACGGCTCCGGGACGAGCAGGTTGCGCCTCAGGAAGCCCACGGCGTTCTCCACGGAGCCCTTCTCGTTGCCCGAATAGGGGTTGCAGTAGCGGCTCGCGCATCGGTAATGCGCCCTGAACAGCGAGAACAGGGCCGACTCCGTCACCTCGCCGCGCACCATGCGCCCCGCCTCGGTGGCGTTGTCCAGCACGAGCAGCGCCGGAGCGCGCCCGATCCACTCGAACACCGCGCGCAGCCCCGCGCACAGGCACTCGGACCTCTCCGAGAACATCGCGACGCAGTACCTGGCGTTCGAGTGCGGCAGCGTCACCACGAGCAGCCTCATGCTCCTCGGCTCCCCCGCGAGCATGCACCGGAAGTTCCCGAAGTCCGCCTGCGCCGTGCCGGGCGCCCACTCCAGCTCCAGGTACCCGTCCCGCGGCGAGGACCCGGCGTGCTCGCGCCTCCACAGGGCCACGTACCTGCAGACCGACGAGTACGACCCGGAGTACCCGAGATCGGAGACCATCCTGTCGTATATCCTCTTCGCCGTGTGCCGCTGCTTGCGGAGCCTGCCCAGGTCCTCTTCGAGCACGCCGTCGATCCAGCCCCGGTAGGCCTCCGCCGCCGGCCACGGCCGCCGCTCCGAGACCGGCGCGGCGGGGGACACGTCCCCCATGTCGGCGTACTTCGCCACCGTGTTGCGGCTCACGCCGAGCTCTCTGGAGATCTGCGCCCTGGGGACTCCCCTCGCGTCCATCTCGCGTATATCCTGTTGTGTGCCAAGGGACACGGTCATCTTCCTTTCCTCCTCCGGGCGGGGCTCGCCAAAGTCTTTCCGCCCAGGGGAAACATAGACGGGGCCGCGTCCCTTGCGCTTCGGAACGCGGCCCCTCTTGCCACAACTGCTCAATTCCCGATGCGCACGGTGCTCAACATCCCGTGCGACATCCGCGCAGTTCCTATTGAATACAAACATCAGAGCCGAAACTCTTCCGCGCTTAAACCCGTAAGTTCGAGGCTATCAAACACAATAGGCGAGGGTTTGTTGAGTAGGATGGTCCAAGAAATCGTCCGCACCCCCACTTCTGCCTCCCGCACCGCCCGTGGCAGAGGGGGACCAACGAGAACACCAACGGGCCCCTCGGGGAGTACCTCCCGAAGGGCACGGACCTGTCGGCCGTCAGCGACGAGGAGGTTCGGAAGGCGTACGATGGCCTCAACCGCAGGCCGCGCAAGCGCTACGGCTGGAGGTGCCCCTGGGAGGTATACCACGGCGAGGCGTTGCACTTGCTCTGACGATTCGGAGGGCAAAATGAGCGGCTATCGTCGCAGTATGGAAACGGCTTGTAATGAAGATGGCATTTCTTATCAAAGGCAATGATGCTGAGGGGCATGCGTCTCAAAGTTTGGTTCGATTGTCGGCTAGGCAAGGACTCTTCGGAAGATGACGGGGGTGGCTTGCCTCATTGATGGAATGAAGCAGAGCGCACCTGGGTTCGGACTCTGCGTGGAACCATAATGCCGACGCGAGGATGGTTTTGCGTAAACGTGTGGCAGAGGTAATAGGGGTGAACGACTAAGGATTCAAAAATATGCATATCACTGTGATACGATTCATCTCAAGAGCGTTGAATGACCTCAATTGGGTGATGCAGCAAATAGGATCTCAGATCGACAATCGCGAGATTGCATCAATGGCTCTCGTTGCAATTTTTATTCTTTTTGCAGCAGCAAAAGGAATTCTCCGGAGCGTTTTGAGAGCGGTGGCCGAGATTGCAATTTGTGCACTTAAGCCTCAAATACTGGTTCCTGTCTTTGCATTGATTGCTTATTCAATGCTGATATTCTGGCAAATGTCTCAGATACATCTTTGGTCAGTGGGTCTGCTACTGGACTCTATTATTGAGGTTGCGGTAGTTGGCGTCCCCGCGATATATATTGCAGTTAAATCTCACACTGTAAAATCAATTTTCAAAAAAGTTGTCATTCCAGAATTTAATTTGAGTTCCTTCTCGGCGTTCTATATCGGTATTGAGACGTTCTCTCTTCCGATTGAATTGCTAACACAATTTGTAATCGCCTTATTAATCTTGATTCAGGCTACTTATTCCAGAAACTCGCGTGAGAGTAGCAGTGGACTTCATAGCGATGTGCTATTGACCGCAATCTCAATAGCTATGTTTGTATGCGTAACAGTCAAACTGGTCCAGGACTTTTACGTGACTGACTGGAATTATGAGATGACCGATATGCTTATGGCGCTCTGGTACCCACTGTTGGTGCTTCCGTTTGTTATTCTGCTCGGGTATTATTCAGCGATTGAGCAGATGTTTCATAGAGTTCGCGCGTTAAATCGAAATATAAGCAAGGAAAAGTTGATATTTCTAGCAGTTCAGATGTTCCCATCATTGCGCTGCATTTCCCACTTCACCGGTTATGAGGCGAACCAATATTTTCAATTTAAAACATACAGGGAAAGACGTGAGTATTGTATCGCTTTCAAAAGAACGATAGCTATTAAGGCATCGGAGGCTGACGCTAAGATTGCGCGCATGAAGGCAGGATGGGGCAAACGCGGTTTTGACTCTAATGGACTTTGGCTGGATTGGGAGAATCTCGAAAAGATTAAGAGCGCGCTGTGGACGGTAGCAAACTTGCAGGATGCAGAGTGGAAAAAGAATAGCTCATACTTGCGGAGTTTGCAGGATGACATGGCTAAAACACTTGTTCCCAAAGGCTGCAAGTTTGACGGTTATATTTCGAAAGACGGTTCAGTGTATTCTTGTTGGATAAGCAATGGGACGGGCTTCACTTTTGGCATTGGTGCCTCAAGTGGCATTTTCCCGCCGCTAAGATACGAAGGAGAGAAACCGCCTTCCATCAATTCGAACGTACCTCTGGAAGAGTTCTTGGATGAAGAAAGGGAAAAGGAGCTACCCAACTGGTGTGCGTCATTTAATGTCGATGAGTCATATCAGTGACTGCTATTTCGATAGTTTATCAATCTAATCACTATGCTCTGATAGGTAGGGGCAGACAAGACGCTTACACGGAAAGGTTTTGAGGCCGACGACCGTTAATTTATACTTTCATGTTTGCGTTTATCAGGCAGTCGTTCAATTTTTTTTGAAGATGCTCTACTTGTAGAAAAGGCCAATCTACAAACTCAATTCCACTTGGCCTGCCCTCCGTATCTGCTAGTTCATCGTTAATATTTCGTGTGATCGAAATGAGAAGCGCCAGCATCAGACAATAGTCATAACGGACATTATCCGTGTTTGAATCTGATCTCTTGTCGTTCGCGTGGCTTTACTTGTTGTGGAGCCCAAAGGAGTTAGTCTACTCAGAGTCGCTGAACATACGTTTGAAAAAATATGCCTCATCAGGCGATATGAGACCATGTTAGTACTTCAAATATGATTCTGTCCCGATCCAACGGTCCTACCGCTCACACCTCGATGAGTCTGTCGCATAGGAGGTTGAGCGCTTGGTCACTGTCGCTTGCTCTTGTGCTGGCTGTGTGCTCAGCGAAGTTTGATCAGCTGATTGCTTGAGAGTCCCTCGGCAGAAGCCCGTTTACTGTTGCCGTGGTCTTGGTTGTTCTCTCAAGCGAAGTGGGAACAGCTCACGTTAGTCCGCTTTCGAAGGACGTGGCTGCGTGTCCACCGTGTTCAACTACGTTGCGTCCATGCGGTACGTATTCGCACACCGCGAGGGGCTCTCGAGAACGCGCGAGTTTATCATCTTCGTCACGCTCTCCGTCATCGGCCTGGGGCTGAACGAGGCGATCATGTGGCTGGGCGGCCGCCTTGTCGGCGACGAGTGGTACGTGCTCACGAAAGTCGTCGCAACCGCGCTGGTGATGTTTTGGAACTTCTTCTCCCGCAAGCGTTGGCTCGACGCGGGGTAGTGGAGGATGTCGTATCCCAGGCAGACGAAAATGTCCGCCTGCATAGTCGCCCGTACCGCAGCATGACCGTGCCTAGCCCCGCGTCACCCTTCGGCTTTTGCCCGTGGGCTGAAATTCCATTCAGAGTAATTTCCCCTTGCGAATCCTTGGCTAGAGCCGGCCGTCTAATTTCTCCTGGGTAATTGTTATTCGCTTGCATTCGTACTATCGCGTGACTCGATAAGGTAGTTTACGAAAGCGGAGCAGCTAACAAGCATGTACTTTGCAAGTTCCTCATCAACATGGATGTCATCTGGATGCTCAGCATGACGAATGCCACCAGCGTCAGATGTGAAACCGTATATCTTTTTCCATCCTTCGGCGAGTGCTGCGTGGATTCCCCCATTCTTTTGGATGATACTTATTGCCTCCCCAAGCGTTGCCTTTTCATCTCCCGAAGCTGTTCGTGCTGCGGCTTCTACAGCAGAAATGGCCTCTTTAACTGTATTTTCATAGTCCTGACTCTTGCGTGCAGCGAACAGCTCCAGAGCCTTATTCAAGTGAGTGCTGGCTGTGTTGAACTCATTGGGGGCCTGAATAGTTTGGTCAATCTCAGCGAGCTCAAGAGAGTTCGTAATCGGAATGACGAATGCGTCCACCAAACGATAGCCAGCATGCTCACGTTCGAGAGCCTCGTTGATGCCATTACGGAAATCTTCTAGATACGAATGCCCATAGGCTGAGTACGAGGCATTACCATATGTAATACCAAGGTGCCCCTCATTTTCAGCATCAATTTGCTTGCATTCACTTGCGATGAACTCAACCAAATCATATGCCTCGTACCAGGAACAGGTCTTAACCCACTGTTTCAGCTGTGCATAGAAGTGAGAGTAGGAGGGAAACTCATCTATTGCCCCGTGCCAAAAAATCGTCCAGATTTTTTCGCAGATGTAATCGGCATCGATGCTATTCGCCTGAACCCCTAGATTCTCATAGAGGGCGTTGTAGATGCTTATTCGCAGATTATCGTCTATGTGTTCCAGCTGAAGCGCGTCACGCGCCGTTGTGTATCCGTGTCGTTCCGAAAACGATGCCATTGGCGTTCAGCTCCTACGGATTTGTAACCGCATCCGCGATACCGGGGATCATTGCCGATTCCGCCTTCGCAGCTGCGTTTGGACTCCATTGACCCATTATTGTCTCAGATGAACAGGGCGAGATAGAGATTCTGGTTGGAAGACAGCGTGGTACCGCGGGTGATCTTAAGTGTCGCTGCCTCTCCTCATCCTGTTTTAAACGGTGCGGGTGACATGCGGACATGGGGATGCCGTTGAGGATGTTGCGCCTCCAGGCTCATATGCTGACCCCTCGTCAAACAGGGACACTTATTGACTACGCATACTTGCCAAAGTCGCTCAGGAGCGCCTGGTCGCTCCACTCGTCAGTTGGCAGGACCAGCTTCTCATTCATTCCGCTTGTCAACGATGGCCTCAACGACGGGATACCGCTCTGGGGGAGATGAGCGCATGGGAGGCACCCGCGCGCTCGGAGGTGGTTATGGCGAAATACGAAGAAGACTCGTGCATGATCCCTATAGAAAAATTCATGTAGTCCGTAAATTCGAGCCCATCAAACACTATGGGTGGGAATGGTGGTGCGGAAGACGCGAAAAGGGCGCAAGGAATAGCGCGAAGCGAGCAGATGCAGGGGGTGATATGCAGCATGCGAAACGGATACTGCTTAGGGTGCGCAATGCTCATTTGGCTGGTGGCTTGTGCCCCAATCCTCTTCCTACCGGTTAAACCTCAGAGGCTTTGCATTCGAAGGTAGACGGAAGAGCTCCTCGAGAAAGTCTCCAAAGTCATCGGTCTCGACGAGCCTAGCTACCTTGTCCCTATCTTGCGTCAGCCTGTAGATTGTCGTGAAGGTTCGCTTGAACAGCCCGACCTTCCTCGAGATGAGCAGCACAAAAATGAGCTGCACGTCCATGTATTGCCAGTCCACGGCAGATGTGGTGGTGAATACTGCAATCTTAGTTGCATCTCCAGAGTCGAGAATGCAGTGTGGCATGGCAACGAGCGGGTTGATTTCGGTGGAAGAAATCTCCTCCCGTCGGAAGATGCTCTCCCTATCCTTGGGCTCCATAACTTGCGCGTCGATGAGCCTTTTACAGACAAGATCTAGCGCCCGGTCCTTGTCGCTTACGAATACATGGGGGAAGAACAACGTGGGGGAGAAGAGCGCCTTGATATGCTCGATGTCCCTGAAGTACCTAAGGTAGTCAGAGACTGCCATGGCATCCGCGTCGTCGAAGAACTGGGTGATGTGGACGCATGGCTTTGCTGGAGCAGGGTTAAGCTCAACCGTGGACAGTATAAGCGAGATGCCTGACAGGTCGTAACCCTTAAGGTCATACGCCGAGATAACGGCCACTACGGAAACGTTTGCCACCTGCGAAATCACTCTTGTGCGCAGGAGCTCTGAGCCAGCAAAACCGGTGGCACAGACAATCAGGACGCGATAAATGTCGTGAGCGTTTGCCCGCTCCATCGCGGCAGCAAAGTGCATGGCAATATATCCGAGGCTATCCTCATTGGACTGCAGACCGTAGCTGTCTAAAAGGATCCGGCCACAGAGCACGGCGCAGTCATAAGCCTCGGCGTACTGGGACTTAACCATAGAAAGCATTGGGAAGTCGAGCACTGCGTTGATCTGCATGCGAGAGCACGTTGAGTATAGGTGAGAGACTAGCCCACGGCGCAAGGTCTCATCATTGGAAAAGTCTATTCCGTAGGTATCCTGTACCTCGGAAATGCACTTGTCTACAACTTGCTCGAAGAACAGCGGGTCTGCAAGGTCCTTTTCTTTTTTACTGCCCTCGGTGGAAAAGTTTCCAAGTAGCAGTGAGAGATATAGTTCTTCTGCATTGCTTAAGTGTGTCCCAAAGTGCCTGGCGATGACTTGCGATACCCCGTGCGCAAGGCTCCTTGTCCTCGGTTCGACAAGGGCCTCCGACCCGCACTCCTCGATTGACTGCCCGTGCGCGCACCTACATCCGCACACAACAAAGTACTTTACCAGGCCGTTTATCCTTGGATCTGAGGGTTCGTAGCCAGCGCTCTGTAGCTGTCGCCTTAGAAGCCTTGTCATCTCGGAGTATGAATTGCAGCGGTCGAGAAGCCAGCGATTGGAAAAGCTCTCCATGTCTTGATCGCGCAGGAGCCAGGAGACCATTGCGTTTCGAATTGCCTCTTCTTGCCCTATGAGATAGTAGCCGTAGTGCGGCCTGCTGCTTAGTACGACCTGGTTCTTCTCGAGGGCAGCCCTTGTTCTCTTGATGAGCTTGCCAACGGTTGACCTGCTTACATAGAGAATGTCTGCGAGGTCGTCCTGGGTGGCATACTCCCTGGTCGAGAGAACAGAGAACACCTCGCGTGCAAGGAAGTCCTCGCTGTCGGGGCCATGCCCATCTGTTCCTAAGGCATAGTTAGAAAATGCCCCGCTGTCGAGAACCTCAAGACGGTAGCCCGAGTTTCCTGACGCTAGACGAGCCCCATGCGCCTGGAGCTCTGGTGCGAGTTTCTGGACTTCCCGCTTTACTGTGCGGGAGCTTATCCCCAGCCGACCCGCAAGCTCAGAGCTGGTCAGGGGCGTATTCGCGTGCAACAACAGCGAAAACAATTCCTGGTTTGTTGTGGTCATGGGCACCCCCCATCATCGGCCAGCAAAGTTTGACATATCCATTTAATTATGACCCGAGAGGGTGAGATGATTCTTGGCTCGTCTCTTCACGCTGGGGTGACAGAACTTCGAACGAACTTTCTGGCACGCCCTTGACGTGGTTCAAACCACGAACTGGCTCAAAGCCACCATAAAGTAATAGTCGCAAGAAGGCATTGCGCCACTGGGAATGCAAGGAGAGGGGATCAGGAGATGTCAAAGATCAAGGTCGTTGCGGTTTGTGCTTGTCCTACGGGGGCTGCCCATACGTATATTGCAGCGGACAAGTTTAGCGCGGCGTGCGAGAAGGCTGGCGTCGACTGCCTGGTGGAGACACAGGGGTTTGGGGGCGTCGAGGACGAACTGACTGAAGATGACATCGAGTCTGCCGACTACATCGTTCTTGCAAACGAAGTTCCCCTTGAGGGCGCAGATCGCTTCGATGGATATGAAGAAAAGACCATCAGCTGCAGGATTGCAGACCTTGTCCACGATTCCGAGGGTTTCCTCAAGGCAGAGATCCTGAAGTAACGAGTCGCTCGTAAGGGAAAGGGCAGGAGAATAGCAATGGCAAAGCAAGAAGAATCTAGGTGGGACGTAATTCAAAAGCACATGATGTCGGGAATCTCCTACATGATTCCACTCATCATGTCCTACACAATAGTTAAGGGCTTTATTTCGCTGATTGCGACGGCCGTTGGAATTGACGTAAGAGCAGAAGCTGCCCTTGCCGACCCCAATGTCCTCGTTGCGTTCTGTGCGTGGGTCATGCAGGTGGCTGCGCCTGCGTGTCAGAATCTCATGTACGTTGTGTTTGCGGGGTATCTTGCGTTTTCCATTGGCGGCAAGGCCGCCTTGGTCCCCGGCTTTATCGGTGGTCTATTTGCACAGAGTGGCGGATCTGGTTTTATCGGTGCTCTTGCCGTTGGGTTTGTAGCTGGATACTTCATGAAGTGGCTGACGAAGACTTTGAAGGTTAGCCGACAGATTAGATCCGCGATGTATTTAACCATCTATCCCGCAATCGGTGGCCTTTTCACGATGCTGGTCATGTATCTGGCAATCAACCCAATTGGTTCTGCAATCACGAATGCGCTCGTAAATCTTGTTCTCGCCGCAGGTGCCCTCGGTGCTATTCCCTTTGCGGCAGTCATTGGCGGCATGATGGCGTTTGACTGCGGAGGTCCTGTCAATAAGGCTGCTTTCACAATCTGCGTAACCTTGATAGGCACTGGCGTGAATATGGCTCCTCTCTTTATTGGTGCTCATTCTGCTCCGCTTGGTCTGGGTCTCGCTTTTCTTATCGATAAGTTCCTGTTCAAAAGCCGTATCCTTCCGGAGGAGCTACAGGAAGCTGGAATTCCTGCCCTGTTTATGGGTGTCTTTAGCGTGACCGAAGGTGCTCTCCCCGGTGTTTTGTATGATCCCGCTGGAATGGTTCCAATCAATGTGGTTGGCACCATGATTGGAGCCGTCTGCGCTGAGCTTCTTGGAGTGCATTTCGAAGAGTTTCTTGGGTTTGGATGGCTTTGCGATACCCCGTTGCAATATCTGCTTGCGGAATTTATCGGGGTTCTCGTCATTGCGCTTCTTACGCTTGTCAGGATGAACTCGCTCTCGAAGAAGAACGAGGCCGACGTCCAGCCGGTCGAGGCGTAACGACAGCAATTCCCCCGAAGAGGACGGCCCCCGCGAGCGGATGAATCACGGGGGCCGTTCGATTGAAGGAGACGTGGACATGAGGTTTACGGTAATACCCCACACCCACTGGGATCGAGAGTGGTACTTCACGCAAGCAAAGTCGAGGGTTTACCTCGATAGGTATCTCACGGACGTGCTCGATGGCTTGGACGCCGATCCTCGAATCGAGCAATTCCTCTTTGATGCCCAGACATCGCTGATTGATGACTATCTGAAGGACCACCCCGAGCGAAGAGATCAGGTTCGTCGCCTTGTCTCGTCCGAGAGGCTTCTTACCGGACCTTGGTACACCCAGTGCGACCAGATGGTGGTTCATGGTGAGGCGATAGTTCGAAATTTAATGTACGGGACCAGAGAAGCACAGGAATTGGGCCATTGCTTTATGGTGGGATATGCTCCCGACTGCTTTGGCCAGACGGCGCAGATGCCACAGATACTGAGGGGGTTCGGAATCTCTTGCGCGATGTTCAAGCGAGGAATAAACACGAGAGAGATTCCCAGCGACGACTTTATCTGGAAGTCGGATGACGGTTCCAGTGTTTTTGCATACCACCTCTTTGACTACATGAACTTCCGAAATCCAGGTAGGAGTACGGAGGAGAACCTGCATTCCGTTTGTGATATCGAGCAAGCGTATCTGCCTCGATCTGCCTCTGGCAGGGCATTCCTGTTCAATGGATTCGACCAGTACCCACTACGCAAGGACATTGCAGATATCGTCGAGTCGATTGGCCCAAAGGCTAATGTAGGGTTTGCCAAAATCGAGCGGGTACTTGCTGAAATGGCGGGCACCAAGGGACTGCCGGAGTACTCGGGCGAGCTTATCGATGGTGAGACTACGCGAGTACACCGGTCGATCTATTCTTCGCGAGCGGACCTCAAGAGGCTCTATGCACAGGTGGAAAACGAGCTTGTCCGCATCTGTGAGCCGCTCCAGGCGGTCTATTTTGAGCTCTCTGGACGCCATGAGAGGGAGCTGCTTAGGGATTGCTGGAAGATTCTCATGCAGTGCGCTGCCCACGACTCCATTGGATGCTGCAACTCCGATCGCACCAACAGAGACATTCACTCTCGTCTCGAGTCTGTACTGGATACCTTGGATGAATACGAGGCTCTCGTCTATCGTCAGATTGCGGAGGGATCTACAAGTAATCCGTTTGACATACAGGTATTTAACTATCTTCCGTACCGGCGTGAGCAGGAAGTGGAGATGGAGCTGGTCTCCCCAACGCTGTATCCCACTCTTCTCACCGAGGATGGACAGACGTTTGTCACCCAAGTGATTTCAGCCGAGAAGCTCCCTGATGATGCGGCGACAATCTATTCCCGGATACTGGGAGCAAACAATCGGTATGACAACCCCTACGAAGGACTCAGGCTCTATAAGTGCAAGGTGCGTTCCGTTGTTTCGCTCCCTGCAATGGGATATGAGACTTTCTCCCTTGTCGAGGGAGAGAAGCCTATGGCACGTAATTACACAGGGACTCACAAGCTGGAGAATGAGTACTTGCGTGTGACGGCGAATTCGGACGGGACGCTCGAAGTGTTCGATAAGCGGACCTCTCATACGTATTATGACGTGCTCGAGTTTATCGACGATGTGGATGCGGGCGACTCGTACGACTGGTCCTTTGATCCGGAGGCGCCGCTCGTCGTGAGCTCTAAGGGGGCAACGGCCTCCTTGCAGTTTGATGAGGGACGTCTTGCCGAATCGGTCGAATTGGTGATTCCTGCCAACAGGGACGAGCGCAAGCGCGGGGTGCGTTCCAAGAGTCTGAAGATTGAGATGTCAATCGAACTTCCAGCGGACAGGCCCGTGCTGAATGTCACCGCAAAGGTGGCCAACGACGCGGTTTACCATAGGCTCAGGGTGCTTGTTAAGACGGATATTCCGAGTTCCTTCTCGCATGCCGACCAGACGTTTGGACTCATTGACCGTCCAACCAGTCTTGAGGACGAGGCTACCTGGAGGGAGACCGGCTGGGAGGAGCGCCCTCGAACAATTTGTCCCATGCAGTCTCTCTGCTACCTGAGGGGCGACGGTCGACTTGCCGCTATCTACTGCGACTCAGCGAAGGAATACCAGATTGTGGGAGACGACCTCGACACTATTGCCTACACGCTCTTTAGAAGCTTCACAAAAATGGGCAGGGCGAATCTTCCGGACAGGCCAGGAAGAGAGAGTGGCATGCCGTGGGAAACCCCAGACGCTGCTCTGCTTGGCAGCAACGAATACACGTTTGCCGTGGCATTCCCTAGCTCTGTCTCGGAATGCGTGAGGCTTGCATCTGAGTACACGACACCCATTAGGTTCTTTCAACGGGCGACGGTTGACCTTCGCCACGATGAGTTTGTGTTCGGAGGGTTCTCACCCAAGGTGCCCAGCAGGTTTGAGGCATGCGCCATTCAGGGTGACGTTCAGCCAAGCATCTACAAGCTTGCTGAGGACGAAGGCGGTGGATTCATCTTGCGGCTCACCGGGCTTTCGGATGGAAAGGTATCAGTGACATCGAACAAGTGCGTGACAACTACGACGCTTTCCGAGCTCCAGGATGGCCCAGCGAGGTCAGTAGTAGAAACCAAGAGCAATCAGATTATTACCTTTAGGCTTAAGTGAGGAATCGATGAGCACTGCAAAAACCATTAAGTGGGGCGTTATCGGCACTGGCTGGATTGCCAACCACTTTGCCGAGGTGTTCCCAAAGTCGGACAACTGTGAGCTGATTGCAGTTGCCTCGAAGACCCCGCAGCATGCGCATGAGTTTGCTGACAAGTATGGGATTCCACGCGTGTACGCCTCGGACGAGGAGCTTGCTTCCGACCCCAGCATTGATGCGGTTTACATTGCAACTCCCACGAGCGCCCACGTCCCCAACATCCTTACCAGTCTCGGCCAAGGAAAGCATGTTCTCTGCGAGAAGACAATCACTATGAATGTCGAGCAGCTTGACAAGTGCATTGCGGAGGCAGAGCGCAACAACGTGATTCTTGCAGAGGGCCTTACGAGTATTTACGAGGATGTCTATCCCTTCATGAAGAAGAAGATTTCCTCGGGTGAGTATGGAAAGGTGCAGTTCGTTACAGTGACGTGTGGCTCAGACAAGCCATACGACGCAACCAACAGGTACTTCTCTCCGGCCCTTGGCGGGGGAGCCATCTTTGATATTGGCTGCTACGCAATTGGCTTCGCAAATTACTTCATGTCCAGCTATCCAACAACCGTGCGCTCGGAAGGGCTTATCTGCGATACGGGAGTCGACGTGAAGAGCGCGTACGTCCTTCGCAACAAGGAGGACGAGCTGGCAACGGTGCTCATTGGACTGCGTGGAAAAACGGAAAAGATAGGTATCATCTCTTGCGAGAAGGCTTTCGTGAGGATTGAGCAGTTCATTCGCGGTCACAAGGCAACCGTTACATTCCCCAATGGGCGTACCGAGGTGTATGACTTCCCCGTAACCGACCTTGATGCCGAGGTAAAGGCACTCAACTCTGATATCCGCGCCGGCCGCAGGACGTGTAGTGCCTGCCCAATTGAGCTCTCGCGGTCGATAATCTCCGTTCTTGACACTGCGCGCGAGCAATGGGGATATCGCTTTGCCTTCGAGGAGGAAAAGCATGATTAGAATGGCAATTTTGGGCACGGGCTTCATTGCTAACGTGTTCATGTCAGGTGCAAACAAGGTTCCCGGACTTGAGGTCGTTGCGGTTCTCGCCGTTAGCGAGCGAGACGGACGCGAGTTTTGTGATCGCTACGGAATCAATCGGTGGTACACGGACTACGACAAGCTTCTCTCAAATGATGACATTGATCTTGTCTACGTTGCCCTTCCCAACCACCTGCACTTCTCGTTTGCCAAGAGGGCCATTCTTGCCGGTAAGTCCGTTGTGGTCGAGAAACCCTTTGTCGCATCGGCGGACGAGGCGTGTGACCTTATGGAGAAAGCCCGTGCCAACAACGTGATGGTATTTGATGCGATAACAACCAAGTACTCGCCCCTGATGGATGTTATGAGGGAAAATCTTGGGCAGCTTGGTGCAATTAAGGGAGCAACTAGTACCTATTGTCAGTACTCCCATCGCTACGACGCAGTGAGGGCGGGAGACATTCCCGGCGTGTTCAGGCTCGAGAACGATGGAGGTGCTCTCAAAGATCTTGGAATCTACCCCATCACGCTTATGGTTTCCCTCTTTGGCCGTCCTACTGCGGCGCACTATTTTGCAAATAAGCTACCAAATGGTTGCGACACAAGTGGGACCCTCGTTCTGGTATATCCAACCATGGTCGCAACGATTCGAATAGCCAAGGACAGCTTCACGGAGAACCGATGCACTATCGAGGGGGAGGATGGGACCTTCTTTGTTGATAGCGACTGTTTTCGCTTCCCAAACGTGCGCTTCCGGAAGAACGCCGAGGATGCCGGAACCGTTCTTTCGACGGTGCCATCAAACGACGGAATAGCAAACGAGTTCAGACGGTTTGTCTCGATTATGGAAAATCACGACTATGAGGAATCGTATCGTCTGGCAAGCATGGCGATAGATGCGGTTGCGGTACTGTCTGAGACCGCCCGAAGCGCTTCTATTGAGTATGGGAGCCAAGAGGATTAGCGATGACAGAACCAATTGTTACCAAAGAACAGGTACTTGTCGGGGTCGATTGCCGGACAAAGGACGAAGCGCTACGACTTATTGCGCAATCTGCGGTTGACCAGGGCATTGGAACCGATGCGGACATGGTATATTCCGCATTTCTCGAAAGGGAGAAACTGGGGCCGACGGGTATGGAGGACGGTCTCGCCATTCCCCACGCGAAGAGTGATAGTATCTTGCGCCCGGCGGTGTGTTTAGCGAAGTTTGACAAACCTATTGTCTGGGAATCCCTCGACGGAAATCCGGTTACCGTTGCAGTGGCCTTGTTTGTTCCCACTGGGGAAGCGGGAACAACCCATGTCCGCCTTCTTTCTAAGGTTGCGGTTCTCGCAAGCAGGGGAGGTTTCTCGGACTTTATCAGTGGCTGCAATGATCCCAAGGAAATCGCCGATTACCTGAGACATGGAATAGGCGAGATGTAACCCAGAGGGAAAGCAGAGCACAGTACCGGCTAATACTTAACAGCTTCCGCATGACTAGAGAAAAACCAAAGATACTATCAGTGATGAGATAAAGGACGGGAGCGCTCGGCCGACCGGGTGCTCCCGTCTGTAACCTCTATCTTATGCACGCATGCGAGCCTTGATCTCACGTACTCGCCTCATGGCCTTCTCGCACTCGCTCTGGACTGTCGAGAAGTCCCCGTCTGCAAAGAGGGCGGGCTTCACCATCCATGTTCCTCCGCAGGCAATAACTCCCTTATATCCCAGGTAGTCCTCGAGGTTATCGAGGTTTATTCCACCCGTGGGCAAAAACCGGTGCCCAATGAAGGGTGCGCACAGTGCCTTGATGGTCTCAATTCCGCCATATTGCTTTGCGGGGAAGAACTTCGTTACCCCTAGTCCAAGGTTGACGGCTGCCGTAACTTCCGAGGGAGTAACCGTGCCTGGTAATACGGGAACGCCCAGCTCAATGCAGTGCCGTACAACCGCTTCTGAGTAACCGGGGCTAACAATAAACTTTGCGCCGGAGTCGATTGCCCTGTCACACTGCTCGATGGTGAGTACCGTACCAGCTCCCACGCAAATTCTGGGGCACTTGGCTGCCACCTCGGCTATGCAGTCCGCCGCGGCGGGGGTGCGGAATGTTACTTCTGCTGACGGCATGCCACCTGAAACAAGCGCGTCCGCCAGTGGTAGAGCATCCCCGACTCTCTCAAGTACAACGCATGGCACGATAGCCAATTGCTCGAGCTGCTCGTAGAACATCTCATACATAGACAATTCCCCCAATGATGCCCCTGTGCCACCTGAGAACTCGTAAGCCAAGTCGTATCGAAAGCCAGGAATGCACATGTGTGACGACTGACGTTTCTTACCGTTCAGATCCCTCAGAATGCAATGCGAATGACTGCTGCGATACGTTACTGTACTGCAATTGATAATAACCGTACCGATTTAATCCGATTAGTTTTCCGACTCATAGATATACCGTTTAGCGGGAAAGTCGCTACCGTTCGGAGTAGTGATTTGCTTATTTGTTACGTTGCGTTTCCCAAACGTATCGGTTTGAGCTAAAAGTATTCCAGTACGCTTTGAAAAATGTTCTGATATGAGCGTCAAAGCAATTCGATATCCGAGTTACACATCGTGAAGAGAAGAGAGAGCACATGTCAGAAGGAACGAAGGAAATTCTCCTGTTGACCCACGGGGGATGGGGAATGTCGCTCGTCAAGGGAATCGAGATGCTCCTTGGCAAGGTTGACTTTGTTCACGAGATTCCCCTCGAGCCCTCCTACACTCTTCCCGAGTACATGCAGATGGTCAAGGAGCACGCTGAGGCTATGACCCCTGACTCTCTCATCCTCACCGATCTCATCGGCGGCACGACTTCAAATGTCGCTGCAGTAGTTGGCAACCAGACGGGCATCAAGGTCTTCTGCGGCCTCAATGCGCCCATGCTTCTTGAAGCATGTGTCGAGCTCCAGAACGATGGGGCACTCGACTTCGACGCAGTTCTCGCTGCCGGCCAGGGCGCCTGCATGGATGTTGTAGCAGCTGTCAGAAGCACCATGGCCCAGAAAGCATAAGGAAAGGAGGTTAGCTATGGGAAAGATCGTTCTTACGCGTGTCGATTCTCGCCTTATCCACGGGCAGGTAATGACCAAGTGGGTGAACCAGGTTCAGGCGAACAAGATTGTTATCGTGAGCGACGAGCTGGCAAATGACGAGTTCATGAAGAGCATCTATCTGCTGTCTGCTCCAGCGGGAATTACGGTTGACTGCCTTACCGCGGCAGATGCCGTTAAGTCCTACAAGGATGACGTCTTTGGCGAAGGAAGGATCCTCCTTCTCCTACCGAGTCTCCAAGTGTTGGAGACCATCTTTAATGCAGGAGTGAAGGTCGACTCGGTGCAAGTCGGTGGTCTGGGCGGAGGCCCGTCTCGCAAGGTCGTCTTCCAGAACATCACGCTGGACGACGCCGACGCAAAGATTTGCGAGGACCTTAGCGCCAAGGGAGTCTCGATTGTCTTCCAGACGATTCCGGAGGACGCACCCCAAGACGTCTCGTCCATTCTCAAGAAGTACCGCGGATAGTTTCTTCCGATATTCATCTCGCTCTGCAATAGTGAACTAGGAGATTCCGAATGAGTACTCTCGGCATTGCAATTTGCATGGGTCTCTACTACTGGATCGCAAGGCTTCGCTTTGGCTACACGATCTCCAGTGCCCTTCTCCAGCCCACGACCATCGCAGTCTTCGTTGGCCTTATCACTGGCCAGATGGCCCTCTCGATGGAGATTGGTGCTGCGCTTCAGCTTGTCTACCTCGGCGTCACGTCGACCCCCGGTGGCAACGTCCCCAACGACCCCGCACTTGCCGGCACCATCGCCATCCCGCTTGGCGTCATGTCTGGTATGACCCCGGAGCTCGCCGTTGCCCTGGCCGTGCCCTTTGGCGTCATCGGCGTGTTTGTCGACCAGCTCCGTCGTACCACCAACGCCTTCTGGGTGCACATGGCCGACAAGTACGCTGAGGAGGCCAACATCGCTGGAATCATGCGCTGCGCCTACCTCTTCCCCGCGCTGATGGGCTTTGTGATTCGCTTTCCGTTCGTCTTTGTTATCGACTACTTTGGCGCCGATTGGGCCAACGCGCTCATCAACGCGCTGCCTGACGTGCTGCTTCACTCCTTTGAGGTCATGGGCGGCATTCTTCCTGCCCTCGGCTTCGCCCTCACCATCATGGTCATTGGCAAGAAGGAGCTCATCCCGTTCTTCTTCCTGGGCTACTTCGCCGTGGCGTACCTCCAGATCCCCGTCATGGGCATGGCCATCTTTGGTCTCATCATAGCCATCGTCATGCGCATGATTGTGTTCCCCGACACCACCAACGTGAGCATCTTCGCTGACAAGACGGCGGTGGAGGAAGAGGCCGAGAAGCAGCACATTCTCTCGAAGGCCGACGTTACCAAGTCTTTCTGGCTCTACTACTTTGGTTGCGAGGAGTCCAACTCCTACGAGCGCCTTCAGTCTCTCGTGTTCTGCGCTTCCATGGCTCCTGCGCTCAAGAAGCTCTATCCCAACAAGGAAGACCTTTCTGATGCACTGAAGCGCCACCTCGTCTTCTTCAACACCGAGGGTACCCTCGGTGGCATCATCCAGGGCATTTCACTTGCCATGGAGGAGGAGAAGGCAATCGAGGGCAAGATTCCTGGATCGGCGATCACTTCTATCAAGACCGGCCTCATGGGCCCGATTGCCGGAATGGGCGATGGAATCGTGTGGGCAGTCGTTATGCCCGTCATCTTTGGTATCTTCATTCCCTTCGCAGCTGAGGGCAACCCAATCGGTGGCATTATGCCTCTGATTCTCTGGCCTGGCGTGACGATTATCATTCAGTACTTCATCACCCACTATGGGTATAAGCTGGGCCGCGAGTCCATTACGGGCATCCTTCAGTCTGGCATGATGCAGTCCATCATCTACGCCGCCAACATCCTTGGCCTCATCATGATGGGTGCCCTCTCCAGCTCCTATATCACCATCACCACTCCGCTTGCCTTCACGATGGCCGCTGGCAACACCATCGAACTTCAGTCGATTCTCGATGGCGTTATTCCTAACGTTCTGCCCCTGGTCGCAGTGTTCGCCATCTACTTCTACATGCAGAAGAAGGGCCCGCGCTACAACAGGATTCTCCTGGCGATTATCGTCATCAGCTTTATCTGCGCTGCACTCGGAATTCTCTAGTCGATAACGGCAAGGTTTGGTTGGCCCGGTGCCCAAAGGTGCCGGGCCAACTCTGGAGAGGGAGACATGGGCATTTATCAGGAATTAGGTCTAAAACGAGTAGTCAACGCATCTGGGCGCGTGACGGTTCTTGGTGTATCGACCTTTAGCGACCGGGTTGCCAAGGCAGCTTGCGAGGGAGGGCAGTCCTACGTTGTTATCGAAGACCTCATGACTCGTGCAGGAGAGATCATCTCCGAGCACACGGGCGCAGAGGCCAGTTGCCCAACTTCATGCGCGTCTGCGGCAATAGCCCTGACCGTCGCTGCTCTTGTGACCAAGGGCTGCTACACCGATATGATGCGCCTACCAGACTCGACAGGTCTTGCCAACGAGATCGTTCTCCAAAAGGGTCATGCCATTAATTACGGCGCACCAATGGATACGATGATTCGCTTGGGTGGAGGCGTTCCCGTCGAGGTTGGACAAGCAAACGAGGTCCATCCAGAGGATATTGAAGAAGCCATCAACGAGAAGACAGTCGCGCTTCTCTATGTGAAGAGCCATCACTGTGTTCAAAAGGGCATGGTCGGCATCGAGGAAATGCGAGATATCGCCCATGCTCACGGCCTCCCGTTCATGATGGACTGCGCCGCTGAAGAGGACTTCAGAAAGTACATTGCCTTGGGCGCAGACGTTGTTACCTACAGCGGGGCCAAGGCTCTGGAGGCTACAACTTCGGGCTTTGTGACGGGCCGTCGTGAAATCATCGACAATGTTCAGAAGCAGTACAAGGGTATTGGCCGCGCCATGAAAGTTGGCAAGGAGCAGATTGTGGGGCTGCTTGCTGCTCTCGATCAATACGAAGAGCGCAACCATGCGGCGGAGGTAGCCGCTAATACAGCAAAGGTCGATTGGCTGGTCGAGCACATTAATGAGATTCCCGGTCTGCGTGCCGAGAAGATTCAGGATGAAGCTGGCCGCGCAATTTTCCGCTGCCGCGTGACATTTGAACCGAATGTGGAAGCCCCGATTTCAATGGCAGAAGTCAACGAGCGTCTGCGTTCCGGTGACCCCATTGTGTGGGCCAGGACTGAGTTTTTGAACCTTGGGAAGATCGATTTCGATCCTCGCCCGATGCTCGAGGGTGACAAGGAGCTCATCGTTACACGTCTGCGCGAAATTATGGAGGGATAAGGAATGGGGATTAACTACTACAACGGCAGGGTCTGCCTTAATGTTCTTGGTGGGAGCCTGGATAACGCGCGCGATATCTATGAGGCAGCGGAGCATCACGTTGAAGTTGGTGTGTTGACTGCAAACTACCCAGATGTTCCAAGCGCTGTCGAGGATATGAACAAGTATATGGATGTACTCGAGGGCAATCTGTCCGTTGGTCTTGGTGGAGGAAATCCCAACCAGTGGCGGGCAGTTGCAGAAGTGGCAAAGTCCATCAAGGCAAACCACTTCAACCAGGCATTTTGCGCTGTAGGATGGACGCGGGCCAACGTCGGTAATGACGAGTGTCACATCAATGCAATGGTTGCGCCTTCTGGGACGCCGGGGCTGGTCAAGATTTCGACTGGTCCAATTTCCAAGGATTGCCCCGAGCCCGCGCTTGTTCCTGTCGACACCTGCATTGCTATGGTGAAGGAGATGGGTGGCAACTCGCTGAAGTTTTTCCCGATGGGCGGACTCAAGGTCGCCGATGAGCTCAAGGCGGTTGCAGAAGGATGTGCTCGACAGAACTTCATTCTTGAGCCTACGGGCGGAATTTCGCTCGACAATTTCGAGGAAATCATGCGCATCATTCTTGATGCGGGTGTCGAGAAGGTCATTCCTCACGTGTACAGCTCGATTATCGACAAGGAGACCGGCTGCACGCGTATCGAGGACGTCAAGACCCTTCTCTCCATGGTGAAGCAGCTGGTGTAGATTAGAATCACTCTGTAATCGTGAAGCTCTGTGGGTATACGCTTCATGGAAGTTTTTCTGGTAGGCCCGGTTTTCCGGGCCTACCTTAGACTGGTGAGGATTTATCGACGCTTGAGCAGGGATTCGGGAACTGAATGCCAAAGTACAAGTCCATCGTAAAAGAGCTAACTGATGCCATCCGTCGAGGTGAGCTTCAACCTTACGACCAGCTTCCGACAGTGGTGGAGCTTTGTGAGCAGTATCACGTAAGCAGAAGCACTATCGAACTTGTGATGGACGATCTTGAGCGGCAGGGGTACGTCTCTAGAAAGCGTGGCTCTGGCGTCTACGTGAAGAAGGTGCCCAAGGGTACGGTCGGGGGACCTCTAAATACAATTACGCTTTCCGATGGTGCGAATGTTGATATTCAGAAGAATCCGGAATGCAGGGTTCACGAGTTCACAATTGTAAAGCCAGACGACAGGGTTATTCACCTCCTTGGTCTCCATGAGCATAGCTTTACTTACTACGTGAGCCGTTCGCATATCTACGAAGATAGCGTGCTGGATATCCAGTACATCTACTATCCTGTCGAGATATTCAGGGATATTAGGCTGACCTCTGCTGAAACCTCAATTAGAGCATGGATAGCCGAGGACTACGAAGTTACGCCCGATACGTACCATAAGACGTTGAGAGCTGTTTGCCCTACAGATAAAGAGGTTGAGCTTCTAGGGGTAACCAAGGGTGATCCACTGCTAGAGATCGAGCAAGTGGGATATCTGGATGACGGCAGGCCATTCGAATACCTGGTGGCTCGTTTCCCGGGGGACCTTGCTGTCTATCAGACAGTCGATTCGGAATCGCTGCCTGTCTAGAGACGCTTTTGGTGCCCCATCTCGCGATCCCTGCCATTGAGGAGGACGCCATGGTTGACGCTGCGATTTTCGATATGGATGGGCTCATGTTTGACAGTGAGCCCATTTGGACTGATGCTTGGAAACTATCCTTTGGCAGGAGGGGTCTCGCACTCCAGCCGGGAATGATAGAGAGCTTTTACGGTGCCAGCAGGGATAGGGTTCTTGCTGAGGTAAGACGGCGCTACCACCAAGATCCCAACGCTATTGCCGCGGCAGAAGATCACTACGCAATTGCGAGACAGCGGCTTCTCAACGAAGGGGCTCCACCGAAAGAAGGCCTTCTCGAGCTACTTTCTTATCTGCAGAGTCATCATGTCCCATGCGCTGTGGCAACTTCTTCTGGGCGGCCCATTCCAGAGGCAATGCTTTCGCATGCAGAGGTCAGCCTTTCGTTCGATGTGATTGTGACCGGCGATGATGGATTCCCTTCAAAGCCAGCCCCTGACATTTTTCTCGCCGCGGCAAAGCAATTGGGGGTGGAACCCTCAAGGTCTGTCGTGCTAGAGGACAGCGAAAACGGAATTAGGGCTGCCGTTGCAGGTGGGTTTATGTCTGTGATGGTGCCTGACGTTGTTCCGCCAAGTGATGAGGCGCGTTCCCTTGCAGACTGCTGCTGTAGGAGCTTACTTGAGGTTAGGGATTTGCTCGAGCGCGGCAAGCTTGGCTAGTCGGACGTGCGCTGCCTGCCGTGTCAATGCATTGGACGGCCTGGAAGGCGGAAGGTGGAGTGAAAGCCGCAACGTTGAGCTGAGGTTTAACAGCACTTTTCGCAGTTCTATCCCCATCAATACGCGTACGGACTGAAGTCGCTCAGGAGCGCCTGGCCGCTCTGCTCGTCAGTGGGCAGGACCAGCTTCCCGTCCATGCCGCTTGTCATGAGAACGTGGTTGTCGAAGGACCTTCCGTCGGTGCCGTGGAGGGAAACGGCAAAGTTGGGGTTGAACTCGCCCGCGCTCGCCTGGATGAGCACAGGCTCGCCGGTATCGGACGCGTAGATGGTGTCGCCGGCCTTCTCGGACCACTGTCCATCGTCAGTCGTGGAGTAGAGCCACTGGCACACGCTCACCGAGTCGCCGGCGTGGGCCGGCACGATGCAATATATGTCGCTTCCCTCGGTGACGGCCTTTGCCGTGACGTCTGCCATGAAGGGGTACTTGGTGAGCAGGGGAGTTCCGTCCTGGTAGGAGAGGGCGGAGAGCCACGACGAGAAGTCGCCGGACGCGATGTCCCCGTCGTACATGCCCAGGTACCACACGGCACCCATGGTGCCATCGGACGCGATCTCTTCTCGGACAGACGCGAGGTCGGCCGACTCTTCTGGCTGAGCGGGCTGAGCGGGCGTCTCGGTTGACGAGGTTGTATCGGTGGACGGGGCATCCTGCGTTGCGGTGGCCTCGGACTGCGTCTGCTCTGGCTGGGAAGTTGGGGTGGTGACGGTGGTTTCCCCTGCGCAGCCCGCGATGAGCGCGCCAGTGATGAGGACGGGCAGAACTGCTGCAAGGCGCTTTCTCATGACGCTCTCCCTGTGTCGGGCAGAGGGACGGGGTTGCGCGCGCGGGACGCACGGCGCCCCGTTCCCTCCGGTATGGCATTTGGGTTCCTGACCAGAGATTGCATCGTTAGGGCGCGTTTCGTCAAGGGGCTTTCCGAGGGCGGGGGTGGCGAGGGGGCGGTAACGACCCGGGTTGACTCCCTATGGGGACGAGCTTGTGCGCGCTCTGGCCCCTCTCTGGCAGGAATTTGCGGTTGGGCTACGGTCTTTCGGGGTTACCCCGAGTACAAAATGGTTCGATGTTTGTTGAACCGCGGGTCAGGGATTTGCTCCTGTGGCTGTGTCACATAAGGAATTGAACGGAAACTGCCGCCAACCGGGAGTTTGTCTTGGAGAACCGCCCGCTGAAGGCTTCTCGACGGCGTTGCCACCATAATTCAATGACGTTACCCATCGAAACCGTTGTTACGCCATCGACACGTCCTCCCTTTGGTCTGCGTATACTATCTTGAAAGTAATCTACGAAAGTCCATCTAATGCTTTGCGCTTGTGTAGGGGTGTTGTCATGAAGTTGCCCAGATTTGCCCGCCGCCTGTTGCTCTGGGCACTCGATGTTGCCTGTGTGATGGCATCACTCTACATTTCCCTCACCATGCGCTTTGGCCAGATTGGCCTCAGTGGGGCCGAGTCCCGCGTGGGCGACTACATCGTCCTCACCCTGCTGCTCCTGGTCACCTTCCTTAACTTTGCCGTGCACCGCAACCGCGGCTTCATGAAGCGCACGGGCTCCCAGGAGTTCGGAGTCGTGCTCAGCTACAACGTCTGGCTACTCGTAGGCATTGCGGTGCTGGTTGTGCCGCTGCACGTGCAGCCGAGCCCCTCTCGCCTAATGCTTCTCTACTTTGCCATCGTCAATGTGATCATCATGTCAGTCATGCGCGCCATCGCCAAGGCCGCCGCCCGCGCGCTGCTGGCGGGGGAGCGCCTCGGCGCCTCCATCGTGATGGTGGTCGAGCAGGGCCAGCGCGAGCGCATCGAGCACGTCTTTGACACCGGCGCAACGTACTCAATTGCCGGCTGGCTTGAGCTTGCCGACGGTCGCGTTTCCGGTACCGTTGCCGATAAGGACGTGACCTCGGAAATCGAGGCCCTCCCAGAAGCCTTGGGCGACACCCGCGTGGACGACGTCTTTGTCTTTGCCCCCACCGCGCCAGAGCAGGAGACCTCTGCCCTCCTGGATGCGGCGGAGCGCATGGGGTCCAACTGCCACGTTGCTCTCGCCCTTCCGGACCCGAGCCTCCAGGGCGCTCACCTGGACCTCTTTGGCGGCTTCCCAACCGTGAGCTATTCCGGCCGCGGCAGCAGGTTCTACCTGGTCTTCCTTAAGCGCCTCATCGACATTGTCGTGAGCCTTCTCGTCATTGTCGTCGCGTTCATCCCCGGCGTCATTCTCGCCATCGTAATCGCTCTGCAGAGCAAGGGCGCGCCGTTCTACTCGCAGGAGCGCCTGGGCCTTGGCGGCAAGCACTTCAAGCTGCTCAAGTTCCGCTCCATGGTTGCGGACGCTAACGACGTCGAGAAGTACTTCACGCCCGAGCAGCTGCGCGAGTGGCAGACCGAGCGCAAGTTGGACAACGACCCCCGTGTGACCGGCATTGGCCGCTTCCTGCGCAAGACCTCGCTTGATGAGTTCCCGCAGTTCATCAACGTTTTTAAGGGTGACATGTCCATCGTGGGGCCGCGCCCCATTGTAGACGAGGAGATCTCGCATTACGGGGACCGCGCCAGCGAGTTCCTAAGCTGCAAGCCCGGCATCACGGGCTGGTGGCAGGTCGAGGCGAGAAACGACGCCGACTACGCGTCTGGCAGGCGCCAGGCGCTGGAGCTCTACTACGTGCGCCACGCATCCGCGACGCTGGACTGGAACATCTTCAAGCGCACATTTGGCGCTGTCTTCCACGGCACCGGCAAGTAGGGAATGAGACAAAGGGAGTTTCCCTTTGTCTCATTCACAAATAGGCTATTTATATAAATAAGAAGGCAAGCATAGGTTTCTAATTTATACTTTTGGCTCAATCTAATAAATTAGAGGTGAGCTATGGCCTACAAATCGTTGAAAAAGCTCTTCTACATGGATTCCTCCAGCGAGAGGTTTGCTAACAACAAGCGCCTTGCCGCCGAGAGGCTCAATGCCGAGTCTACGTTTCGCACGGGAATGATCACCGGGGAAGGTGAGCTCTTTCTTGCCGTTCCGCATGAGCTTTCTGTTCTAAGCGAGCAGGCCCTTCGCAAGGAACGGGTTTTACAGACCCTCCAGGCCTCTATTCCCAGGGTTGCCCGCGGGGCGCTTGTGCGCAGCCTGGTTATCGATGAGGTTGTTGGCACCAACAGTCTCGAGGGAATTCACAGCACGCGGGGGCAGATCAGCGAGCTTCTGGAGACGGTCCCGCCAACCAGCAACGAAAGCGACAAGCGATTTCGTGAGCTTGCAATGCTTTACCTGGGTCTTTCCAGCGGCCAATCGGCCTCTCCAAAGTCACTCCAGGATATCCGCGCCATCTACGACCAGGTTATGGCAGGGGAGGAGCTAGGGCCAAACGCGCCAGACGGCAAGCTCTTCAGGCAAAACGGCGTCGAAGTGATAGGGGATGGCGGGAAAACCCTCCATGAGGGAGTGCAGACGGAGGCAGAGATTAGTAGTGGCCTTGGCATCATGCTCGCGCTTGTCTCGTCGCCTAACGTTCCGGAGCTGTACTCGGCGCTCATGTCGCACTACATCTTCGAGTACATCCACCCCTTCTATGATGGCAACGGGCGCACGGGTCGCTATCTGCTGGCGCTATACCTGAGCGGGCCTCTCTCCACGCTCACCGCCCTCTCGCTCTCCCGAGAGATCGCAGAGAACCGGGGCCCTTACTACAGGACATTCCAGGAGACGGAGCATCACATGAACCATGGTGAGCTCACGCCGTTCGTGCTGCAGATGCTTCAGTATGTCTCCGCCGCGCAGGACCGGGTGATAGGTGATCTTTCTGACAAGAGCCACCTGTTGGAGAGGGGCGAAACAGCGCTGACGGCTGCCCAGAAGAGCCTGGGCCTTTCCAAGGGCGAGCGCAACCTGCTGTTCTTCCTTGTCCAACACGACCTCTTTGCGGCGTTCCCGGATGTACGTTTGGACGACGTCGATGGATACATGGGCATGGGGCGTCAGTCCGTGCGTAAGTACTTTGGTCGTCTGGTTGAGAGGGGCCTTGCCAGCCAGGTTGGCGGTCGTCCCCTGCGGTTCGAGCTGAGCGCTGCTGGTCGCGCTCTGCTGGAAGGGGAATGAGACAAAGGGACTGTCCCTTTGTCTCATTCCAGCTCGCGGGCGCCGGTCCAGAGCTGCCAGTACTCGCCGCGCTGCGCGAGCAGCTCCTCGTGCGTGCCACGCTCCACGATGCGCCCATGCTCAAGCACCATGATTGCGTTGGCGTTGCGCACGGTGGAGAGCCGGTGCGCAATCACAAAGACCGTGCGGCCGCGCATGAGGGCGTCCATCCCTCGTGCGATAAGCGCCTCGGTTCGGGTGTCCACGCTCGAGGTGGCCTCGTCTAGGATGAGCACCGGCGGGTCGCTCACGGCCGCGCGGGCAATGGCGATGAGCTGCCGCTGCCCCTGGCTGAGGTTCGCCCCGTCGGCCGTGACCAGCGTGTCGTAGCCATGCGGCAGGCGCGATATGAACGAGTCCGCGTTGGCCACGCGCGCGGCGTGGCGTACCTCCTCGTCGGTGGCGTCGAGCTTGCCAAAGCGGATGTTGTCGGCAATGCTCCCGCGGAAGAGGTGCGTGTCTTGCAGCACGATGCCCAGAGACGAGCGAAGCGACGCCTTCTTGATGTCGCGCACGTCGATGCCGTCGTAGGTTATCTTGCCCGAGCGCACGTCGTAGAAGCGATTGATGAGATTCGTGATGGTGGTCTTGCCTGCGCCGGTGGAGCCTACAAAGGCGATCTTCTGCCCCGGCTTGGCAAAGAGCGAGAGGTTCGCAAGCACCGTCTGGCCCTCGTCGTAGCCAAAGGTGACGTCCTCAAAGCGCACGTCACCGGCGAGAGGAACCGTGGTGCCGTCCTCGCGGCGCCACTGCCAGCCCGCGGCGCCGGCCGCCATGCGGCGGGTGGAGCTGGCGGCGGCGCCGCCCTCCACAGAGCCGCTCGCCGCGCCTACGCGCTCTAGCGTGACCGTGCCCTCGTCCTTCTCGGCAGGCTCCTCCATCACCGAGAAGACCCGCTCCGCACCGGCAAGCGCCGTGAGCATGAAGTTGCCCAGCTGCGTGAGCTGGTTGATGGGCATGGCCGCCTGGCGAACAAATACCAGGTAGCTGGCCAGGCTGCCCACGCCCATGTGGCCGCCTATGGCAAGTGCCGCGCCCACCACGGCCACCACGGCGTAGTTGGTGTACGAGATGGCCACCGTCGCCGGCACCATCGTCGAGGCGTAGGCCTGGGCGCCGGTGCCGCTTGCCCGCAGGTCCTCGTTGAGCGCCCGGAAGCCCTCGAGGTTCTCGCCCTCGTGGTTGAAGACCTTCACGACTTTCTGACCTGCGATCATCTCCTCCACGTAGCCGTCAAGCGCGCCCAGGGTGCGCTGCTGCTGCGAGAAGAGCCGCTTGGAGCGCCTACCCGAGAAGCGCACGTAGGCCACGATGATCGCGTCGCAGGCCAGCGTGATGAGCGTGAGCCGCCAGTCGAGAACCACCAGAAGAACGATGGTTCCCACGGTCTGGATGGCCGCCTGCACCATGTTGGCAAAGCCGTTGTTGAGCGCCTCGGAGATGGTGTCCACGTCGTTGGTGAAGTAGCTCATCACGTCGCCGTTGCGCGTGCGGTCGAACCACGAGAGCGGCAGCGTCTCGATGTGGCAGAGAAGGTCGCGGCGAATGTCGAAGACCACGCGCTGAGCTGCGCGGACCATGGTCTGGGTGTAACCCACGCTTGCGACGACGCCCGCCGCGTAGATGGCGGCGGTGAGCGCGACAAGGTGCACGAAACGCGTCCAGTCGCCAGCGCCCACGGCGTCGACCACGGGCTTGATCATGTACGTTCCGGCGAGGTTTGCCCCGCCTGTCACGCAGACCAGCACGGCCACGGCCAAAAGCTGCCAGCGGGCGTGTCCTAGGTATGAGAGAAACCTTCTCAGCGTGTGGCGCAGGTCCTTGGGACCTGCGGGGGCGCCTCCTCTACCGGGCATCGGTGACCTCCTTTCGGGTGGTTGCGGGCGTGCTTGCGGGCGCGGTGGGGCCGGTGGGCGCGGCGGGGCCGGCGGCGCTGACGACGGCGCTCGTCTCGGCGGTGCCGCCCACCTGCGACTCGTAGAGCTCGCGATAGATGTCGTCCGTCTGCAGCAGCTCCTCGTGCGTTCCCGTGGCGTGCACGCGCCCGTCCTCGAGCACCACGATCTGGTCGGCGTCCATGACGGAGGCCACGCGCTGCGCAATCACGACCTTGGTGACGTCCGTGAGCTGGGCGAGGTTCTCGCGTATGCGGGCGTCGGTGGCCATGTCGCACGCCGAGGTCGAGTCGTCGAAGACCAGCACGCGGGGGTGCTTGAGCAGCGTGCGGGCAATGCAGAGGCGCTGCTTCTGGCCGCCGGAGACGTTGCCGCCACCGTGGCCCAGGTCTGCGTCAAGCCCGCCAATGCGGTCCAGGAACTCGTCGGCGCAGGCCAGCTGGCAGGCGCGGAGCAGCTCCTCGTCCGTCGCGGCGGCGTTGCCCCAGCGCAGGTTGTCGCGGACGGTACCCGTGAACAGGACGTTCTTCTGGAGCACAATGCCCACGCCATCACGCAGCGCCGCAAGGTCGTACTGGCGCACGTCGTGGCCACCTACCTCCACGGTGCCAGAGCTTGCGTCGTAGAGGCGCGCCATGAGCTGCACGAGCGAGGTCTTGCCGGAGCCCGTGGCACCCAGCACGCCCACGGTGGAGCCGGGGGCAAAGTGCAGACTCACGTGCGAGAGCACGTCCTTCTCGGCCGTGGGCGAGTACTTGAAGCTCACGTCGCGGAAGGCTACGTCGCCTGTGTCTACGTGGTCAATGCCATGCGCGGGGCTCTCTATGGCGGGCTTCTCGCGCAGCACCTCGCTCACGCGGTGGATGCTCGTGACGGCGCGCGCCAGGAGGAGAAAGACGTTCGAGATCATCATCAGCGAGTTCATGATGAGCAGCACGTAGCTCATGAATCCCGTGAGCGTGCCCACGCCCATCTCGCCTGCCATGATCATCTGGCCGCCAAACCACAGAAGCGCCACGCTTGCCACGTTCATCGAGAGCGTGAAGACGGGCGTGTTGATCACGGCAGTCCTGAAGGTGCGCGTGGCGGCGTTGGCAAGGCGTGCGTTGACCTGCTCGAAGCGCTCGGCCACGTAGCCCTCGCGCACGTAAGCCTTGATGGCGCGTATGGCCACGAGGTCCTCCTGCAGCGTGTCGTTGAGCTGGTCCATCGCGTGCTGCATGGACCCAAAGAGCGGCGCCACATGATGCACGATAAGCGCCAGGGCGCACGCCAGCGCGGGCAGGATCACAAAGAAGACCACTGCCAGCCTGGCGCTCATGGTGCAGGCGATGATGAGCCCGCACACGAGCATGACCGGGCCTCTCAGCATGGGCCTAAAGCCCATCACAAGGGCGTTCTGTATCACGGTGACGTCGGTGGTCATGCGCGTGACCAGGGAGGACGTGTCAAAGTCGTCGAGGTTGGAGAAGGCGAAGTCCTGCACGTGGGCGTACTCGGCCTCGCGCAGGCCGGCGCCAAAGCCCATGGCGACCTGGGCCGAGAAGCGCGCGTAGCCCATCCCCAGCGCGCCGGCGACGGCGGCCAGCGCAACCATGCGCGCGCCGAGCGCCAGGACAAGGCCCATGTCGCCGGTGGCCACGCCCACGTCGACGATGCTTGCCATCACGAAGGGGATGCAGAGCTCGAGCGTGGCCTCGGCGAAGGCGCAGAGCGCGGCGAGCACGAACTGCCTGCGGTAGGGCTTGAGGTAGCGGGAAACGAGGGTAAGATCACTCATCGCGCGCCTCCCTGGGGGTTGTCGTGGGGCGCTGCAGGATGCGGCGCTGGTGCCGGGGCCGCTGGCGCCGCCGGGGCGCTGGCGGTTGCGAGGTTCTCGTGCACGCGCTCGAGCAGCGCGGCGAGCGTGGCGCGCTCCTCGGCCGAGAGGCCGGCGAGCATGACGTCCTGCTCGTTGTCGCAGACGCTGTCCCAGGCAGCAAGCGCGCCGTGGCCCGTTGCCGTGAGCTCCACGGTCTTGGTGCGGCGGTCCTGCCCGCGCGTGGTACGCACAAGGCCCGCCTGGCGGAGCAGGTCGAGCATGCGCGAGATGGCAGCGTCGTCCACCTCGAAGAACGCGGCCATCTCGTGCTGGGTGCTTGTGCCGTGAACGGCCAGGTAGGCGAGGAGCTTGGGCTGGCCAGGGCCAAGGCCCAGCTGCGCCATGCGCGGCCGCAGGTAGTTTGTCTGCGCGTGGTAGGCGCGGTAGAGCAGCATGTGCATGTCCTCGAGGGAGCGTCCCTCTTGCTCCATGGTTGTCACCTCCGATGAGACAAAGGGACTGTCCCTTTGTCTCATTGAGACAGGGGAAGCCCCGTATCTTGACGTATCAAGTAATCCTCTTCAGCGTATCTCGCGGCGGTATGGGGACAGTCGTCGCAGTGGGCCATCACAAAGTTGACGCATCAAGGGTTCACGAGCGGGGTATGCGCCCGCGCTATTGGCCTCGCGCGTGGTAGGGTATGGGCGCACTTCTCGCCCTAGCGCCGGCCGGCGCCGTCTGCAAGGAGAACCCATGCGCACACCCAAGCTCATTGCCAGCGACATCGACGGCACCATGCTCGTAAACTGGGCGCCGCGCTTCTCGCCGCAGATGCTGGGGCTTGTCGAGCGCATTGTGGACGCGGGCATCGTCTTTGTGCCCGCCTCGGGCAGGCAGTACACCAACCTGCGCCGGCTCTTCTCGCCCGTGGCCGACCGCATTCCGTATGTGTGCGAGAACGGATCGCTTGCCATTCTCGGCGACGAGCTGGTCTACCGCGCCACGATGGATGACGGTCTTGCGCGCGAGGTCATCGAGGACATGCTTGCTGACCCCGGCTGCGAGCCGGTGGTCTCGGGGATGCGGACGGTCTACGTGCGCGCTGGCGCCCACGAGCTGGTGGACCACCTTGTGAACGTGACGGGCTACAACGTGACCGAGCTGGATGATGTCACGCGCATTCCGGAGCCGTTCATGAAGGTCTCGGCGTACTGCACCGACGGCGTTCCGCGCGAGCAGCACTGGCACGAGCGCTTTGGCACTCGGTGCACGGTCAAGGTCACGGGCCTACAGTGGCTCGACCTCATGCCCAATGGCGTCGATAAGGGCGTTGCCCTGTCTGCGCTGGCCAAGCGCCTGGGGATTGCGGCCGAGGACTGCATGGCGTTTGGCGATGCCGAGAATGACGTGGAGATGCTCGAATGGGCGGGCTGCCCCGTCACGATGGAGACGTCGCAGCCTTCGGTGCTGCCGCTTGGTCGGTACCGCACCGACACCGTCGAGCACGCGTTCGAGCGGATCCTCGACGGTCCCGGGTTCGACTGGTAGCACGGTGGGGCGAGGTGTCCGGCGCGGCGAGCGGAGGAAATTGCCCCTCCGGCGTCTAGCGCGCCCGGCGAGAACGCCGCCCGCCGCGACCCGCGCCGCGACCCGCGCCGCGACCCGAATCCCGCACCCGCGGCCGCTCCGGCCTCACCAGGCACTTGGGTCCGTAGCCGATAAGGTCCTCTCGGTGCGCGCGATGCAGCGCCTCCACCACCAGGTCGTAGTTCTTGGGGTCTCGGTACTGGATGAGCGCGCGCTGCATGGCCTTCTCGTGCGGGTTTGTGGGGCAGTAGACGTGCTTCATGGTGCGCGGGTCAAGCCCGGTGTAGTAGATGCAGGTACTCACCGTCGACGGGGTGGGGTAGAAGTCGCTCACCTGCTCGGGGTTGTAGCCCAGGTCGCGGCAGAACTCGGCCAGCTTGACGGCATCCTCCATCGTGGACCCCGGGTGCGAGCTCATGAGGTAGGGCACCACGTACTGCTCCTTGCCGCACGCGCGCGAGGCCTTCTCGAACTCGTGGACAAAGCGCTCGTAGACGTCGTTTGAGGGCTTGCCCATCACGCGCAGCACGTCGTCGCACACGTGCTCGGGCGCCAGGCGCAGCTGGCCGGAGGTGTGGTACTCGGCCAGCTCACGGATGAAGGTGTGGTCCTTGTCGTATAGCGCGTAGTCAAACCGGATGCCGCTGCGGATGAAGACCTTCTTGACGCCGGGAATCGCGCGGAGCTTGCGCAGCAGCCCTACGTAGCGCTCGTGGGTTACGCGCAGGTTGGGGCAGGGCTCGGGCGCAAGGCAGCGACGGTCCACGCAGGCGCCGGCCTTTGCCTGCTTGGGGCAGGTGGGCTGCATGAAGTCTGCCGTGGGGCCGCCAACGTCGTTGATGTAGCCCTTGAAGTCGGGGTCGTGCGTCATGGCCGTGGCCTCGGCAACCAGGGACTCGTCGCTTCTCGCCTGGATGATGCGCCCCTGGTGGAAGTTGAGCGCGCAGAACGAGCACTCGCCCAGGCAGCCGCGGTTGCTGGCAAGAGAGAACTTCACCTCGGCGATGGCCGGGATGCCGCCTGCAGCGTCGTACATGGGGTGCGCGGCGCGGGCGTAGGGCAGCTCGTAGACCTCGTCCAGCTCCGGCGTGGTGAGTGGCTTAGCAGGCGGGTTCTGAATCACGTAGACGCCGTGCTCGTACTCCTCGACTAGCGGGTGCGAGAGGTACGGGTTGAGGTTTCTGCACTGGATGCCAAAGCTGCGCGCGTACTCGGTCTTGTCGGCGCGCATTGCCTCCCAGGTGGGGAGAACCACGGGGTCAACGCACTGCTCGGTGGTTCTCGCACGGTAGACCGTGCCGGCAATCCAACTGATGTCGTGGACATCCACGCCGCCGTCGAGGGCGTCGGCGATCTCGATGATGGAGCGCTCGCCCATGCCGTAGGAGATGATGTCGGCGCCGGAGTCCAGAAGTATCGAACGCTTGAGCGAATCCGACCAGTAGTCGTAGTGGGCAAGGCGGCGCAGTGATGCCTCGATGCCGCCCAGCACGATGGGCACGTGCTTGCACGTGCGGCGGATGAGGTTGCCGTAGACCACGTCCGCGTGGTCGGGGCGCAGGCCCATCTTGCCGCCGGGGGAGTAGAAGTCCTTGGGGCGACGGTGCTTTGCCACGGTGTAGTGATTGACCATCGAGTCCATGTTGCCGCTGCACACGAGAAACGCCAGGCGCGGCTCGCCCAAGACGGTGACGCTTGCGGGGTCGCGCCAGTCGGGCTGCGCGATGACGCCCACCTTGTAGCCGTGCGACTCCAGCACGCGCGTGATGATGGCGCAGGCAAACGAGGGGTGGTCAACGTAGGCGTCGCCGCTCACAAAGACGAAGTCGCACTGGTCCCAGCCGCGCGCCTCCATGTCCTCGCGCGAGACGGGGAGAAAGGCCGAGCGGTCCGGGCCGCGGTGCGCCTGCGCCGAGACGGGCTTGCCGCCGTGGGCGCGGTGGGCGCCGTGCGTGCCGGTGCCGCCGCGAG
>ERZ841120.394-NODE-394-length-31804-cov-10.543860_pt1 | contig 31804 bp, 24 predicted proteins | sample MGYA00519572_ERZ841120 | MGnify/ENA primary metagenome ERZ841120 (study PRJEB31850, sample SAMEA3708890) | human gut metagenome | biome: human gut; feature: human-associated habitat; material: faeces | place: China | collected 2014 ...
AGACCGCCACATCGGTCAAGTCGGGTTTATGCTCACAGATTTAACCGATATTGACAAAACAGCACAGGCAAAGGTCGGTGCGGAAACTTGGACTGTAAAGTCTGACAAGGCACCGCTTTTAAAAGGAACAAAAATTAAGGTTCTTGCAATCGAGGGCGTAAAGCTCATTGTAGAACCCGTAACAGAATGAGAGGTAAATAATGTTAGGACTTATTATTTTAGGTATCATCCTTTTAATCCTGCTTATAGTAATCGTAAGCAATGTCAAGGTAGTACCGCAGGCACACGCATATGTAATTGAAAGACTTGGAACATATCATGTAACTTGGTCAACAGGCTTGCATGTAAAAATTCCTTTCATCGACAAAATCTCAAAGAAAGTTTCACTAAAAGAGCAAGTGATCGACTTCCCTCCACAGCATGGAGTGAATAAAACGATACCTTCTTATAAATCTTAAAAAGTAAGGAAATATCGCAAAAATAGAAATAATCAATAACGACTACTTATTTAATATTTTTAATATCCGAGCCATTGGGCTCTTTTTTATGCCTAAAATTCTTGTAAACTCATTTTTCGTGTTGCAAGAATGACTGATGAGGACGGTAGAATAGAGAGGGGGAGAGATGTTGGAAATATAATAAAAACTTAGGCGCAAATACACTTAAGTTTCAAGTAAGTGCTTGATATTTTGCAAAAATGGTGGTATACTATACTTGAAAGTCAGGGGAAAATACCCGTAAGTTTTAAGTGAGCGGAGGGCTACAATGCAGAACATTATTAAGCGTGACGAATATCTTAACAGAATTATTGACAGAAAAGAAAACGGACTGATTAAGGTCATTACCGGAATCAGAAGATGCGGTAAGAGTTTTCTGCTGTTCAATCTGTTTTACGATTATCTGATTGATAGCGGTGTAAAAGAAGAACAGATCATTACGATTGCCTTGGATGATGATACCTTTGTAAAGTACCGTGATCCCGATGAACTGTCAAAATATATTCGTGGGAAAATCGTGAACTCAGATATGTACTATATTCTCATTGATGAGGTGCAGTACGCAATCACAAAGGATGAACTTAAAAAGCCTGAGAACATTAAGCTTTACAATGTACTCAACGGTCTTATGCGGCTTCGCAATGTTGACATTTATGTAACAGGCAGTAATTCAAAAATGCTCACGAAAGATGTACTGACTGCCTTTCGTGGCAGAGGTGATGAGGTTAGAGTTTATCCTATCTCTTTCAAAGAGTATTATTCTTTTGTGGGCGGAGATAAATCCGACGCCTATGAGGAATACGCTTTATATGGCGGTATGCCGCTTGTTTTAACAAAAAAGAGCGATGCGGAGAAGATGAACTATTTGCACACTCTTTTCACCGAGGTTTATTTCAAAGACATTGTGGAGCGTTATGATATTGAGTTGCCTGATGTGCTCAGCGAATTAACGGATGACCTTTGTTCTTCTGTCGGTTCGCTTACCAATGCAAGCAAAATATCAAATACCTTGCAGACGGTGAAAAATATTAAGGTTTCAGGTACAACCGTTTCCAACTATCTGAATTATCTAATTGAATCGTTTCTGTTCAGCAATGCGAAACGATACGATGTAAAAGGCAAGAAGTATTTTGAATACCCATCAAAGTATTATTGCGCCGACATCGGACTTCGCAACGCAAGACTTAATTTCAGGCAGCAGGAAGAAACGCACATAATGGAGAATATTATATACAATGAACTTCTGTGTCGAGAGTATTACGTTGATGTCGGTGTTGTAGAAATCGTGGAAACGAGTGTAGGAAAGAGGTCAAAAAAACAGTGCGAGATAGATTTTGTAGTAAACAAGGGTTCTAAAAAATACTATATTCAATCCGCACTAAATGTTTCGGACCCGTCAAAACTTGAAACCGAACTCAGACCTTTGAAGAATACAAAGGATTTCTTTAAAAAGATTATTATCAGCAAAACTTCAATGAAGTCTTGGACGGACGAGGACGGAATACTTCATCTCGGACTTTATGAGTTCTTGCTGAATGTAAATTCCCTCGAATTGTAAACTAAATAGGCTCAATGTCAATAGTTGCGGAAAGCCCGAAAAATAAGAATGTATGAAATTTATAAGCAATAGAAATTGTAAAAGAGCAAGTGATACACAACTAAGAACAAGGCACAGCTTACGGAAAAATCCGTTCAGCTGTGCCTTTGATTGTGTTTGTGAAGTTGTAATGCTGTTTTATCACGGCTTTGACAAGAAAAGTGAGTAAGTTTTTTAAAATCATAAAAAATTCGCAAATTGCAATAGGAAGTTTAAACAAATCTTTTAATACCATGACAATTGAACTTGAAATTTGTAAGTTGCCACAATTAGGAGTGTGGTAACAAACATTCGGGTAGCATATGTTTTATCTGATTGCTCTTTGGTGCTATGTCAAATTTCAATTTCAGATTATAAAAATATTATAACCTTTTTTTGCAAAGAAACTCAATAAAATTGGCACAAATGTTATATTAAAAGGCTTTTAAATTGACATTTGCTTTAAAATATGATAGTATGATAGTATGTAAGTATGTAAACTTACATACTTACATACTATCATAGAAATGGTGGTGATTACTTGATTGTTGATGATTCTATGAAATTCTGTAATTTGCTTGCACAAATGATAAAAGAGGCAAATTTATCAAATGCCAAGTTTTACACTGCACTTGGCATAAAGAAACCTTATTTTTATGATATTTTAAGCGGTAAAGTTAATCCACCTCCTCCCGATAGACAAATTGCAATGCTTCGGTTATTGAAACCAAAGCCTGAAGAAATAGCGTTGTTTTTTGATTTGGCTGCACAAGAGCGAAATGAAGTGCCCGCTGATATCGCACAAGCTTTAATAAATAAAGATTTGTGCAGAGAATTGAGAAATGGTATAGATTACGAAAAATTATTAAAGAACGGGGAATACAAAAATGAGCGATAATAAAAGAGAACAAGAGAGAACAGAACTTTACCGTACAATATGGGCGCTTGCAAATGAACTTAGAGGAAGTGTAGATGGTTGGGATTTTAAACAATATGTTTTAGGTATGCTGTTCTATAGATATATATCTGAAAACCTTACAACTTATCTCAATAAAGGTGAATGGGAAGCAGGAAATACTGATTTTGATTATGCGAAAATCAGTGATGATGAAGCTTTAAGAGTTAAAGATGATATGGTGCAAGAAAAAGGCTTCTTTATTTTACCCAGCGAATTGTTTGGAAATTTATTAAACAGAATTAAAAAAGCTGATAAAGACGCAAAGGAACAAGCGGAAAAAGACGGCAAAGAAGTAGAAATTGCTGATTTAGATGAGAATTTGAACGAAATATTGCAAACGAACTTTAAAAACATTGAAGCGTCTGCTATCGGCAGTCCAAGCGAAGAAAACTTCAAAGGTTTGTTTGACGATATAGATGTGAACAGCAATAAGCTCGGACCAACAGTTATTAAGAGAAACAAAAGACTTAAAAGATTAATTACTGTTATCGGGGATATGGATCTTGGTAATTATCAAGATAATTCCATTGACGCTTTTGGGGACACCTATGAATACTTAATGGGAATGTATGCTTCTAATGCCGGCAAAAGCGGTGGTGAATTTTTTACCCCACAAGAGGTATCTGAACTTCTGACAAAAATTTCACTTCTTGATAATAATGGTAAAATGAAAACAGAAGTAAACAAAGTATACGACCCTGCTGTGGGAAGTGGCTCATTACTTTTGAAGTTTGCAAAAATTCTCGGTAAAGATAATGTTCGCAATGGATTCTTTGGACAGGAAATCAACATTACGACTTATAACCTTTGCCGTATCAATATGTTTTTACACGATATAGGTTACGATAAATTCAGCATTGAACACGGCGATACTTTGACTGATCCTAAGCATTGGGATGAAGAACCGTTTGAAGCCATCGTTTCAAATCCGCCGTACTCGATTAAGTGGGAAGGCTCTGACAATGGAACACTGATAAACGATCCTCGTTTTTCTCCTGCCGGTGTATTGGCTCCTAAATCAAAAGCGGACTTTGCTTTTATTATGCATTGTCTTAGCTGGCTTGCTACAGACGGAACGGCGGCTATTGTTTGTTTTCCCGGCATTATGTATCGTGGCGGCGCAGAACAGAAAATCAGAAAATACCTGATTGATAATAATTTTATTGAATGTATCATTCAATTACCAGATAATCTTTTTTACGGAACAAGCATTGCAACTTGCATTATGGTTCTCAAAAAATCAAAAGTTGACAGCCAAACTTTATTTATTGATGCTTCAAAAGAATTTGTCAAGTCTACCAACAGCAATAAATTGGGGGATGGAACATCAAGTAATGAGCCTAATAACATTCAGAATATATTAAACGCATATATCAACCGAAAGACTGAAAAGTATTTTACTGCTCTTGTTAAACAGGAAGATATTGAAAATGCAGATTACAATCTATCTGTATCAACTTATGTAGAAAGTGAAGATACAAAAGAAGTTATTGATATAGCTGTCCTTAACCAGCAAATATCTGAAATTGTTCAGCGTGAAAATACATTGCGTGCCGAAATTGATGCGATTATAGCTGAAATTGAGGAGGCGTAATGTATGAGATTATCAGATGTGTTATCAAAACCGATAACAACAGATTATGTGCAAATAGAAGGCTTTTTGGGCAGTAGAAAGCTTAAAACCGGAAATTCTAAAAAAATTGCGGTTGGTAAAGTTGCATTAAATTATTATTGTAATAATTGCGGCGATCAGCGCACATTTTATTCCGGGGAAGACTTGTTCTGTATTGGTGTAAACGAAAAGACTGTCAGTATTGACTGTGTTCTTGAGTGCCCTCGTTGTGGAGCTTCTGTGCAAATGTGGTTCTTGCTTGAGTGCAGAGAGAAAGATAATATACATAGTCAATATCCTTATGTGCGTATTGTAAAAAGAAGCGAAAAATTTTCTGAAGCAGTTTCGCTAAATACTGAAACTTACGGTGATTTTACAAACGCTTTAGAAAAAGCCAAAAAGGCAGCAAGAGAAGGATTTGGAGCAGGGTCTATTGTTTATTTGAGAAAGGTTTTTGAAAGAATTATTACACAAACAGCAGAGGCTGCAAATCCTCCCATTGAAACGAGGAAAGCAAACGGCAATCTTAAACCATTTATTCAGATTCTTACACCGGTAAAAGATCAATGTAATATCATCCCTTCAGAATTTGCTGAAGATGGCTACAAACTCTTTGGTGAACTTAGTGATGTGGTTCATGGAGATTATGACGAAGACGAGGCATTACAAAAATTTGATGCTTTTTATCGATTAGTTACAGGTGTGCTGGAAAAAATAAAAACAAACAGAGAATTAATGGATGCGATAGGTACCTTAGGCTGGCATACCGGAGGTGAAGAAAATGAGTAAATTAGAACAACTTATAAATGATCTTTGTCCAGAGGGTGTAGAATATAAAACACTTGGAGAATTGGGAGCATTTTATAGTGGGCTTAGTGGAAAATCAAAAGACGATTTCAGCAATGGAAATGCGAGATTTATTACATATATGAATGTATTTTCGAATCTGTCATTAAAAATAGATGTTGATGATAAAGTAAAAATAGGAGAAAACGAAAATCAAAACACTATACAATATGGGGATATTTTGTTTACAGGTTCTTCGGAAACTCCCGAAGAATGTGGTATGTCATCGGTTTTAACATCAATAACAGATGAAAAATTGTATTTGAATAGCTTTTGTTTTGGATTTAGATTTTATGATGAAAAACTTATGCTGCCAGAGTTCTCTAAGTATGTTTTCCGTTCAAGTGATATTAGAAAGCAGATAAAAAGAACAGCCAGTGGTGTTACAAGATTCAATGTTTCTAAAAAGAAGATGGAAAAAGTAACAATCCCCCTTCCTCCCATACCAATACAAGAGGAGATTGTTCATATATTGGATAAATTTACGGAACTCACTGCGAAACTCACTGCGGAACTCACTGCGAGAAAGCAACAGTATGAATATTATAAAAGTAGTTTGCTTACTTTTGGGAATGAGATAGAATGGAAATCTTTAGGAGATGTATGTATTGTTCAAGCTGGTGGAACACCTTCAAAGAATGAAAGCTTGTATTGGGAAAATGGTAATATAAAATGGTTAAGTTCTACAGTATGTAAAAATCAAAAAAATGTAGATGAAATTACTAATTACATTACCGAGCAAGGGCTTTTAAAATCTTCTGCAAAAATGATGAAAGCAAATACCACACTGATTGCGTTAGTTGGAGCCACCATTGGAAAGGTTGCTTTTTTACCTTTTGAAGCTGCAATTAATCAAAATATAGCTGGCATATACCCAATTAATGATAATGATGTCGATCCATCGTATGTTTATTATGCGTGTGCAATGTTATATCCTAAGTTTTTAGAACTTAGCAGTGGTAAACTTGCAATGGCAAATTTATCATTTGTTCGCAATTTGAAAATACCTATTCCGCCGCTTGAGAAACAACAGCGCATAGTTGATATTCTTGATCGATTCGATAAGCTTTGCAATGATATCAGTGATGGATTACCTGCCGAAATTGAAGCAAGACAAAAGCAATATGAATATTACAGAGATAAGCTCTTAACTTTTAAGAAAAAGGAGGCAACGGAAAAATGAATAGTTTTGAAATTGTTGCGAGTTCAACCGAAAATACAGTTGTCGCTGAATACACGCCTGAAAAAAGAAAAAGCACCGACTATCAAAGCGAAGCGGAACTTGAAAAAGATTTTATAAAACGCCTTGTCAGTCAGGGCTACGAATACATTACTATAAAAAGCGAACAAGACTTAATTGACAACCTCCGTACTCAGCTTGAAAAACTTAATAACTACACCTTTTTCGATAAAGAATGGAACGACTTTTACAACAGCGTTATTTCTAATGGAAATGATGGCATTGTAGAGAAAACCCGCAAAATACAGGAAGACTATCTGCAAAACCTTACCCTTGATAACGGATATGTAAAAAACATCAAGTTGATCGACAAAACCAACATTCATAACAATCATTTGCAGGTAATAAACCAATACGAAGAAAATGAGGGTGAACGTAAAACCCGTTATGATGTAACGATTTTGGTAAACGGATTGCCGTTAGTGCATATTGAGCTTAAAAAGCGAGGGAATGCAATTCGAGAAGCATTTAATCAAATCAATAGATACCAGCGTGACAGCTTTTGGGCAGGCAGCGGATTGTATCAGTATGTACAGCTGTTTGTAATCTCCAACGGTACGCATACGAAGTATTACTCTAACACAACAAGATTTCAGCACATCAAAGATAATGCAGAGAAAAACGCAGCAAAAAAGAAAAAGACTTCTAATAGCTTTGAATTCACAAGTTATTGGGCGGATGAAAAAAACCGTACCATCCCGGACCTTGTGGACTTTACAAAAACCTTTTTTGCAAAACATACGCTGCTTAATATTTTGACTCATTACTGTGTATTTACCTCAGAGGATTTATTATTGGTAATGCGTCCTTATCAAATTGCGGCAACTGAAAAAATCCTAAACCGCATTATCGTTTCTACCAATCTCAAAAAAACCGGCAGAAAAGAGGCGGGCGGTTACATTTGGCATACCACCGGAAGCGGAAAGACTTTAACAAGTTTTAAAACTGCACAGCTTGCTCAAGGATTGAATTTCATTGATAAAGTATTGTTTGTTGTTGATAGAAAAGATCTTGACTACCAGACAATGAAAGAATATGACAGGTTTGAAAAAGGTGCTGCCAACAGCAACACCTCTACTAAAATTCTGCAAAAACAAATGGAAGATGATAATGCGAGGATCATCATCACAACTATTCAAAAGTTAGATAAATTCATATCTAAGAACAAAGAACATGAAGTTTATAAAAAACATATTGTTATGATTTTTGATGAATGTCACCGTTCTCAGTTTGGAGATATGCACAAGTCGATTACAAAGCACTTTAAGAATTATCATATTTTTGGGTTTACGGGCACGCCGATTTTTCCATCGAATTCTAACAGTTCCAATGCACCGAATATGCGCACTACGGCACAGGTTTTCGGAGGTGAACCGGACGAAAGCGGGAACAAAGTAAGACCACTGCACGCATATACCATTGTAGATGCTATTCATGATGGAAATGTTTTGCCTTTTAGAATTGATTATATCAATACGATTAAAAACCCTGAAATTTTATATGACAAGCAAGTAAAAGCAATTGACCGTGAAAAAGCTTTGCTTGATCCTAAAAGAGTATCTGAGATTACACAATACATTCTTGAACATTTTGAGCAGAAAACTTATCGCAATCAAAGCCGTTCCTATTATGACCATAAAGTGATTACGAATGTAGAAAAAATGGCAAAGTCCAAGAATAATACGGTAACAGAGCAAAAAGCAACCGCAAAAGTAAATGGTTTTAATTCAATTTTTGCAGTCGCATCTATTCCGGCAGCGATTGCATACTACAATGAATTTAAAAAGCAAATGGAGGAAACAGGTCATAAATTAAATATTGCTACGATATTCAGTTTTAATCCAAACGAAGAAGATCCGGATGATATCTTGCAAGATGAAAATTTTGACACAAGTGGTCTTGATCGAACTTCACGGGATTTTCTTGACAGTGCGATTGATGATTATAATAAGCTGTTTAATGTTAGCTATGATACATCTGCTGATAAATTTCCCAACTATTATAAAGATGTATCCTTGAGAATGAAAAATCGTGAGATTGATTTGCTGATCGTAGTCAATATGTTTCTAACGGGATTTGACGCTACTACCCTCAATACCTTATGGGTAGATAAGAATTTAAAAGATCATGGTTTGATACAAGCGTTTTCCCGTACCAATCGTATTTTGAACTCAGTTAAAACATTTGGAAACATTGTTTGTTTTAGAAACCTTGAAACAGCCACTAATAATGCCTTAGCACTTTTTGGAGATAAAAACGCAAGAGGTATGGTTATTCTAAAAACTTACAATGAGTATATGAATGGCTATGAAGATGAGCACGGAAAACATATTGAAGGTTATAACGAGCTTGTAGCCAGACTGATAAATGAATTTCCTATAAGCAGTCAAATCATTGGCGAGGATAACGAAAAAGAATTCATCAAACTGTTTGGTAGCATTTTGAAATTGAGAAATATTTTAAGGTGTTTTGATGATTTTGAAAGCGACAGTTCTGTATCCGTTAGAGATTTACAGGATTATCAAAGCATTTATATTGACTTATATCAATATTATGCTAAAAAAAGCGAGATTGAAAAAGAACGAATCAACGATGACATTGTCTTTGAAATTGAACTTATTAAGCAGGTCGAGGTTAATATAGATTATATCTTGATGCTCGTTGCCAAATATCACGAATCAAACTGTGAAGATAAAACGATTCTTGCTAATATTAATAAATCAATAGATGCAAGTGTTGAGCTGCGCAGCAAAAAAGCTTTAATTGAGGGATTTGTTGCCCAAATGACAGTAAAAACAGATGTTGACAAGGACTGGAAAGACTTTGTTAAAAAGCAAAAAGAGGAGGACTTAGAAACAATCATCAAAGATGAAAAGCTAAAACACGATGAGGCTCAAAAATTTATAGAGAACTCATTCAGAGATGGCGAAATAAAAACCACAGGAACAGATCTTGATAAAATATTACCGCCAATTTCAAGATTTTCAGGTGTTTCAAATAGGGCTTTAAAAAAACAAACTGTCATTGATAAGCTAAAAGACTTTTTTGAAAAATATTTCGGCTTAGTATAACACAAAATCCGCTACCAGTTAGAATTTGGTAGCGGATTTAACTATATAAAAATTAATTTAGAATTTACAATTTCTCTTGTTCTGTTGCAAACATTGTTCATTTGTGCAACCCATTCCATCTGATCTTTTGCCTTAAGTTCTTCTGTTATATTGTCGCTTTCTGCTAGTTGCTTTACGATTTGAAAAAACATATTTTCAGCCTGATTTTCAATATCGACAAGATAGTCATTTAGTTTCTCGCTTGTCAACAGGTTCATATAAATAATTTTGAACCGACCCCAAAAAGTTAGATCAAGAATCTAACGATTTGGAGGTTGGTTCATGGATCTTTACTCTGCAAAATTTGTATTGTTTTAAAAAAATAATTATAGCCTAACTTTTTGGGGGTACATCAGTTTTATGACTGCTATGTCACCTTCTGCAGAAAAGGTGTGGATTGATATATCCGTTGGATTCTAAAAACATTTTGCGAAATTAGCACCCTCTACTCGGAAGGAGTGTATTCTACGGCTAGTACTTACGGATATTTACTTAATCAACAAACTCTTGCTGATTACAATAGAGCGAGAGAGGGCAGATTATCGATATAGATACAAGTGTGGATAGGAATTATATTTACAATTTTAATATTTGTAGTTAAAATTAAAAAAAGCAAATAAATTATTTTTGAAAATCAACTTTCAGGACTATATCTTTTTAGAAGGGAAAGTCGTCAGGCGGTGAGTAAATGTATTATCGCATCAGGTCACCGCCTAGAGACACTGCTGACGATTACAAAAATAATAACAAGGAGCATAAAAAATGAATAATAAAAAAGATATGTCAACTGTGGTGTATCTTGTAGATACATCGTATGGATTGATGAGTAGACTTGAGAGCGGAAGTTATACAGATAGTGGTGAACCTACCCGTATATCAAATGACACTCATGTACTTAATGCTTACATAGTTTCGGCTGTGCTTGTACTTGTATGTGACGCTAAGACTATATGCAAAGATACATTACCAAATGTTAATAGAATATATTGTGAAATAAGTAATATAGCAGAAACAACTTTTTACCTTGAGGCTGCCGAAAGTATGAAAAAATGGCAACTTGAAAAAATGTATGAAGAAGCGTACAAAACGGTTCAGAACATTGTTGATTCTCTTGCGGAACTCCGCAAAACTATTTCAGAATGCCACTAAATAGCTGAACAAGTTATTTTGTCGGCATACAAAATTGTGTTGCAGTTCAGCAATATTGCAAATTGCCCTTTGTAATGTTGTTGACCTCAGACTGCAACTGTACATGCTTTGACTTATTGTCCCTTTTCCATTGTCAAAGTGGTACAGGCCGGGGTACCAAATGGTACCCCGGCAAATATATAATAAATTAAAGGAGAAAATCAATGAAAAAAATTGTAGCCATATCTATGATAGTGGCAATCGCAACAGCTGTGTATTTAAGTGGTTGCAACACAAATGAAAAACATGAAAGTTTTTCAGATGCTTCTAACAGAGTTACTTCTTCTGTATCATCTGATGTAAAAAATGATACAATTCCGCAAACAGCTGTCGAAAGTACAAATGCAGTAAGCAGTTCTTCTGAAAGCTCTGCCGGCAGTAAGGTAAGCGGAACAAAGTATAAACATCTTGTCGATTATTACAATTCCGATGAAATGAAAAGTGTGATTAACTCAGCTGATGACGCCTATAACAATGACATATACACTTTGCGTATTACGTGTGAAGGTAACAGTATTGTATATAACTTTCGCATGGTACAAACTTATGACGGCGATGCAAAGGATGAAATGAAATCCTATCTTGAAAAAGCAATGGACTCTATGAATACCTCACTTAAAAGCGTAGTTGACAGCATTAATGAGGTTGTGGAAGACGATTGCACGGTTATCGTACGATACAAAAATGGCGACGGAGAAGTTTTATCTGAAAAAGAGTTTAAATAACCGTAAAATTTAATTATCAAAAATAATATTGGGGTACCAATTGGTACCCCAATAAATATTTTGACAATTAATTAAATAAATAGTAAAATTATGTTGATGAATATTAAGTTAATATTAAGGGAGCAAAAAACATGAAAAAAATAATACAACCAATATCAATATTGTTGATCATAACGCTGTTATCTGTGATATGTATAATACCATATGCAGCGACTATCGTTAACGGTGGTAATTACGAATTTACGGTTGTGGATGCAACCAAGGTCCAAAAGTATGTTGTAGGTATGATTGACTTAACTGATGATGAGAAATTTCTTTACGATACTAATGGTGACAATGTGTTGACCGTTATTGATGCCACTAATATTCAGAAAATTATTGTTGGATCTCAATTCGATACATCAGAACCGTCATCTTTGACAGAAACTACCTCGGTTTACGGAACTGAAGCATCCACAGACAGTCCAAAGATGACAACAGAAAATATGGAGTTCACAGAAACAACGATATCGGATTTCTCCTCTGCTTGTACTGAAGTAACAACTGAATATACTGAAACTACTACAGAATGTGTTGAGGAAACAACAACTGTTGATGAACCATCGACAGAATCGACTGAAACAACTACGGAAGAAGTTACTGAACCTTCAACAGAAGAGTATACTGAGCAGATTACTGAACAGCCTACTACAGAGCCAAAACCAACTGTTCCGCCTAAAAGTGTGAAATTCAATAAGAATACAATAACACTTGGGGTAGGGGAGTCATATACTCTTATTACTACTATTGAAAATGGAGATATTTCGCAAGTAGAGTTTACTACAGATAATAGTGGGGTAATTACTGTAGACGATAAAGGCAAAATGACTGCTGTGGGCATTGGTGTCTCTACAATTACAGCAAAAACTTATAACGGACTTACAGCCAAATGTAAGGTTACTGTTAAAAAGCTTGCTAATAGCATAAAGCTTGATAAGACAAGTATTATACTTGGAGTCGGTGAACAGTATGATTTTTCAAGCTACGTGCCGAGCGGAACAGCAGCTTATTATCGTTCTTATTATTCAGATGATCCGAATATTGCTTTTGTTCAAAAAGCCGGAGGTTTGATGACCGCAAAAAAGGCAGGAACCACAACTGTGAGATGCAAAATGCCAAACGGTACGGAAGCAACCTGTAATGTAACGGTTAAGCCGCTTGCAACATCTCTTAAACTTAACGCAAGTGAAATTGTACTGTTCATAGGTCAAAGCTTTGACCTCAACAGCAGTATTCCGAAAGGTACAGCGGCATATTACAGACTTTACTCATCAAGCAATTCAAAGATTGCTACTGCTACACGAGCCGGCGGGCTGGTTAAAGGAATATCTACAGGTAAAACAACTGTAACTTGTACTCTAAATAATGGGAAAAAAGCTGTATGTAACATATACATAATGCCGCAGAGCAAGAAGATTTCAAATGTACCGTTGATTGGTCAGAGCAAATTGCCAACCGGTTGCGAAACTTGTAGTGCAACAATGTTACTTAAACACTATGGATACAATATTTCTGAAACAGCATTTGCAGATAAGTATCTGGTTACAAAACCCTTTGGTTATTCGAACGGCTCATACACAGGACCGGATCCGAATAGTGCCTTTGTTGGAACACCATACAGTTCCAACAGCTACGGAGCGTATGCACCGATTATGGCAAAATGTATGAATAAATACCTTTCAGACAAATCATACAAGGCTGTAGAAATCAGCGGGAAAAGTCTTGAATATCTTTCGGGTAAGTATGTTGCACAAGGTCAGCCGATTATGATTTGGGCAACAATTAATATGTCGCCGTCATTCAAAACAACCACTTGGAGAGTAAACTATACCGATGAAAACGCAAAATATAAACTCGGCAGTTACTATACTTGGATTGCCGGTGAACATTGTCTGTTGCTCACGGGATACGACAAAAATTATTACTATTTCAACGATCCTTGGACGAATGCTCGAACCCGCTACTCAAAAAGCGTTGTGAATTCACGCTATAATGAACTTGGCAAGCAAGCCATCGCTATGGGTAAGAAGTAATTTATTTATATAGCTTTAAAGGCAGGGTGCCATTAGGTATTCTGCCTATGTTTATGGAGAATTGTAAAAAGAACCGCCTTGTATTGTTGTACAAAGCGGTTCTTTAAAAAAATAAAACTAATTTTAACGGTTTTTCTTGTGCCCTCATCATATATTATGTAAAAAGCAATATCAATAAAGATCATCCAATATGTTTTGAATATTAAGAATATCAATGGCTTGTAGTCTGCCTAATTTGCGAAGATAGTCAGTTGGAGCTGAACGAATAAGCTTAGAGCAACGAACGGTAGTTTGCTTAGTTAGTCCGGCTTGCTTCCATAATTGAAGCTCATATTCACCTCTATAATTTTGTCTTGGAGGTTTAGATGTCATTTTTAATGATAAGATAACAGCTATATTATTTTCTAAAACAACAACCGGACGAAGTTTAAACTGTTGTGGGTCGTCCTCATAAACAACTCTTGTAAGCCATATCTCCCATTTTTCAGGGTTCGTTGTACTCACTCCAGTCATCCTCCTCGTCATCATCTTTCGGCAAAACTAAATACCCATCCTCATTATGATAACCGATACAATCGTCATCTGAATACTTTAATTTTTTAGTAAAAAGATTATTAGCATGTGATTTAAAATAATCTGATATTTCATCGTTTGGAATAAGATTATTTTGTGTTTGGTTATACACTTTTTTCCAAGGTGTGCCGTCTTGATGAGTTAATTTAATGAGATAAGAGCCTGTATATTTTCCGTAGTCTCTCATTACTTTCAGAAGAATTTCTAACTCTTCTGTAGAAAAAATACTTTCTGAATAATCCTCATCGATTGAAGTAATGGGTTCCTTACCGCATACCCTGTATTTATCATAGACACTTCTTACAACAGGTCCGTACTGCCAAGCTTCAATTTTATCATTGAAAAGTGGTTTGCCTGTCATAGCAAAAGAATATCCTTGTGCAAAATATAAAAGCTTATTAAGTTTGAGATTAGTGATAAAGTCATCGCTTTGGTTATTATTAACGGTTACATTGATAAAAAAATCAGCAACATCAAAAACATTAGTCATAAAGATACTCCTTTCGTAATTGTAATTGTAATTACATATTATTGTTTATGCAGTTTATTTTTTGATTTACGCTTTTTCAACGCAGTGTCGTTCTTTTATTAATTCATCGGGTATGATTTTACGGTAAGTTCCGTCATAAACAGATTTCCAAGGACTACCATCAGAATGTGTTATGTCAATAAGCTGTGTCGCAGTTAAATCCTTGCAGCGTTTGATTGTATCATCTATACAGTAGAGTTTATCTAATCCGTTGCTTGAAAAAGAAATTCGTGACCGTAATGGAAGAGTAAACTCATCCGATAAGCGTGTCTCAATTTCTCTTCTTTCGTAGACCTTATAATGCTCATAAACATCTTTAACTACCGGTCCGTACTTAAAAGCGTATATTTCATCATCAAATAATCTTGCGTTTGTTTGGCATAGATATTCAGCGTAACATAAATACACTAATTTTTCTAGCTTTAAATGCGAGCATTTTACCTGAGTAAGTATATATTTTGCAACGCTGACGGAATCAAGTGTCTTATCTTTTAATATCAGAGCAATAAACTCTGATACATCGGAGATAAGTTTAATATCTTTGAAAAAGCTATCTGCTTCTATTACAGACTTCCACGAAGAAGAGGTTGTATCAATAAGGTGTGTTGCAATAGGTGTATCTTTACCGCAACTGTCAAGTATTTGCTTGCTTACATCTATAACTTTTTGTTTATCACTCTTACCTTCAATCGTGATATCTAAGGCGATTCGTGTTCCTGACGAATATGAGCTGCTAATTATTACATAGTGTTTCATAACTTAATTAACCTCCTTCTGTTTTTTTCTCCCAGTTGATATATCCTTCTTTATATTTGGCGTGCGAAGCTATATTACTTTTCTCGTACTTTTTTTCCCAAACTTGCAATTCCCACGGAAAGAATTTATTATCATTTGCTTTAGAAATGTATATATGAGTTGCTTTGTATCCATTTTTTGAGGAGTCTATACATCGTAAGTGTGGATAATTGTTACTAACAATGTTGTACACATCATCATGTTCGAACTCTTCATCAAAAATTACTCTAACTCCGAATAAATCATTTATACATTTTTTTAATGGTATATCACCATCGTTGTGAAATTGACAATAGGTTGCTATCTTGTTATCTAATGAGTTTTTTGCTTTAGTTCTTACTCTTACTTCTGCATTTGATAATCTTAGATCTGAATATGCTAACTGCATAGGGTTTTCTGATAGATAGGCAAGATAATCTATCACATATTCATAGGTACTCTTATTTAAAAACATTTGCTTAACAGATGTTCTTTTTAAGTTTAATTGACTTTAAGTTTAATTGACCATTTATTTCTTTTGCGTATGAATCTTTACAAATTTCATTGTACAAACTCATCGTAAATTCAATGGCTTTACATAAATCTTCAATCATAACGGTATTCCTGTTGCTGAATGTTGTAGGATGTTGTTGAACATTGCTAAAAAATAGTGCTTTTGTGAATTGCATAAACACTAATAAACATCTCTCCACTATTATTATACACGAATTTAGAATGAAGTACAACATATTGAGTGAAATTTTTCAAGTAGTTAGGGTACCAATTGGTACCCTAACTGCTTGAAAACAAAAAATATTCTGCTATAATGTAGGCAAATGTAAATGCTATTTTAATAATTTGCTGGTATTCTGAATACGGAATTTGCTTTCTTGTTGTATATCAGCAGAATAGTAACATAAGGTACCATTTGGTATTCTGAAAACGGCAAATCAAACAAACTGATTGTATAACTGTACAATATATCGATATAATTATCTATTGTCAACATAAAATTGAAGGATTATTTGTGCACTCTTACAAATTTAAAAATATTTTTTTAAATTTGTGCTTTTTCGACTATATATATTATAGAGAATAAAAATTCTTCAATAAATTCAAAAGCTATAAAAGGAGCGAAGAAATATGAAAATGACTAACAACATTAAGAGAACAATGACAATTGCAATTGCAGCGGCAATGATTACAGCAACAGCAATGCTTTCGGGTTGCGGTTGTGACGATAGTAATGCAATAAATAAGACTGCAACAACAGTTCAGACTACAAGCGTAGAAGAAACAACAGTTTCTGAAACAGCACCGACTCTTTCTGAAACAGATAAAGCAATTACCGATGCAGGACTCAAAGTAGGTGCTGACGGCAAAATTACTGATAAGAATGGCAAAGAAGTGAAAGTTGATAAGGACGGTAAGGTTGAGGTTAAAAACGAAAAGGGTGAAACCGTCAAGGTAGATTCTTCTGAAGTGAAAAAGGCAAATCAGAACAAGGTAAAGGTTGACAGCTATCCTACAAACTCATCTTCTCAGAAGAAGGACACAAGTACATCAGGCAAGAATAACAATTCTTCCTCAAAGTCAAATACTTCAAAATCTGACAGCAAAAAGGACACTTCATCTAAGAGCAAAAGCTCAAAGCAGGAGAGTTCAAAATCTGAATCCTCCAAAACACCGCAGAGCAGTTCATCAAGTTCAAAACCTGACTCATCTAAGAATGAATCTTCAAAGCCGACTCCTAAGCCTCAGCATACACACAGTTGGACAAACATTACCAAAAAGGTAAAAGTTGTTGACAAGAAAGCATATACCTACGAGGAACCAGTGTATGAAGAACACGACAGAACTATTTGCAATGACTGCGGAACAGATGTTACTGACTTATCAAGCTCAGAGTTTGGTAAACACTTTGCCAATCATCTTGAAAATGGTGGCAAAGGTTCATATCGTAATGAATGGGTTAATGTACAGGTAGGTACTAAAACAATTACTGTTCCTGAACAGTCGCATTATGAAAATAAAGTGATTGGTCGTAAGTGCTCTTCTTGCGGAAAAACTGAAATGTATTAAAATAAATTTTCAAATTACAGGGTACCGAACGGTACCCTGTTTTTTGTACTAAAAACATATGACAGCGGAGTCTTTAATGGCTCCGCTTTTTTGCGTTGTTATATGATGATGAATAAAATAATGAATAATATTTACACAGAGCAACAAAAAATATAAAAATTAGTAAAATAGTTTGCTATAATGGTTATAGGAATGAATAAAACGATGAATATTGTAACAAAAAGGGGGCTATAGTCCAATGTTTTATTATCAGTCGTATTAAGCGAATTGCTTGATACAATCGTGTATGCTACGATAAACAGCAAAAATTTTATAAAGGAGAACGCCCATGAGGAAATTCTTTAAAAAGCTTATGGCTGTAGGATTGTCTGTGGTGACGCTTGTGTCCGGTATGTCAATATCAATGGGCTCAGCGGCGGCTGCTACAGCATCCACAACAACCGGTCAATGGGTAACTACTATGGTATCCAGAAGTACTAACTTTACGTTGCCGGGAATACCTGCGTCAGAAACATGTAAATTTACCATAAATGGTGATGAAGGTTTTTGTATTAATGCAGATAAACTGACTCCATCAGGTAAAGACAAGTATAAATATACATATGTGGATCCTAAGTCATCTAAATATGGAATGATGCGAAAGGCTGTGTATCTCTATCTCAATAAGAATTTGAAAACTACAATTTCAAATGTAATGAAGAAGCAGGGATTCGCAGCTCCGACAGCAAATACCACCTTCGTAATGATGCATTTTTTGCTTAGTTACATTAACGAAGGCGGAAATGAAAAGGGCTTGAGTAGTGATCCGCAGGGAATTAAATATAAGATGCAGGAATATTATCCTTGTATTCCGGCGATTTATAAGGAACTCAAGGCTAATAAAACGGCATTGCCGTCTGCAAATGATTTTCTTTGCTATCTCGTAACACCGCAGAGTGATACTTATCAAACTCTCTTTATGGTGGCAAAGAACACACTCGTTATCAAAAAGGTTGATTCTGTGTCAGGCAAAGGTCTCTCAGGTGCTACTTTTTCGGTAACATACACTCCGGATGGAAAAAATAGTGTTGGTAGCACAAAATCTATGGGTTCTTATACGACCGGTAGTGGCGGTACAGCTAAGGTTTGTTTACCTCCGGGTAATTATGTTATTAAAGAAACTAAACCACCTAAAAATTATTCGCTGAATTCTGTATCACAGACAGCTAATTTCACAGGAAAAGGTACAATAACAAGAACCTTTAAGAATGACAGGCTCATTAAGATTCAGTTACAGAAAACATCTGCAAACCCTGAATTAACAAAAGGCAACAGTTGCTACAGCCTTGCCGGAGCAGAGTATAGTATCTATACCAATAAATCATGTTCTAAAGGCAGCTATTTTGGCTTAATCAGAACGGATGCCAATGGCTTAGGCATGTACGGTGCCGGTCTTGATTCAAAGGGCAATCATGTAGGTTCTGATGTTGCTAATAAGACCTATTATGCTAAGGAAACCAAAGCTCCAAAGGGCTATAAGCTGGATACCACAGTTTATACCTTCAAGGATTCCGGCAAGAAAACTGTTGACGGCGTATCAATTTACAGCTTTACTTGTTCTGATAAGCCTGCAAACGATCCTGTGACTGTTCTTCTTAAAAAGCAAGACGCAAAAACAGGACAGGCTACAACAAGACTTGCCGGAGCGGAATTTGCTCTCAAATATTACGCTGGCACTTACAAGACAGAAGAAGAACTGAAAGATATCAAAGCTACTCGTTCATGGGTGATTAAAACAGATGAAAATGGTAGGGCAAGTTTAACTAAAGATTACCTTGTATCTGGTGATGATTTCTATTATGCAACTGATTCCGGACGACCTGCATTGCCTCTTGGCACATTAACCATTCAGGTGACTAGTTCACTAAAAGTGTACCGTTGTATGAGTCAAAACTAATTATACATAAAGGAGTATGTCGAATTATTAATAGTTATGTTACGAGTCAATAGGCTCTTTTTTTATACCCAAATTTAGGTCGTAAAAGGCTAATAACAGGTGATTTGTACAAATACAAGTATTTTATATTGTCAGAGTTCACAAAAATAAAACAACTTTCAAAAATATATTTACAACTTCGAATAATGTGATATATAATAACATCATTCGAATAAAATATATGCTAAACCAATAGCATATTCGCCGTATAAACAAAGTGAGGTGATAAAAACAATTTTTAGTAAAAATTAAGAAGAGGTGATAGTTGTAATTTAATTGCGGAAACTGACAACAAGATTTAGATTTAAGGAGGAAAGTATGAATAAAAAATTAAAAAAACTTGTTTCAGGAACATCGGTAACTTTATGTGCATTGATTGCATTTTCATTGCCAACACAAGTGTTTGCACAAAATCTGCCGATAAATACAGAAGTTAAAACTCAAACTCCGAATGAAGAACAATCTTCTGATGAATACAAAACCGGAAACATTCTTTCAGAAATCAAAGCCGAGAGAGATGAATATTCAAAGCAGTTCCGTTTGGATGACGGCACTACAATGGCTGTAAGTTATAAGGAGCCTATCCATTACAAAAATGCGGCAGGAGAATGGGTTGATTATGATAACAGCTTGAAAAATGAAACCGTAAATTCAGCATCCCCTGATGAAGTTACAGAGGAATATACTAATAAAAAGAGCGATTTTAAGGTTAATTATTCTAAAAACTCCAAAGAGAACTCTATGGTTAAAATCAAGGGCGATAACCAAAAAATCAGTTGGGGATATAAGGACACAAACAAAGTAAAGTCAACTATAGTAAACAATGATGAAAAGCTGACAGGTAATGACAAATTTACAACATTAAAAAACCTTACATCTGAAATTACATACGAAAACATTTATGATGATGTAGATGTTCAGTATTTTACAACCACAACAGGTGTAAAAGAAAATATTATATTAAAAAATAAGAATGCAAGGAGCGATTTTTATATTCAGTATAAATTTAATAATCTTACTGCAAAATCTGTAGATGACAAAACAGTAGAATTATTGAATTCTAAAGGTGACGCTGTGTATAAAATTGAAGCACCTTTTATGTTTGATAATGACGGCAACAAAAGCACGGATTTAACATTATCAATAACAGAACAGAAGAAAAATAAGCTTACGCTCAAAGTTTCTGCAGATAAAAAGTTCCTTTCGGATTGCAGTTATCCTGTAACTATTGATCCGCAATTTACTACAAGTCAAAACTGGCAGAAATCTCAGTGTACATATGTTGATTCATCAAAGCCGTCAACTTGTTTCGGCTATGGCAGTACCAGTGGCTATACAGGTACTGTTAATGTCGGAACATGGGGTAACGGAATGTACCGTACATATTTTAAAATGAATTCTTTGCCGACACTTAACAAAGGTGATATGGTAGTTGAAGCTCATTTGAATATTCATTTGATGAATAAGGACTTTTATCAGGATATGAATATTGGTGCGTATTCACCGAACGCTTCTTGGTCACAGGATAAATTAACATGGAAAAATCAGCCGTCATACAATTCAAAGGTTGTTGATTACGAAACATTTACTAAAAATGAATCAGAGGCTTGGCATAGTTGGAATGTAACTTCTTGTGTTAAGCGTTGGTATAACGGCGAAGCAAATAACGGCATTATGTTAAAATCACTTGATGAAAGTAACGAAATGCAGTGTGCTGAGTTCTATTCATCAAACTATCCATCAACATCAACTCCTCGACCGTTATTTACTATTGTTTACAGAAACAACAAAGGTCTTGAAGATTATTGGACATATTCAAGTTTTTCTGTTGGTTCAGCCGGAACAGCATATGTAAACGATTATTCAGGTAATTTGACATTTGTAACTTCTGATGCATCAACAGCAAGTGGATATGCTCCTGCGTCGGTACAGCATGTATATAACGGATATATGGCAGGAGATAAGTATTCAAAAACTACACCGTATGTCGGTCGAGGTTGGCGACTTAATATACAACAAACATTGTTACCGTCAAGTGAATATGGTTTAACAGGTACAAGTAAGGATAATTATCCATATGTATATACTGATGAAGACGGCACAGAGCATTACTTCTACAAGAAAACTGAAAATGGAAAAACGAAATATCTTGATGAAGACGGCTTAAAGCTTGAACTTACTACATCAGGTAGTGGAAGTAGCAAGTATGCTATTAAAGATGAGAAAGATAATTATATTTACTTTAATACCAAAGGTCTTCTTACAAGTACAAAAGACTCCAATGGTAATAAAACGACAATAAATTATGCTTCAGACGGTACTACAATAAATTCTGTTACAGACGGAAGTAATAAGAAAATATTACTTCAGCAGACAGCAGGAAGTGATACTAAATATATTAGATATACGGTTGATCCGGCAGGAAGGAAAACTGAATTTAGAGATAGTAGCGGTCTTTTATATCAAATCAATAAACCTGACGGCGGTCAAATAAAACTTACATACGACAATGACAAAGCGTTGAAATCAATTACAGATATCGACGGATACAAAGTAGTGTTTGAGTACACAAGTACAGCATCGGGCAAGAAAGTATCTGCGATTCAGGAATACGGCAAAGACGGCACAGCAGGTCAGAAAATTACATTTGACCGTACAAAGTATAATACAACGGTTAAAAAGACATACGGTGCGGATGGAATCGCAAACACGGATGACGATTTAACTTCAACATATCAGTTTGATGAGTTCGGTAGAACAATCTCCATAAAAAGCGAGACAAAAACAAGAGATTTAGGTGCGTCTGTTTATACTTACACAGACGGCGTAAAGAATTCTGCTGCAGACAATATCAAAATGTTAAATAAGGTTAACTCAAACTATTCAACAGGTTCAAATTCAGTTAACCTTATTTCAAATTCCAATATGGAAACCGATTCTTCTTGGATTAAATCGGCTTGGGGTGGCTCTAATACATTTAATGAAGAGTATTCTACATCACAGCATTATTTTGGAACAAAATCTCTTGCAATTTCTGTATCAAAATATGAAGGAACATCAAGAGGAAGAGTGTATCAGGATATCAGCAACAAAGTATTGGAGCCGGGAAAAACTTACACACTTTCAGGTTACATAAAAACGGTAGGTGTTGTAAACGGTTCGTCTGATAATGCAGGTGCGTTTATCTGTGCTGAATCTCATAATTCTGACGGCACATTTACACCTTCATATTCTGATTTTGTAGTTGGAAATACCGATTCAGCTGTAGATAACGGTTGGCAAAGAGTTAGTACAACTTTTAAAGTGCCTGAAAATTCCAGCAAAACACGAATAAACCTTGCTTTAAAGCAGTCAACAGGTACAGTGTATTTTGATGGAATTCAGCTTGAATCCTACACAGTAGCAAATAACTACAATATGCTTGAAAATTCAGGATTTGAAAAGTATTCGTCAAACGGATTGCCAACATCATGGTATGACGGATATTCTACTCTGAATAATGCAATTGATTGTAAAAGCGAAGCACACCAACAAGGAAAATATTCTTTCCGTATAAAAGGTGAAGCCGGCAAAGTAAAAAGTATCTGTCAGAATGTAAATATTACAGGAAAAGAAGAAGATACATATATTGTCAGCGGTTGGGCATATGCAAATGCTGTTCCAAAGAATGAGGATGATACGAGGAAGTTTAAAATTTCCGTAAAAATCACTTATTCGGATAAATCCACAAAGTACAAAACACCTGCACCGTTTAATTACTCGATTTCAGGTTGGCAATACACATCAGCAGCTTTTAATTTGAGTGACGGAACAAATAAAGTAAAAACTCCTAAAACCATAACAATATATCTCAGTTATCAAAATCAGGGAAATTATGCGTATTTTGATAATATTTGTCTTGTAAAAGACAACGCAATGAGTTATACTTATGATAAAGACGGAAAAGTTATCAGTGTAGTTGATAACTCTAAAAAGCAGTCAACTATGGAATATAAAAATTCCGACTTAACAAAGAATATTGATGCTAAAGGCTACGCTTATGAGTACACATATGACGATAATCATAATGTAACTAAAATCGAAAGCCAAACACATATGAATTATAACTACACTTACAGTACGAAAGGCTTGGCTACATCGCTTGAAGTAAAGTGTTACTCTAAAGTAACAGATGTAGGTATATTAAAAAGTGAAGTTACTTATGATTCAAACGGCTTGCTTTCAAGTGCAACCGATCAGGATGGCAACAAGGTTGAGTATAAGTATGACGGTAACAAAGGTACCCTCACGCAGACAACAGATAAGCTTGACAGCAAAAATCCTGTTGTAACAGACTATACTTATGACAGCAATACCGATCAAATTAAGTCGGTTAAGCAGTCTGACAGTAGCGGCAACGAGTATTCAATCGCATACTCTTATTCATCAAAATCAAAGTTACTTGAAAAAATCTCTCGTGACGGAACTGATTATTCAATTAAGTACGATGAATTCGGCAATAAGATTGATTCAAAGGTTGGCTCACAGTCACTTGCAAGCTATTCTTACGGTGCAAACAACAGACCTCTTTTAAGTTTAACTTACGGTACAGGTCAAAATGTAAGTTATGCTTATGATGAATTTGGTAATGTAAAAACAAGAAAGTATAACGGCAAAACCGCATTTAACTGGTATTCAGATCGTGGCGGTAATATAATTCGTGAAAACGATTATCTTAATAAACGCTTGACTGATTTCACATACGATACAACAGGCAGACTTGTTCGTCAGACTGTTGCTGACTCATCTGTAACAGGAAGTTCCAACAAGCTCTTGTTTGGTTTTGAGTATTCATATGACCTCAATAATAACATTACACAACTTGTTACAAAGACAACTGATAAAACTGTAAAGAACAAGTTCACATTTGGAAAAGATAACCTGCCTGCAACTTTCACTTTAAGCACAGGCAAAAAGGTCGATTATACTTATGACGGACTTAACCGTCTTACAAAAACATCACTGACTACTTCCACCGATACACCTATTGATACAACATACACTTACTTTGCGAGTAAGCGTGGTTCGGATTATACAACTACAAAGTTGAAATCCGAAACTATCAACGGTGAGAAGTATGAGTATAAGTATGATGCACACAGTAATATTACTGATGTTACCAAAGACGGAGTTTTACAGTATCATTACGATTACGATATGATGAATCAGCTTGTTAGCGTAGATGATAAGCTGAACGGCAAAGTTTATAACTATACTTACGATGCCGGTGGTAACCTTATATCCGAAACTGTTACCGATTCAAACGGTACAACAAGCAATGCGTATGAATACAACAATTCAAATTGGGGAGATGTTCTCACATCATATAACGGTCAGAACATAACCTATGATGAAATCGGTAATCCGCTTACATACCGTGACGGAATGTCAATGACATGGAAAAACGGCAGACAGCTTGCAACACTCACAAACGGTGATACAAGCATAAGCTATGGCTATGACAGTGACAGTGTTCGTACAACTAAAGCCGTAAACGGAGTAAAATACACATATGCGTACCTCAATGGTCAGCTATTGTATGAAACCCGTGGCGACGCAAAGTTCTATTATTCATACGATGCAAACGGAATTTTGTATAATGTCAGATATACTCTGACTGACGGCGGTACCGAATATTCGTATTATTACACCCATAATTCCCGTGGCGATATTGTCGGAATTTATAACGGAGTAGGTGAACTCAAAGCGCACTATGAATATGACGCTTGGGGTAATGTGATTTCTATAACCGATAATAACGGAAATGCAATCACAAACCCGAACCATATCGGTAATTTGAATCCATTCCGATACAGAGGCTATTATCAGGACACAGAAACAGGTCTTTACTACCTGATGAGCCGTTACTATGACACAATAACCCACCGTTTTATCAATGCCGACGGTTATTTCCAGTCAGGCGGAAGCATTTTAGATGCTAATACTTTTGCTTATTGTGGTAATAATCCAGTTAATCTTTCTGATCCAAATGGAGAGCATTCTTGCGGTGCTCCTACTTGTCCAAAATGCGATTCTACACGTAGAGCTTTTTTACAAACCGAAAAAGGAATAAAATTATATAATAAGTGTCATGGTACAAATTATTATGGAGTGAATGACAAAGGGGATTTTATAAAGTACAAACAATCCTCAGGTTCGACTGGAGCTACACATGCAGTTAGTACGATTAATTCTGGGCTTAGTACAGCAGCAGGTGCGGTTGCAAAAGCACCAAAACCTTTTTTAGCAGCGTTAAAATTCAATGCGGCTCTTTCAGCTCCATTCAGTATATTTTCAATTAGTGTTGATGCAGCAGTTAATTTTTCTAATCCTTTATTAACCGACTCACAAAAAGGTTTTTTATTTGTATTTGATATCTTTATGGCTGGTGTAGGTATTTTGGCTTCTACATGTTTTCCCGGAATAGGAGGTATAGTGTGTTCAGTGGCAGCTTCTTTAGTAACAATTTCCGTATCGACATATTTGAGTAATGTATGGAGTAGTGAAAATGAAAGAAAGTGGTGTGGTGTGTAAAAAAAAGAAAGTATATCTACTTTCTCTTTTGCTTTTTTTGATTTCTTATTTGATTACAGTTGTTAATATGGTTGTTAATATTATTACTGGTGGCTTTCATTTATACATTTTTAGTATTTTGAGCTTTATGTTACCATGCTATAAATCTATTAAAACAGCAGATGTGTTTGGCATTGTTTTAACAATATTGTTACTCTTGATTAGTTTTTTGCTCATATTTTTTACTGTAAAATATGATGTGTTAAAATATGACCAAAGCAAAAGACCGTTGTGTTATATGAGCTTAATCTTGTGGTATTGTATAACTCAAATATTGTCTTTGTGGATACTGGCTGATTCGCATTTGCAAAATTATATTTATTTGTCTGTCGCCGAATTTTATGAAAGTGAAGAGTTACAGTACATATACTCAATAGTTATTTTTGCAATATATCAAATCATTATAGGCTTAAAGCGAATGTATGATTCTAGAGAAGCATTTGATGCAACCAATATTTCAATCGCTCCACCTTTTGAAAAGTATTTTAGTGAAAAAACTATTTTTTGTTACACCGTTCCTAATTATGTATTTTCCTGTATAGGAGTTTTATCGATTATATATATTAGGTATATTTTTATTGACAGTTATGCAATTAACTTTTGGATCTTTATTTTCTGTGTGCTTTTTAGTTTATGCTTTCTGCTTTTAACTTTAAAAAAATATCGCCAGATTGTAAAATATAGAGGTGTCGAAATAATTGTAAGAAAGAATTTAAAAATATCTATTTTTCTGCAATTGAAATTAGTTTTTTTGATATTTTGCACATATTGTATAACGTTGTTGTTCACTTGATTTTTGATATTGGGTAGAACATTTGCTGAAAGGAGGCTCGAAAGAGCCTCCTTTGACCCAAAAAAAAGCAACTGGTGGCTAACCTTCCTAAAAAACAAACACAATGTAGATCTTGTGGCATACCAATAGGCAAGAAATATGCATGGCAATGTAAAAATCCTACATACTATTAATTTTATTTAATTTAATGTGAGGTTTATGGTTTAATGATTTTTAATATTTTTGGAGGCTTAGTTAAAAGTCTGGGTGTTTACAGACATAGTCCTCTGCTTTTAGCTGTATTTTTAATAATTCAACTTATCTGTATTATTGTTTCATGTATATTTGACAATATGTATTTTAAGTCTGTCATTTCTGAAACTTCTTTCACAAATAAGAGGTATAACAGAGTTAAACATTTTGTGTATGATACGATTGTTAATCTGTCAAACAGTATGTTTGTTCTTATGGTTGATGAAAAAACTAATATAGTTTCTCCTGCACTTTACACAAAGAAAAGCAATAAAATTTCTATGATAAACAGAAATGCTGAATATACTGTATTTGAGCATATTGATTTTTCTGAGAGTCATTGCCCAAACGAATACAAATTTATCAGAGCTTGTAAATTGCGGGATAAAAAGACAGGTGAGCAGGTTCTTTTTGTAGCAGTGCCAAATCGTGAAACTGATATTCTCGCATATTCCGATTCTGCACATAAAGCCGACAAAACCGTAACTTTCGGTAAATTCAGAATATTCTGTTTTGTTGAATCTAATGGCAACCTATATACGGATTTGTCTGTCAATTCAGAAAAAGTACCTCTTGAAAAAACAAAGAGAAAAGGTATGTATTTTATCGGACTTGACGAAGTTACAAAACAAAATCAAAGTCCAAAAAGTAATACGATTTGTTAAACACTATCAAAAGTTGCTTTTAACTAAATATAACTTTTGATTTGGTAGAACACTTTGCAGTAAGGAGGCTCTAAAGAGTTTCTTTACTGGTTGATGGAATTGAATGGAACGGAAAAACAGGAAGAGAACATATAAAATCTTGGTATTAAAAGGTAGCATAGATGATTATGAACATTGATATTAAAACATATAGCTATAGCAAAATTAAAACATTTGTGAATCTCAGATATTTATCAATGCGAATTCCTGACTTAATATTTAAAATGTTAAGCTATTTTGCATACAACTTTTTAATGGTATTAATTATAACCTTTCAGATATTTATGATGCAAGTTAACCCATTTGAAGGTTTCTCGGTTTTTGATGATCGTGTAGTACCATTTCTTATTACTGCAGGAATTTTGTCTTGCATTATGTCAATTGTAACCGTATTTATCTATCACTATAAAACTAAATGGAGTGTGATACTAAACAGGGGAGTGACATTCTTTTATGTTTCAATTACCATGCTTTTACTTTCATGTTTTATTGAGTTTAAGATTACGGCATTTAATGTGATATATGTTATATTTAAGATTGCAATATATGTTCTTTGTTATTTTATCTATGTAAAGTATTTGTTTGAAAAAAAGTTGCCGAAAATCGAGGAAATAGTTTACAATGGAAAATCGTTCCCTGCAGGAATGATAGCAGTTGCTCTTACCATCGCTATAAAACCTGTTATTAGCCTCTTAGGTCAAAATGGTGTTATAAGTTCTGTGATATTTAATGATTTGATTGCACTAACTGAATATATAGGTGCTGTCTGCTTAATCATTAATATAATAGACGCTTTAGTTAAGGCATATTATGCAAAAATATATGATATCAACTAATTCACTGTGATACTTTCTATAATAAGTAGGGTAGAACATTTGCGGTAAGGAGGCTCGAAAGAGCCTTCTTTGATCCCAAAAAAGCATGATGCTCGCAGTAATATTACCGATGTTACCAAAGACGGAGTTTTACAGTATCATTACGGTTATGATATGATGAATCAGCTTGTTAGCGTAGATGACAAGCTGAACGGTAAAGTTTACAACTATACTTACGATGCAGGCGGTAACCTTATATCCGAAACTGTTACCGATTCAAACGGTACAACAAGCAATGCGTATGAATACAACAATTCAAATTGGGGAGATGTTCTCACATCATATAACGGTCAGAACATAACCTATGATGAAATCGGTAATCCGCTTACATACCGTGACGGAATGTCAATGACATGGAAAAACGGCAGACAGCTTGCAACACTCACAAATGGTGATACAAGCATAAGCTATGGCTATGACAGCGACAGTGTTCGTACAACTAAAACCGTAAACGGAGTAAAATACACATATGCTTATCTTAACGGACAGCTTATGTATGAAACTCGTGGCGACGCAAAGTTTTACTATTCATATGATGCAAACGGAATTTTGTATAATGTCAGATACACTTTAACTGACGGCGGTACTGAGTATTCATATTACTACACCCATAATTCCCGTGGCGATATTGTCGAAATTTATAACGGAGCAGGCGAACTCAAAGCGCACTATGAATATGACGCTTGGGGCAATGTGGTTTCTATAACCGATAATAACGGAAATGCAATCACAAGCCCGAACCATATCGGTAATTTGAATCCGTTCCGTTACAGAGGTTATTACTACGATACAGAATCAGGTTTCTACTATCTAATGAGCCGTTATTACGACCCTGTTACTCACAGATTTATTAATGCTGACGGTTATTTCCAGTCAGGCGGTAATATTCTGGATGCTAATATGCATTCATATTGTGGTAATAATCCGATTATGTTTGCAGATCCAACGGGCTTATGTTATGAACCTCAATATACGAGTGCGGGAACATATATCGGTAAATATTGGGTTATAAAAACAGCAGTTCCGGGTGTACCGGGTTTTTGTAATAGTTGCAAATCTAACGGTCCAAATTCTGGGAACAAGTATTATGTTGAATCTAACAAGTATTATGTTGAGTCTTCTAAAAATAATAAAAATACAAAAGGAGATAGTAACTGGACACCAAGAAAAAACTCTAAAAAAGGGTCAGAAAACAGGCAAAAATCCGGCGATTGCGAACGTAATGTTGCTCATCCCAACGGCGAGGAACATAGTAGGGTTCCTAAAGGCAACGGAGTAAAACATTTAACTGAAACACCATTTGAAGAGCGCATGGGTAATTTTGGTATATGTTTAGCTTGTGCGGTTGCAGTTATATATTTAGTAGGTAATGATGTTACCGGTGCTGGAGTTGCGGATGATGTTGCACTTGTACCTACTATTGCATTGCTTTGGGATAGTGCCAGTAAGGCTTTTGGTTAAAATATGGAAAAGAAATTAGTTAAATTAAAAAACGGAATAACTTTTATATCACAGGAACTTGATAATGTTCATAGTGTTACTATCAGCGTTAATTTCAAAGTTGGTTCATTATATGAAGATCAAATCAATAACGGAATTACGCATCTGATTGAGCATTTGTTTTTTAGGCAATGGGATAATTTGCCTCAGAAACAATTGTATTATGAAATGCAGTGCATGGGAGCAGAAATTGCAGCAAAAACATTTCACGATTATGTTAGCTTTTCAATCACCGTAACACCCGACTCATTTATTAAAGCATTTAAACTTATCACAAAATGCCTAAATAAATTTGACTGGACTGATGATATAGTTAAAATTGAAAAAGAAGTTGTTTACAAGCAAATTGAAAATGATTATCAAACATTTGATAATTGGATTGATAGTTACTACTTTAAAGATACCAAATACGAAAAAACTATTATGGGTACGATTGAATCTGTACAATCAATATCTTTAAAAGATATTAACTCTTGGAAAGATAAATATTTTTGCAGCAACAATTCTTGTGTAGCTATCACTGGTAATTATTCGGACGAGGATTTTTTGACAGTTCAAAATATTCTTTCCCAAATTAATTCTTCTGGAAAACTCGCCGAAACAATTATCTGTTATCCACTGCATTTTGAAAAAAGAAATATCAGTAACAGGTATTCACTAATCTCTAATGATACAGATATTAGTGATATAACAATCTTTTTTGATATTAATAAAGATTATAACTATGAAACTGTAAGACTTCTTTCAAGTATACTTGGTGAAGGTTGCGGAAGTCTGCTGTCAATGATTTTAAGAGAAAATTATAATTTTACAGATGATATCTATACTAATTTAACATGCTATTGTGGATTTCGCCGACTGTCAATTTCTTTCAGTGTAAATAATTCTGACTTTATTGAAAGTCTGCACCATTTCTTTAAATCGCTTGTAGATTTTAGAAAAGAAATTTCAACAAATGATTATTTGACATCCATCAACTTTTTTACAAAAAATCAATTATTTGATTTGGACAACTCTAACGAGCTTAATAGCAATTATGTTTTATGTGATTTTGTATTATATCCATCAGTAATATCTGAGCCAATAAAAAGAAAAGAAAAATATGAAAAGATCACATTAAAAGATTTAAAAAAATACGCTAATGATATTTTTATTGCTAAAAATCTTTCCTTATTAATTCAAACAAATCTTGATAAAAAGCTTGTAAAAAACTCTATTGAAAAAATGATAAAAACATTATATATGACAGACTGTTTTAAATGATGAAAATGTCCGATAGAAAACGCATAAAATAGCAATAAAATAGTTTGACTAATATATAATATTGTGTTA
>ERZ841120.395-NODE-395-length-31774-cov-7.769255_pt1 | contig 31774 bp, 30 predicted proteins | sample MGYA00519572_ERZ841120 | MGnify/ENA primary metagenome ERZ841120 (study PRJEB31850, sample SAMEA3708890) | human gut metagenome | biome: human gut; feature: human-associated habitat; material: faeces | place: China | collected 2014 ...
TAGAGCAGAGGACTGAAAATCCTCGTGTCACTGGTTCGATTCCGGTTCTGGGCATATGGGGTATTAGCTCAGTTGGTAGAGCACTTGACTTTTAATCAAGTTGTCCGGGGTTCGAATCCCCGATGCCTCATTTTCAACCGTTTTCATATAATATGAAAACGGTTTTTTTGTATTTAATAGCAATAATTGGTTCAGCGGACCAATTTTGATTTACGCGACAGTCGCCAAGGTCTCATGGTTTGGCGACTGTCGCAATAACGAGTAAGATTCGCGAAGTGCATTTAAAAAGATGTTAGTGTTAATTAAAGGTTTGCTCGATATCACGCATCTCGAAAGTTTCTTTTGCGGATCTATTCAAATCTATAATCTGAAAGGGTGTATAGATTTGTAGATCCTGTACATTTATTATGCAGGAACATACAAAAAAACCCTCCCGATCGACAGATATGACGGGAGGGACTTCTTTTCTGCATGAAAGGAAGAAATATCTACATAATCGAGTCCCAGTCGTTGCAGGCTCTGATCCAGGCTGGCAATCAGGTACTTGCGGCTGCCCCAGTTACCGTAAGGTCCCTTCCACATATCGTAACCGGCCTTGGTGCTGATCAACAGTTCATCCCGGTAAGCGAAGAGGTGTTCTTTTAAGATCAGACCGAAGTGTTTTTCGGCACTTCCCGGTTCAGGTCCGTAATTGTTGGCAAGATCAAAATGAGTGATTCTATGATCAAAAGCGGTAAAGCAGAGCTTTTTCATATTGTCGTAAGAAGAGAAATCTCCAAAATTATGCCACAGTCCAAGAGAGACGGTGGGAAGAGTATAAGTAAAAAATAATCGTTAAAAATACTTTGAAAATCAAAAAAGAATTCATTGACAAAACATCGTTTGTGTATTATACTTTGAAAGTCAAAACATTAGAAACTAAAATTATTGATAATAAGAAACATGTGTAAAGGAGAATAACGATGTTAGAAGAAATGAAAGAGATGATCGCAGAACAGTTAAACTGTGAGGAGAGCAGTATTACAGAAACAACTTCATTTAAGGATGACCTGGGTGCAGATTCTCTGGATCTGTTTGAACTGGTGATGGCACTGGAAGAAAAATATGAAGTTGAGATCCCGTCTGAAGAACTGGCTGAACTGACAACAGTTGGAGCAGTTATGGAATATCTGAAGAATAAAGGTGTGGAGGCATAATCCACACCTTTTCTGAAAGCAGGGAAGGAGACAGAAGCAGATGAAGACGAAAGTAACAGAACTTTTACAGATTGAGTATCCGATTATTCAGGGGGGTATGGCCTGGGTGGCAGAACATCATCTGGCGGCGGCAGTATCTGAGGCAGGCGGATTTGGTCTGATCGGTGCGGCAAGTGCACCTCCGGAAATTGTGAGGGAAGAGATCAGAAAGGCAAAAGAACTGACTGATAAACCATTTGGTGTAAATATTATGCTTCTGAACCCGAATGCTGATGAAGTGGCAAAAATCGTAGTAGAAGAAGGAATTCAGGCGGTCACCACAGGTGCCGGAAATCCAGAGAAATATATGCCGATGTGGAAGGAAGCTGATGTTAAGGTGATTCCGGTTGTTGCATCAGTAGCTATGGCAAAGAGAATGGAACGATATGGTGCGGATGCGGTAGTAGCAGAGGGCATGGAAGCCGGAGGTCACATTGGAAATCAGACAACGATGGCGTTAATTCCACAGATTGTGGATGCGGTAAATATTCCGGTAATTGCTGCAGGTGGAATTGGAGACGGACGCGGTGTTGCTGCTTCTTTTATGCTCGGAGCAGAGGGAGTGCAGATGGGAACCCGTTTTGTAGTGGCAGACGAATCGATTGTTCATGATAACTATAAAGACAGAATCGTGAAAGCAAAAGATATTGATTCTGTAGTAACCGGTCAGAGTACAGGACATCCGGTTCGGTGTCTGAGAAATCAGATGACGAAGGAATATATCAAAAAGGAACAGGAAGGTGTACCGTTTGAGGAACTGGAACGGATGACACTTGGTTCTCTTCGGAAAGCAGTTATGGATGGGGACATTTTAAACGGCACAGTGATGGCAGGGCAGATTGCAGGTCTGGTGAGTAAGAGACAGAGCTGTAAGGAGATTCTGCAGGAAATTATGACTGAAGCTGAGAAATTGTTGCATTGCTAAAATGGAAAACAGGAAAGTATCGTTATCGTGGCACTCATCAAAGTTCCGTGCGAACACGGCCTTTGACTCGTTGCTTGAGTAAATTACTTTCGGTGATGGCATTTTGCTTTGTATATCTTGGAACCCTGGTATCATAAAATAAGAAAAATAAAAAGTGGCGATAGAAATAACAGGTATGGGAATCTGATTTTGTCGCCACAAAAATTTAAATAAATACTTTGAAAATCAAATTATAGAAGGAGACATTCATGGGTAAACTGGCATTTGTTTTTCCGGGACAGGGCGCGCAGTATGTGGGAATGGGTAAGGAGTTTTACGAACAGATTTCTGTATCCAGGAAGGTGTATGCAATTGCGTCAGAAGTGACCGGATTGAACCTTCCGGGACTTTGTTTTGAAAAAAATGAGCAGATTGATATTACAGAATATACGCAGATTGCCATGTTAACGACGGAAGCGGCAATTCTGGCAGCTTTACAGGAAAAGGGAGTGAAGGCAGATGTAGCTGCCGGGTTAAGCCTTGGAGAGTATGGAGCGATTCTGACTGCAGGAGCCATGTCTTTGGAGGATGTGTTCCGTGTAGTAAGACAGAGAGGCATCCTGATGCAGGAAGCAGTGCCTACAGGTGGTGCTATGTGTGCAGTTCTTGGAATGGACGGAGAAAAGATTGCGAAAATCTGCGACGAGACGGAAGGCATCGTTTCGGTAGCCAATTATAACTGTCCGGGACAGATTGTGATTACCGGAGAGGAAGGCGCAGTGGCAGTGGCGGCTGAGAAGCTGAAAGAGGCAGGGGCGCGAAGATGTATCCCGTTAAATGTCAGCGGGCCGTTTCACTCAGCAATGTTAAAAGAAGCCGGGGAGAAACTTGGAAAAGTGTTGGAGCAGGTGGAACTGAGAGCATTTTCCACACCGTATGTCACAAATGTGACAGCAGAATATGTGACAGAGCCTTCTGAGATCAAGGAACTGCTTGGCAGACAGGTGTATTCTTCTGTGAAGTGGCAGCAGAGTGTGGAACGGATGATTGCGGATGGTGTGGATACGTTTATCGAGATCGGACCGGGAAGAACACTGACGGGATTTTTGAAGAAAATCAATAAAAATGTAACTGGATTACACATTGAAAAAGTAGAAGATCTGGACGCGGTTGTAAAGATGTTGGGTGAAAAACAGTAAGTAACTGTTCAGTACCCTCACAGGTACAAATAATCAAAGTTTACAGGAAATATGAAAAATGAACTTTCGGTGAAAGGAGCAGCGATGGAGAAAAAAGTAGCACTGGTGACAGGAGCAAGTCGGGGGATAGGAAGACAGATCAGTCTCACTCTGGCAAAAGAAGGAATGTTTGTAGTTGTCAATTACTGCGGATCGGAAGCGAGGGCAAAGAATGTGCTGGAAGAAATCCGGAAAAATGGTGGCGACGGCGTTCTTTATCAGTGTGATGTGGCGGATTATCAGCAGACAGAAGCAATGGCAAAGGAGCTAATAAAAAGTTACGGGCATGTAGATGTGCTGGTAAATAATGCGGGAATTACCAGAGATAATCTGATCCTGCGAATGAGTGAAGAAGAGTTTGATGCGGTCGTGGAAACCAACCTGAAGGGATGTTTTCATACGATCCGCCATCTGTCGCGGTATTTCCTGAAACAGAAAAGTGGGAAAATCATCAACATTGCATCGGTGTCCGGTGTGTTGGGAAATGCAGGACAGGCAAATTATGCAGCATCGAAGGCAGGAATTATCGGACTTACAAAGACGGTGGCGAGGGAACTGGCAAGCAGAGGCATTACGGTCAATGCGGTAGCCCCGGGATTTGTTCATACGGAGATGACAGAAGTACTTTCAAGTCAGGTGAAAGAGGCAGCAGTAGCACAGATTCCACTGGGAAGATTCGGAGAGACACAGGATATTGCCAATATGGTGGCATTTCTTGCGTCTGAAAAAGCAGATTATATTACCGGACAGGTTATCTGTGTAGATGGCGGTATGGCGATGTAAAGAAAGGAGAGACTATGAGACGAGTTGTGGTGACCGGAATGGGTGCTGTGACACCGATTGGGATCGGTGTGGATACGTTCTGGGAAAATGTTAAGAAAAAGACACTGGGATTTGGTGAGATTACCCGGTTTGATACGACGGATTATAAAGTACATATTGCTGCGGAAGTAAAAGACTTTGCAGGGAAAGACTATATGGACTTTAAGGCAGCAAAGAGAATGGAGTTGTTCTGCCAGTATGCGGTGGCAGCAGCAAAAGAGGCGTTTGAACAGGCGGGACTGGATATGGAAAAAGAAGATCCGTTTCGCGTGGGATGTTCCATCGGATCGGGAATCGGAAGTCTGCAGGCAGCAGAGACGGCATGTCATAAAATTGCGGAGAAAGGACCTTCCAGAGTAAATCCACTTCTGGTTCCACTGATGATCTCCAACATGGCAGCAGGAAATGTTTCGATTCAACTGGGACTGAAAGGAAAAAGTCTGAATGTGGTAACCGCGTGTGCAACGGGAACACATTCCATCGGAGAGGCATATCGCAGTATCCAATGTGGAGATGCGGATGTGATGCTGGCGGGCGGTACGGAAGCAAGTATCTGCCCGGTCGGTGTGGCAGGTTTTACCGCATTGACAGCACTTTCTACGGTAGACGACCCGGAGAAGTGTTCACTTCCATTTGACAAAAACAGAAGTGGATTTGTCATGGGAGAGGGATCCGGAGTGGTTGTTCTGGAAGAATTGGAGCATGCGAAACAGCGTGGCGCGAAGATTCTTGCGGAGGTTGTCGGATATGGTGCAACCAGTGATGCGTATCATATTACTTCGCCGGCAGAGGACGGTTCCGGGGCTGCGAAAGCGATGGAACTGGCACTGGAAGAAGCGGGAGTGAAAAAAGAGGAACTGATGTATATCAATGCACATGGAACTGCGACACATCACAATGATCTGTTCGAGACGAGAGCAATCAAAAAACTGTTCGGAGAGCATGCGTACGAGATGAAGGTGAATTCTACCAAGTCTATGGTAGGCCATTTGCTGGGCGCTGCAGGGGCTGTGGAATTTATTACCTGCGTGAAAGAGATTCAGGACAGATTTATTCATGCAACGGCGGGATATACGACACCGGACGAGGAAATGGACTTGAATTATGTGGCAGGTGACGGTGTGGAAGAAGATCTGGAATATGCACTTTCGAATTCGCTGGGATTCGGTGGACATAACGCGAGCATTCTTGTGAAAAAGTGGGGAGAGTAAAAAATGGAATTTGAAAATCTTCTGACATTGATAAAAACGGTTTCCGAGTCAGAATTGACTTCCTTTACCATGAAAGACGGCGATCTGAAGATCTCCATGGGAAAAGAAAAACAGGTGGTCGTGGAGCAGACCGGGATGCAGGTGATGCCTGCAGTGGCAGGAAACGCAGATACAGTATCGGCCGGTTCTGGCAGTTTTAATGGGAAACAGGAGCAGCAGGAGGAATGCCAGCCGGAAGGAAAGACAGTAAAGGCTCCTCTGGTGGGAACCTTTTATGCGGCTTCGGCACCGGATGCGGAAGCATTTGTCAGCGTGGGTGATACAGTGAAAAAGGGACAGACTCTGGGAATCATCGAGGCGATGAAGCTGATGAATGAGATTGAGAGTGAGTACGACGGAGTGGTAAAAGAGATTCTGATTGAGAACGGACAGATGGCAGAGTATGGACAGCCTTTATTTGTTATCGGGTAATGACTGAAAATACCTGAAAACCATATGTTTGTGTGCAGGAGGTAACAGAGTTTATGTCAGTGTTAACAACAAAAGAAATCATGGATATTATCCCACACCGGCATCCGTTTCTTCTGGTGGATACCATAGAAGAACTGGTACCGGGGGTACGGGCAGCAGGAAAAAAATGTGTGACATATGATGAGTATTATTTCCGTGGACACTTTCCACAGGAGCCGGTGATGCCGGGAGTGCTGATCATTGAGGCACTGGCGCAGGTGGGTGCGGTATGTATCTTAAGCTGTGAGAAGTTCAAAGGAAAGACTGCTTATTTTGGTGGGATTAACAACTGTCGATTTAAGAAAAAGGTGGTTCCGGGGGATGTTTTGATGCTGGAGACGGAACTGATCAAACAGAAGGGACCGGTTGCGATTGCAAGAGCAACAGCTACGGTAGATGGAAAAGTGGCAGCAACGGCAGAACTTACGGTAGCCATTGGATAGGAGAACAAACATGTTTCGGAAAATATTGATTGCAAACAGAGGAGAGATCGCAGTGCGGATCATCCGTGCCTGCAGAGAGATGGGAATCGCTACGGTAGCAGTTTATTCGGAGGCAGACCGGGAAGCACTGCATACCCAGCTGGCAGATGAGGCTGTTTGTATCGGACCGGCAGCGGCGACAGACAGTTATCTGAATATGGAGCAGATTCTGAGTGCATGTATCGCAACAAAAGCGGATGCGATACATCCTGGATTTGGTTTTTTGTCAGAGAACAGCCGGTTTGTGGAAATGTGTGAAAAATGTAATATTACGTTCATCGGACCGACTGCGGAGATGATGGACAAGATGGGAAATAAATCGCAGGCAAGGTTGACAATGATAGAAGCCGGTGTTCCGGTGGTTCCGGGAACAAAAGAACCGGTCTATGACGCAAAACGGGGAGCAGCTATGGCAGAAGACATAGGATACCCGGTGATGATCAAGGCATCTTCCGGAGGCGGTGGAAAAGGGATGCGGATTGCCTTCGGACCGAACGACTTTGAGGAGAACTTTCAGGTAGCCCAGTTAGAGTCAGTACGTGGATTCGGAGATAACACCATGTATATCGAAAAATATGTGCAGGAACCGAGACATATAGAGTTTCAGATCATGGCAGATAAGTTTGGAAATGTTGTGCAGTTCGGAGAACGGGACTGTTCGATCCAGAGAAATCATCAGAAGATGATCGAAGAATCTCCCAGTGTGGCACTGACACCGGAACTTCGCAGACGGATGGGTGATGCGGCAGTGCGTGCAGCAAAGGCTGTACATTACGAAAGTGCCGGTACCATTGAATTTTTACTGGATAAGGAAAAAAATTTTTATTTTATGGAAATGAATACACGGATCCAGGTGGAACATCCGGTGACAGAAATGGTTTCCGGCGTGGATCTGATGAAAGAGATGATCCGGGTGGCAGCAGGGGAACCACTCTCAGTAAAACAGGAAGATATTCACCTGCAGGGACATGCGATGGAATGCAGGATCAATGCAGAGGATCCTGCTCATCATTTTCGGCCGTGTCCGGGAGTCATCGAAGCAATCCATCTGCCCGGTGGAAATGGTGTACGGATCGATACGGCAGCCTATAACGGGTATGAGATTCCGCCATTTTATGATTCTATGATAGCGAAAGTAATTGTGCATGGAAGAACCAGACAGGAGGCCATCGATAAGATGCGCAGTACGCTGGGAGAACTGATCATAGATGGTGTGACAACCAACGTGGATTTTCAGTATGAGATATTAGATAATGAGGATTTTCAGGCGGGAGAGATCACAACGGATTTTATCCCGATGCATTTTAATCTGTAGGACAGAAAATCTGTCCGGGCAGACAGGAGGTTTTAACTATGGCGAAATTAAAACATATGTTTAAAAAGACGGCAGTTCTGTTCCGGGACAGAGAAGACAGGAATCAGGAAAAAAAAGAGCCATCGGCACCGGAAGGATTGTGGCTTAAGTGTCCGAAATGTGGAGAAGTAGTATACCGGGATGATGTAAAAGCACATGGATATGTATGCCCGAAGTGTGAGGGATATTTCCGGATCGGAACCAGAACCAGGATCCGCATGGTTGCAGACCAGGGAACATTTCAGGAGTGGTTTACCGATCTGGAAACGGAAAATCCGCTGGAATATCCGGGATATGAAGAAAAGATTGCAGATCTGCAGGAGAAGACAAAACTTCATGAAGCAGTTACTGTGGGAAAATGCATGGTGAATGGTCTGGAGACAGTACTTGGTGTCTGCGATTCCCGTTTCCTGATGGGAAGCATGGGGTATGTCGTAGGTGAAAAAATTACGAGAGCTTTTGAACGGGCGACGGAAGAAAAACTGCCGGTGGTACTGTTTACCAGTTCCGGTGGTGCCAGGATGCAGGAGGGAATCGTATCTCTGATGCAGATGGCAAAAACCTCTGCGGCGATCCGGAAACACAGTGAAGCAGGTCTTTTTTATCTTCCTGTACTGACTGATCCGACCACCGGCGGGGTGACGGCAAGTTTTGCGATGCTTGGAGATGTGATCCTGGCAGAACCGGGGGCACTGATCGGATTTGCAGGACCGAGAGTGATCGCGCAGACCATCGGACAGAAACTGCCGGAGGGATTTCAGAGGGCAGAATTCCTGGTGGAAAAGGGAATCATCGATGGTGTGGTTGAACGGCAGGAATTAAAAGAGACTGTGTGGAAACTTTTGAATATTCATCAGGATGCGCTGCAATATATCCACTATGGAGATACGCAAAATGTGGAAAACCTGCCGGAAATCAGGAACAGTCGTGGAAAAACAGCGGGATGCGATAAAAAAGAACTGACTGCGTGGGAACGGGTGGAAATCTCAAGGAGTAAGGAACGTCCTACAACACTTTCCTATGTGCAGCAGGTCTTTGATGATTTTCTGGAACTTCACGGTGACCGGGCGTTTCGGGATGACGGAGCGGTGATCGGCGGAATTGCCATGTTTGGCGGACAGCCGGTGACGGTGATCGGGCAGCAGAAGGGAAAGAATGTAAAGGAAAACATTTACCGAAACTTCGGTATGGCGTCTCCGGAAGGCTATCGGAAAGCGCTTCGTCTGATGAAGCAGGCAGAAAAATTCGGTCGGCCGGTAGTTACCTTTGTGGACACACCGGGAGCGGCCTGCGGCATCGAGGCAGAAGAACGGGGACAGGGAGAAGCCATCGCCAGAAATCTGTTGGAGATGTCCGGAATCCAGACACCAATGGTCAGCATTCTGATCGGAGAAGGCGGCAGTGGTGGTGCGCTGGGACTGGCAGTGACGGATGAAGTCTGGATGATGGAAAATGCAACATATTCCATTCTGTCACCGGAGGGATTTGCCTCGATTCTGTGGAAAGATGGAAAACGGGCGAAAGAGGCTTCTGAGGTGATGAAGATCACGGCGAAAGATCTGAAAAAATTGCAGATTATTGAAAAAGTGATCCGGGAACCGGAACCGGCGAATGAGGAGAATCTTCCGGAGATTGCAGAAGAGATCAGAGAAGATCTGGATGGGTTTTTGCGGAAAAGCTGTCAGAAGACGAGAGAACAGATTGTGGAAGAACGGTACGAAAGATTTCGTCGGATGTAGGAGAAAAGATGAAAACATTGAAAATAGGAGAACTTACAGCCAGGATTCCTGTGATCCAGGGAGGTATGGGTGTCGGAATCAGTCTTTCCGGGCTGGCGGGAAGTGTGGCAGCCTGCGGCGGTGTAGGAGTGATTTCCACGGCACAGATCGGGTATCGGGATCCGGAGTTTGAAAAAGATCCCATCAAAACCAATCTGCGGGTGATCGGAGAAGAGATCCAAAAAGCCAGAGAGATTGCCAAGGGCGGGATTCTGGGTGTGAATATTATGGTGGCAACGAAGCAGTATGCGGAGTATGTAAAAGCAGCCGTGAAAGCCGGGATTGACCTGATCATTTCCGGTGCAGGACTTCCCATGGAACTGCCAAAACTGGTTGCGGGAAGCAAGACGAAGATTGCACCGATCGTATCCACGGTGAAGGCGGCGAGAGTGATCTGCCGCTTTTGGGATCATCATTACCAGCGGATGCCGGATCTTGTGGTGATCGAAGGACCGAAAGCCGGAGGACATCTTGGATTTTCCAGAAAGCAGCTGGAGGAATTTACCCCGGTAACCTATGATCAGGAGATCAGGGGAATTCTTGCCGAAGTGAAAAAATATGCGGACAAGTATGGAAAAGAGATTCCGGTGGTTGTGGCAGGAGGGATCTTTACCAGAGAAGATATGCTTCATGCAATGGAACTGGGAGCCGACGGCGTACAGATGGGAACCCGGTTTGTGACAACGTATGAGTGTGACGCATCGCAGGCTTATAAACAGACGTATCTGCGTGCAAAAAAAGAGGATATTGTGATCGTGGACAGCCCGGTAGGAATGCCGGGACGAGCGATACGAAACCGGTTTCTGGAAGAAAAAGAAAGCAGGCGAGAGCCGATCCGAAAATGTTATCAGTGTATCGCTACCTGCAATCCGGCAGACACACCGTACTGTATCACCAGAGCGCTGGTGCATGCGGCGAAGGGGGAGACCGATGAGGCTTTGCTGTTTTGCGGGGAAAACGCATGGCGGTGTGAAAAGATGGAGCATGTGGCGGATATTATGGCGGAATTTGCGTGAAAGAAAAAAATAAAGAAATATAAATGCAGTAAGACGTGTGGAAAAGAAAAAGGTTTTCCACGCGTCTTTTTTCTCGTTGTATTGCATATCAACAGTTGGTCCGGTGAACCAATTTTGATTGCGTGCATGATATAAGAATCATGGATCGGACAGGTCAGAAAAATATTAAAAAAGTATATAAAATTCTGAAAAAACAGAAATCTCATTGCCGGAAATCTGGAAAAAGAATATAATAAAAGGCAGAATACAGGGGAAATATATGGGGTATTTATCATGGAGGTGCAGCAATGATCAAAGGGTTTAAGATGAAATTGTTTCCGGGAATGGAAGCAGAGTACGAGAGACGGCATAACTTGTTATGGCCGGAGATGAAGGAAATGATTCACGAACACGGGGGTAAGAATTACACGATTTTTCTGGACAGGGAGACGCTGACATTGTTTGGTTATATTGAGATTGAAGATGAGGCGCTCTGGGCGAAAGGCGCGGACACTGCGATCAACCGGAAATGGTGGGATGATATGGCAGATATCATGGAGACAAACCCGGATAACAGCCCGGTGAGCGTGGATCTGAAGACGGTGTTTCATCTGGATTAGTACAAAGGACAGATGCAGGAGAGAACAGCCGAAGCGGAAAGAAACGGCGTTGGCTGTAAAAATTAGAAAACGGAGGAATAAGAATGAATAAATTTTCAAGAGACAGAGTAAAAGGTTTTCTTCATACGGACGGAAGACGGATGGTAAACGGAGATGGAAAAACCGTTGTTTTGCGTGGCTGGGGCATGGGAAACTGGATGAATCCGGAAGGATTTATGATCGGTGGTGTGCCGTTGTTTGTGGAAAATGCGGATTTTAACGATTTTGCCCTGCCGAGACGGTTTGAGCGCGGAAGAACGATGGAGACAACGGTTCGGGAACTTTGCGGAAGCTGGTATGCCAGAGATTACTGGATCCGCTGGGCGAAAAATTATGTGACAGAGGAAGATATCCGGCTGATGGCAGAGATGGGATATAATTCGGTACGTCTGCCGATCAGTTCCAGACTGTTTTTGGCGGAAGAGCCGGAGATTATCTGGGTGGAAGAAGGATTTGCCATTCTGGATCAGGTGCTGGACTGGTGTGAAAAATATAAGATTTACGCGATCCTGGACATGCATGGAGCACCGGGCGGACAGTCAGCACTGGCATGTGATGATGGGATGGATAACCGGCCACATATGTTTACGGAGCCGGAGAGCAGGGAGCGTGCGATCCTTTTGTGGGAAGAATTTGCCAGACGGTATGCCGACCGGTGGATTGTGGGTGGATATGATCTGATCAATGAGCCGCTTTCCGGTCCGGACTGCGCGTATCTGATTCCGGAACTGGGGAAATTTTATGATGAACTGATTCCAAGGATCCGAAAATACGATAAAAACCATATGCTGACGCTGGAGGGCGCGGTATTTTCGATGGATATGGATATTTTTGATCATGAATATGATCCGGAGTGCCATAACTGGTGCATGCATACGCATTTTTATCATTTTTCACCGGAGGTAAGGGATCTGTACCGTTTTCTGGATTCTTCGGTGCGGTGCAATGTGCCGATCTGGATCGGAGAGGGTGGCAGTGAACCGGTGGATAACAGTATTTACTATGAGATTGCGGCGACCTTTGATATCGGATACTCGATCTGGACCTGGAAATCCGCGGACGATCCGAAAGGAGAAGGCTCCGGTGTGGTAAGATATCAACTGCCGAAGGACTGGGAACCGGTGCGTGCCTATATCCGAAACGGAGGTCCGAGACCGTCTTACCGGGAATCTCAGAAAATCATGGATGAGATGCTGGAAAATATCCGGATGGAACATTGTTCTGTGTGGTGGGAGAAGAATTATTATAATCTTCGCCAGCCCGGTATTACGCTTCCGGCAGTCGGATTTGATGAGGGAAGCGAGAAGGCAAATGGATGGAGATTTGGCAATCCATTTGGCTACCGGACAGAAACAGGGATGAAAATGGTACTGAAACCGGGTGTAAAACCGCCGAAACATGTGGTGGTTCCTACGAGAGAGGAGATCCGTCCGTCAAATCCGCTTACCGATCTGTGTCTGGAACTGCGGGCAGGAGAACAGGCTTCATATACGATCCGTGATGTGGAAAAGACCTGTAACGTAACCGCAAAGCTGCGCTCAGTGGACGGACAGGAAGGCAGAGTGAAAATACTCTGTACGTCACTGGATGGAAATGTGCAGGAACGGGAACTTACGGTGAAGGGAACAGAGACAGCCGGATATGAGCTGGCAGTGCTGGAAGCAGGCGCCGAATGGGTGGTAACGGTTGTTATGGAAGCCGGAAGCATGCAGATGGATGAGATTACATTTGCGAGATAACAGATAGGAGGGCAAAAAGTATGCAACGTATTGGGTTAGACAAAAACTGAGATTTTTATGAGAGTGATGAGAGCATGAGCTTCGTATTTGCCATACCGCCGAGTCAGAAGGTGGATCTGCCGCATGATTTTATCGTGGGAAAACCGAGAAGTGCAGATGCACCGGGTGGACCGGCAAACGGATATTTCGGAAACGGGGAAGGTGTGTATAAGAAGACGCTGGATATCCCGAAAGAGTGGGAAGAAAATCGATCGAGAAACTGATGGCTTCCATGGATATTCCTTATAAACCGGGAGTTCTGGAAGGGGTTGTCTATAAAGACGGAGCTAAGATCAGCAGAAGTACACTGGTAACACCGAAAGAGGCAGCAGTACTGGAACTGGTTCCGGAAGAGGAAAGTTTTGCGGCAGACGGCAAAGACCTGATTTATGTCCGTGTGACGCTGAAAGATGCAGACGGAAATCGTCTGACGCAGGATGAACGGGAGATTCAGGTAGAGACAGACGGTGTAGGAACCTTCCTAGCAGTGGGAAACGGCAATCCATGCACAGAAGACCAGATCACAGATACCAAGTGTCATCTGTATCGCGGAACCGCAATTGTGATCCTGAAGAGCAAAGAGGCAGGAGAGACGAAGATTACGGTGAAAGCGGACGGCGTTGCGGCTGGAAGCTGTGTGGTAGAGGCAAAATAAGAAGCAAGGTTTGCTTGATACAGGCATAAAATAGTAGTTTTTGGTTACGGAAAAATGCGACTAATCTAAAATCAGATATTAGGTTAGTCGTATTTTTGTTCTGATAAAAGTTACATAAAAACGGGGTTTGTATAAGTACATAACGAGGGTTGAGGGACAACGTTTTGGTATGGACAGATCTGTGAATTCTATTATAATAGATTTTATAGAACAGCAGTCTGGAGGAATAGCGTGGAGAGATTAATTTTAAGTGAGCAGGGTTACCGGGAACAGATGGAAAATGTTGTGAAACCGTATCTGGATATCCGCAAGTCCGTGCTGTGGCCGGAACGGGAAGAGGGGAAGAAAATCTACTGTGAGAGGTATCTGGCGGACAGTCCGAAGGGTGTGGTGATGATTTCCCATGGGTTTACGGAAACTGCGGAAAAATATAAAGAAGTGATTTATTATTTTGTGAAAAAACAGTATCATGTGTATCTGCCGGAGTACTGCGGGCATGGAAGAAGTTATCGGCTGATACCGGATAGTTCGCTGATTTATGTGGACGATTATCAGCGGTATGTGAACGATTTTCTGTATGTGGCAAAGATGGCAGCAAAAGAAAACCCTGGACTTCCGGTATTTTTATATGGACATTCCATGGGTGGAGGTCTTGCGGTAGCGGAGGCAGCGCAGGAGCCGGAGCTTTTCACGAAAGTGGTGCTTTCCTCTCCGATGATCCGTCCTGCAACCGGAAATATCCTGTGGCCGGTGGCAAAACAGATCGCTTTCGGTGCGTGCCAGCAGGGAAAAGGAGCGGAATATGTAGTCGGACAGCATCCGTATGAGGGACGGGAAAATTTTGAAACCAGTTCTTCTACCTGCAAGGTGCGGTTTGAATATTATCAGGATAAAAAAGAGAAAGAACCGTTGTTTCAGACAAACGGGGCGTCATACAGCTGGCTGTACCAGGCAGGGCGGCTGAACAGGTATCTGCAACGGAAAGCGTGGAAGCAGATCCAGGCTCCTGTGCTGATCTTCCAGTCGGCAGAGGATCATCTGGTGTCAAAGCCGGAACAGGTACGGTTTGTGGTAAAACTTGCCAGACGGGGACTGACCTCGGGAACTATGATCATTGTACCGGGGACAAAGCATGAAATCTACGGATCCGGAAGCCGAATCCTGCGGGGATACTGGAAACGGATTTTTGCATTTCTGGAAGAGCCGCAGGTGAGGAAGAACGGTTCGGGAAAATAAAGATACAGGGTAACTATTCAGTAGGTAGTATTCCGCGAGGTGTTTTGGCATGAATATACTGAACAGTTACGATACAGGAAAGTATTGGTAATACGAGGGAAAAAGAAGATGGCAGTCATAGGAATTGATCTTGGAACAACCAATTCACTTGGTTGTGTCTACCGAAACGGAAAAGCGGAATTGATACCGAACGCATACGGCTCTTATCTTACACCGAGTGTGGTCAGTATGACGGAGGACGGAAAACTGATTGTGGGACAACCGGCGAAAGACCGGCTGATCACCCATCCGGAACGGACAGTTTCTTCTTTTAAGAAAGATATGGGAACCGGGCGCAGCTGGAAGCCTGGAGAAAAAAGTTTTCTTCCGGAAGAACTGAGCAGTCTGGTGATCCGGTCAATCGTGGAAGATGCACAGAATTATCTGGGCGAAGAGATTGAGGAAGCGGTGATCTCGGTTCCGGCGTATTTTCATGATGAACAGAGAGTGGCGGTAAAACGTGCCGGAGCACTTGCAGGGATCCATGTGGAACGGATCGTCAATGAGCCAAGTGCAGCGGCACTGGCATCTTATTTTACAGCAAATGAAGAACAGAATATGCTGGTGTTTGATTTTGGTGGAGGAACGCTGGATGTGTCACTGGTGGATTGCTTTGATACAATGGTAGAAATTGTGTCTGTGGCGGGAAATAACCGGCTGGGAGGGGATGATTTTGACCGGTTGATCGCGGAGCATTTTCTGAGAGAACACGGAATGGGAAGGAAGCAGCTGCGTGCGCAGGAATATGCGGTGCTCCTCAAACAGGCGGAACGATGCAAAAAGCTGCTTTCCGAGCAGGAAGAGGTCGTGATGCATGCGATGGTTGGGGATCAGGTTTATGAGAGTACCTATACGATGGACCGGTTGTTTGAGGAGAGTAAAGCTTTGTTAAAAGAGATCCGTCAGGTCATCGGAAGAGCATTGAAAGACGGGAAAATGACGATTCATGATGTGGATCTGGTGGTCATGGCAGGAGGATCCAGCAAAATGCCGCTGATTCAGAAGTATATCCGCCATCTGTTTCATAAAGCACCTATGGTGCAGGGAAACTGTGACGAGCTGATCGCGCTGGGACTTGGGCTTGTGTGTGGTGTGAAAGAGAGAAAAGAAGAGATAAAAGATTATATTCTGACGGATATCTGCCCGTTTTCTCTCGGCGTTGCCACGATAAATGAAGCAGACCCGGACCGGGCATATATGGCAAATATCATTAATCGCAATACGGTACTGCCGTGTTCGAGAGTACGCAGATTCTATACGGCCTCGGATCAGCAGGATTATGTAGTTGTGGAGGTACATCAGGGAGAAAATACTTACGCGCAGGATAATCTGCTTCTTGGGAAAATCGAGATATCGGTTCCGCCAAAACCAAAGGGAAAAGAAGCGGTGGATGTCCGGTTTACCTATGATATCAACGGAATTCTGGTGGTGGATACCCGGGTGGTATCTACCGGTGTGGTGAAAACACATATTATTTCTCAGAAAATTCCGGAAGCAGAACTGGAAGAACGTGTCCGGGAGCTGGAGAAACTGAAGGTGCATCCGCGGGATCTGTCGGAGAATCAGCAGATGATGGAACGGCTGGAAGCGTTGTACCAGGAAGTATATCCGGAACAGAAAGAACAGGTGCAGCAGATGATCCGTACGTTTGAGGAATTTCTGGACGGACAGAATCCAAGACAGATCCAGGGATACCGAAGGTATCTGGAGAAAGCGGTCAGTGTGCTGGAATATTATGATCCGTTTGAGGAAGAATTCGATGCATCGGAGTCTGACTGGGATCTGTGGGACGAAGAGGAAGCACAGGATCCGGACAATGAAGAAACGGACGAGGAGGAGTTCTGGAAAAAGGAAGGGGATGATCATTCGTGGACCAGCTGACAGCATACCGGATCTTACAACTGATGCCGGGAAGCACAAGAAGAGAAATTCGGGAAGCGTATGCACGACTGGCAAAAGAATATCACCCGGAAGAGCACCCGAAAGAATTTAACCAGATCCAGGAAGCCTATCAGCTTCTGACCGGCCGGGGAGAAGGGGAAAACTGGTCGTCAGATGTGGGGGATGACTGGTTTTCAGACGGAGAAAAGACGGAATCTGAATGGGAATCAGAAGAAACGTGTGAATCTGATACACGGTGGAAAGAGGAAGAAGAACAGGAAGAAAGCGAAGAGTCGGAAGAAGCGTTTGACGAGGATTTTGAAGAGAGTGATGCAACAGAAGAATCCTGGAAAAGGACAGAAAAAGACGCAGAAGATCTACAGGAAAATGAGAAGTCGGAGGCTCAGCAGAAAAAAGAAACTCTTGAACAGGAGAGAAAAAATACAGAGGCATATCAGGATATCAGTCACTGGGAATTCCGGTTTGATGCGTTTGAAGAAGCGGAGCGCCGGGAACAGTGGAAACGGGAAGCGGAAACACAGCGAAGAAAAATGGACTGGCAGAGAGAACAGGAAAAATTGCAGGAGCAGACCCGCCGGGCAATCCGGGATTCGCTGTATGAACTGGAACTGATCCTTGAAGATAAAAGGCGAAGAAATCGGACGGAACTGTATGAACCGTTCTTCTTCCGTAGAGAAAACAAGGCAGTGATGCTGCAGGAAGCATATGTCAGCGGACTGATTGATCTTCTGGAAAAATATCCGGTGAAGAGGAAAGTGTACCTGACGCTGCAAAAGATTTATTCCGGATCCGGTGCAGAGTCAGCGAAGGTACTGATTCGTTATCTGGAACAGAAGAATAAAAAAGAGACTCCAAATGTATGGGGTGCGGCGGCATTTGCTGCGATTGGAATCGGTCAGTTACAGGGAATCTGTGGAGAAGAGTGGAAGTCCTCTTTTTCGACCATGCTTATGCTGATCGTTGTGATTCTGGGACTGGGAATATTATACGCAGGTCTTCGAACACATTACAGCGTGGGAATTTCTCAGATCTGGATTGCCGGGATCCTGTTCTGGCTGTCGTTTCTGGGATTGATTACGACAATATCCGACAATTTGTTTTGGGATGCAGACACCGGAATTTTTCTTGCGGTAATGGGTTGGTTCGAATCTATCATCTGGATGGTGATTCTTGGAATCAGGGCGATTGTGCTGAAGATAAAGAACCGGCGATAACAGGTTATAAAAAACAGAAAGAAAGGAAAATAAAAGTATGAGATTAGAGATGCATGCACATGACTGTGAAGTCAGCCCGTGTGCAGTGATTAAAGCAAAGGAACTGGTAGACGGATATAAAGAGGCCGGATATGACGGAATCGTGATCACCAATCATTTTGACAAGGGGATCATGCACCTGTGGGGTGAGACGACAGAGGAGCATTATCAGACTTATCTTCGCGGGTATGAGCTGGCAAAAGAAGAGGGAGAACGTGTAGCTCTTAGGGTGATCCTCGGTATGGAGATCCGTCTGGAATGCGGACCGGAGGATTATCTGGTATACGGCGTGACAAAGGATTTTATCCGGGAGCATATGGACATCTGTGGCTGCAGTCTGCAGGAATTATATGAGATCTGTGAGGAAAACGGATGTGTCCTGATACAGGCTCACCCTTTCCGGGAATACTGTCAGATACAGAATCCGAAGTATCTGCATGGTGTGGAGAGAAACTTTAATTCCGGACATGACAACCATAATGAAAAACTGGACGCATGGCTGAAGGAACCGGGAAGAGAGCACCTGATCATAACCCGGGGAAGCGACTGCCATGAGATTCCTCAGGTGGGACTGGCAGATTTTGTGATAGATGAGGATGTGCGGGATAGTAGGGAGCTGGCAGAGGTTTTGAGAAAACTGGCATAGAAGAGAAAAAACTTCGGTTTCTGCATATATGAGCAATGGGCAAAATAAACGTAACTGTGTGTAATGAACAGTTACAAAATAATAAAAAAAGAGGAAAGCATACATGCATTTTGATACACATGTATGCTTTTTTTATAACTTGTATATACTAAAGAATGCAAAGATTATCGTAAAAAAAGCATATAAAACACATGAAAAAATAGTTAAATCGCACAAAAAAATGACAAAAATGACAAAATAACCACTGTGGTCGCGTGACCATATATAGCGACATGGACAACAGGACGATGGTGAAATAAAATAAATACATCAAAAGTACTGGTACGGATGTAAAAAACCAACTCTTGTTATATAAAGTGCACAAAAAGACAAGGAGTGGAAGAGATATGGACAAGAAACCAGTTACAAGAAAAGACATTGCAGAATTATGTGAGGTTTCTATATCGGTAGTATCAAGAGCATTAAATAATAGCGGATATGTGGAGGAAAGTAAGCGAAAAAAAATCATAGCAACAGCAGAAAGGTTAGGTTATGTTCCACAACCAGTGGCTATGAGTCTACAGGAACGGAGAACAAAACAACTTTTATATTACTGTAAAGATTTGAACAATGAGTATTACCTTGATATGTACAGAGGAATGTGTCAGGCGGCAAATGAAAGAGGATATCTGGTAACTGTAAGCGGTGTGATGGCATTTGAACGCATCAAGGATACCATGGTTGATGGAATTATAATGCCGAATGAAGATATGACAAGCTACTATATGAAAAAAGGTGGAAAAAATTATTATCTGCCGATAGTAAGTGCATCTTTTTGTAATGTGGCAGACATTCCGAAGTCGGTACCATTGGTGGAAACAGATATGTACAAAGCGATGGAAATCGCACTGAATTATCTGAACAGCACGGGACACAAAATCATAGCCTATGGATTTCCGTATGATATGGATAATCCAAATTCCCGCTATCTGGCATATAAAGATTATATCAGAAAAGTGATTGGAAATGCCGGATGGGAAAACTACGTGTTGGCGATCCACAAGAATGCAATGAAAAATGATCCAAGAATTGTACCGTTTTCCGAGGATTTACCGGGACATAGTATGTATCAGGAGGAAGATTTCTTTGGAAAAGGAAAGCTTGCAGCACAGATTTTTATGGAACGAAAGCTGGATGCGACAGCAGTCATTTGTTTCAATGATGAATTTGCGATTGGAATGATAAGAGGATTTCAGGAACTGGATGTCAAAGTACCGGATCAGATTTCTGTGATGGGAATAGACGGAACAGGGACCAGGAAGTATCTTTCCCCTACCCTTACCACAATTAATATGTTTCCGCAAAAACAGGGACAAGAATGTGCCAATATTCTGATTGACATGATTGAGAAAACTAATAAAAGATATATGGTGCATATTAAACCTAAATTGCAGCTGGGAGAAAGTGTAAAGAATCTACGTGTTTAGAGAACGCAGGAGGTCAGTGTATGAAGAAAAGAAATATGATTAAGAAAGGTTTAGCATGTGTTATGGCAGCAACCATGACGATTGGACTTGCAGCTTGTGGAGGATCCAACGGAGGTGGCGATGATGTTTCAGAGGCAGATTTTTCAGATCCGGAAAGCATCAAAGGTACAATTACAGTAGGCGGATGGCCGTCTGGAGATGATGGATTTGAAGCAGCTATGGAAGGGTTCCATAAAGTATATCCAAATATTGAAGTAGAGATGCAGTTTACAGATACAACAGCACATCATCAGGCTCTGCAGACAGCTCTTTCAGCAGGAGATGGTGCTCCGGACGTAGCCATGGTTGAAGGTGCTTATGTGGCTCAGTATCGTGAATCCTCAGCGTTAACAAACCTGCTGGAGGAGCCATATAATGCAGGAGAACTGGAAAAAGATTTTGTAGAATTCAAGTGGGATCAGTGTAAATCAGCAGATGGAAGTGCAGTTCGTCTGATTCCGTGGGATGTAGGACCATGTACATACTTCTATCGTACTGATATTTTCGAGGAATGCGGACTTCCGACAGATCCAGATGAAGTTGCTGAAATGATGAGCACATGGGATGGTGTACTGGAAGTGGCAAGAAAAGTAAATATTCCTGGAAAACGCTGGCTGTTACCTGATGCTTCTTATCTGTATTTTGAACTGTTTTGTAACAGAGATTATTATGATGAAGACCTGAATCTTCAGCTTGAAAGAGATGGTGACCTGGATTGCCTGAACGCAGTCATCAAGATGCGTGAAGAAGGTCTGGACATGAACGTTGATATGTGGGGTACAGAAGCAACTGCGGCATACGGAGATGGAAGTCTGGTATCTGTGTGCACAGGCGGATGGTTCGGTGGATTCCTGAAAACCGATTATGCTCCGGATGCATCCGGCAAATGGGGCGTTGCTAAAATGCCTGGTGGAGTAAAGGCTTCCAACTGGGGTGGATCTTTCCTGGTAATTCCGGAACAGAGCAAAAACAAAGCAGCAGCATGGGCATTTGTTAAATATATGTTGGCAACCAAAGAAGGACAGAACGATATTTTCCAGGCCGTAGATTACTTCCCGGCATACACACCGGCATATGAAGATGCAGAAATCTATGATGCAACAGATGACTACTTCAGTGGTCAGCAGCCGAAAAAACTGTGGGCAGAACTGGCCAAGGAACTGAAGCCTGTAAATACAACTATGATGGATACTGCAGCAGAAGGATGTATCTATAGCTCTGTAAATGCCGGCCTGGAGCAGGGTCTGGATGCAGAAGGTATCCGTGACCTGGTAAAATCAGATATTGAAAAAGCGACAGCAGAGGTAAAAGAACAGCAGATTCAGACCTTGAAGGATGCAGGTGTTTGGGACAAATAAGTGAATCAGTACAATTAAAGATTTCATATCGGCCGTTGTATCGGAACCGTCCGGTCGGCGGCTGATTTTGAATAGAGATACTGATGAACGGAAGGAGGATCACTTTTGAACACAACAAAGAAAAAAGGGTTTGTTTATACGTTAAAAAAGAATAAAGTGGCATATGCATACGTCGCACCGTTTTATATTTTATTCGCTATCTTCGGTCTGTTTCCTATTGTAGCCGGATTTGGTCTGAGCTTTTTCCGATGGGATGGCATCGGTCCGATGCATTTTAATGGTGTTACAAATTATATTAATTTGTTTAAAGACAGTCTGTTCTGGAAAGCTTTATCAAACACACTGTTAATCGGTATTCTGGCACATATTCCGATCCTGCTTGGAGGTCTTGCACTGGCTTATATCCTGAACTCCAAACTGGTAGAAGGTGAAAATATCTTTAAGACCATTTACTTCATGCCTATGGTAACCAGTTCTGTTGCTATTTCTATTATTTTCCAGAATTTGTTTGGAAATAACTATGGTATCATCAACTGGTTTTTAAGTTTGTTTGGACAGAAAGCTATCAACTGGCTTGGCGGAGACGGAAGTCTGATCAAAGTTGCCGTAATCGTGATGTTTGCATGGAAATGGGTAGGATGGAACATGGTTATCTATCTGGCCGGTATGCAGGGTATCAGTGGTGATATCTATGAAGCAGCCAAGATCGACGGTGCTTCCGACACAAGAGTTATGTTCAGCATTGTTATCCCGCTGTTAAAACCAATCATCGTATTTACAATCGTACAGTCCAGTATCGGTATGTTCAACCTGTTCACAGAACCGTTTATCCTGACAAACTCCAGCTGGACCGGTGGCGTAAATAATGGTGGTTTGACATTGATGATGTATCTGTTAAATAAAGCACCACAGGGTGGTAACTCTTATGGATATGCATCTGCATGTGCATATGTAATCACGATTATGATCGTAATTATCTCTGTATTCGTTAATAAATTTTCAGAGGAGAAAGATGAGGGAAGGAGGAAATACGGTAAATGAAAATACTTTTAATTGGAATTTTAATAATAGCCGTTGTTTTAGCAGTAATTTCCAAAATCCATCCGATAGGAAAAAAAGTTTCCCTGTATATTGTGCTTGGATTTATTGCCCTGATCATGTTGATTCCGTTCTACATGATGTTCGTTATGGCTACACATACAACCAGTGAAATTTATTCTTTCCCTCCTGCAATGTGGTTTGGAACGAATATAGTAACTAATCTGAAACATATGATCCAGGCAGTAAACTTCCCGTTATCTTTCCTGAACAGCTGCATTGTAACTTTTGGAAATGTTATCCTGGTATTATTTTTCTGTTCTATCGGAGGATATGCTTTCGCAGTATATCAGTTTCCGGGAAGAAAAGTACTCTTTGCAGTATTGCTGGGAACCATGATGGTTCCGTGGACAGCAGGTATTATTCCATGGTTTATCATGATGTCAAAACTTGGTTGGTTGAATAGTTTCCAGGCGCTGATCATCCCAAGCTGTGCCAATGCGTTTGGTATCTTCTGGATGAGGCAGTATTGTCAGAATAATGTTCCGGTATCACTGGTAGAAGCAGCCCGAATCGATGGGTGCAGTGAGTGGACAATCTTCTTCCGTGTTATTGCTCCAATCCTGAAACCGGCATATGCTTCCTTGGGAATCATGCAGTTCGTAAATGTATGGAACGACTTTATGCAGCCATTGATGATCTTGCGTAAAGCTGATAAAATGACATTACCACTGATGCTGAAGACTATGGTTGGTGACCGTGGCACTGATTATGGATCATTGATGTTTGCAAGTACTTGTGCTGCGTTGCCGTTGCTGATCGCATTCTTAAGTGCATCCAAGTTCTTTATGTCCGGTCTGACATCCGGAGCCGTAAAAGAATAATAACCAGTACATCGTTTTCAAAATAACTGTATCATTTACTTGTCTACGAATCCGATTGCACAGTTCAAAAAGCCTCAGCGTAGCCCGCTACGCCTACGTTTTTTGAACTGCACACTCGGATCCGTATCCTGCGTGAATAATACAGTTATTTACGAAACGATGTACTAACTCACGATATTTCCCACCAGTACATAAGATACAATGTACATGATCACCGTTGCCATGGCAATTCCGCAAAGAATAGCCAGTGAGGACTTTTTAATATCGATGCCAAGCAGGGACGCAATCAGCGCACCCGTCCATGCGCCGGTTCCCGGAAGGGGAATTCCCACAAATAACACCAGCCCCCAGAATTCATATTGCTGGATCTTTTCACTTCTTCCCATCGCCCGATTTTCCAGTTTTACGATCAGTCCCCGGAAACATTTTACTTTTTTCATCCACTGGAAGATCTTCTTGATAAACAGCAGGATAAACGGAATGGGTAAAATATTTCCGATAATACAGATCGGGATTGCCTGCACAGCGGATACTTTCAGAAGCGAACTGGCAAGCAGTCCCCCTCGAAGTTCCAGAAGCGGCATCATCGAAATCAGAAAAACGACTGCTTTCTCCGATATATAAGGTCCTAAAGTTGTGGCAAACCATGTAACAAGTGATTCCATATGTTTCTCCTATTTTTTATATTCTTTTAGAAATTTAATTAATTTCTCCATATCTTCCTGTGTTCCGATCGTGATACGCAGATAATTGTCAATTCTCGGCTTCTTAAAGTAACGCACGATAATGTTGGCTTCCCGGAGTGCTGCAAACAGTTCTGCTGCCGGAATCTCCGGATGAGAAGCGAAAATAAAGTTGGCTTTCGAATCTCCGAAGACAAATCCCAGTTTTTCCAGTTCCTTCTTGGTCCATTCTCTGGTTTCCACCACTTTATGCACGGTTTCCTCAAAATATGCCCTGTCAGCGATCGCAGCTGCCCCGAGTGCCAGAGTGGTCTGATCCATGGTATAGGAATTGAAAGAATATTTCACATCGTTCAGATATTTGATCAGTACCGGATTACCCATGGCATAGCCGATACGCATACCCGCCATTCCTCTGGATTTGGAAAAGGTCTGAACCACCAGAAGGTTATCGTACTTTTCAATCAGTGGCAGCGCAGATGCCGCACCAAAGTCCACATAAGCTTCATCCACAACTACGATCCCATCCGGATTGGCTTTGATGATTGCTTCCACATCCTGCATGCCAAGCTCCACACCGGTCGGTGCGTTTGGATTAGGGAAAATAATTCCTCCGTTTTTCCGGAAATAGTCTTCTTTCCGGATCGTAAAATCATCGGTCAGCGGAACCGTCTCATACGGGATCCGCAGCATATCTGCCCACACATCGTAAAAAGAATAGGTGATATCCGGGAACAAAATCGGCTTTTCGGAATTAAAAAATGTCATAAAAATCATTGCCAGCACATCGTCAGAACCTACTCCCACAAACACCTGGTCTTCCTGCAGCTGATAAAAATCAGCGATGCCTTTCACCAGTACGGAAGCTGCCGGATCCGGATACAGACGCATACAGTCCACATCGATCGCTTTCAGTGCCTCTGCCACTTTCGGCGACGGCGGATATGGGTTCTCATTGGTGTTCAGTTTGATCAAATTTTGTACTTTTGGCTGTTCGCCCGGCACGTAGGGAACTACTTTCCGGACATTCTCTTCCCATGCTTTCATCGGTATCTCCTCATTCTTTCCTGCATCTGTGTCAGACTGCCCGCTTCGCGTCCTCTGCACATTTTTACGCACTACTGTGTATTATAAATATATTCGACACTTAAGTCAACGGAAGATATATACTAAAAATGACCGGCAGCTCTTCGCATACCGGTCATAATATATCAGAACTGCATATTGTACAATCCAGCATAGATACCACCCTGAGCCAGCAGACTCTTATGGGTTCCCTCTTCTGCAATACCGTCTTCTGTCAATACCAGGATTCTCTGTGCGTTCCGGATCGTCGATAACCGATGAGCGATCACAAACGTGGTTCTGTCTTTGGCAAGCATTTCCAGAGAATGCTGCACGATCTTTTCACTCTCGTTATCCAGTGCCGAAGTCGCTTCGTCAAAAATCAGAACCGGCGGATTCTTTAAGAATACCCGGGCGATGGAAAGTCGTTGCTTCTGACCGCCGGAAAGTTTTACACCCCTCTGTCCGATATCCGTGTGATACCCCTCCGGCAGGCTCATGATGAATTCATGGGCATTGGCCGCCATGGCTGCATTAACCACCTCTTCATCAGTAGCTTCCGGTTTTCCGTAACGGATATTTTCCAGGATCGTTCCGGCAAACAGATAAACATCCTGCTGCACGATACCGATCTGTCTTCGCAGGTCTTTTAATTTCACATCCCGGATATCGATACCATCCAGTAAAACAGCACCTCCGGTTACATCATAGAATCGTGGAATCAGAGAACACAAAGTCGTTTTTCCGGCACCGCTGCTTCCCACTAACGCCACATATTCTCCCGGCTTCACATCCAGATTCACATGAGACAGTACATTTTCCTTATTTTCACTGTAATGGAACGATACATTCTCAAACTGAATCTCTCCCTTCACCCGATCCAGAGACTGTGCATCCTCTTTGTCTTTGATATCCGGTGCGATACTCATAATCTCCAGAAAACGTTCGTAACCGCTGTAACCGTTCTGGAACTGTTCCGTGAAGTTTACCAGCTTTTTCACCGGTTCGGTGAAGTTATTAATATACAGAAGAAATGTCACCAGATCCGCTGTGGAAAGTTCTCCTTTCATCATCAGCCATGCGCCCATCAGAAGAGATCCCACCGTGATCAGCGTGGAAAATACGCCCATCCCGGAGTTATACGTTCCCATATATCGATAAGACTTTTTCTTGGAATCCACAAACCGGCTGTTTCCCTCCTCGAACTTGTCCATCTCTGTCTCTTCGTTGCTGAAAGATTTGACCACACGGATGCCGGAAAGACTGTCCTCGATCTGACTGTTGATATCCGCGATTCTCGCCCGGTTCTCCCTGAACGCTCCGCGCATCCGGCCATTCATTGCCACGGCATACAGAAGCATAATCACAACAAAGCCGATTGCAACGAAAGCCAGTTTCGCATTGATCATCAGAAGAATGATAAATGCACCCAGCAGTTTGATTGCAGAAATCACCACATCTTCCGGTCCGTGGTGTAACAGTTCCGTGATATCAAACAGGTCACTGGTGATTCTTGAGAGCAGATGTCCCACTTTCTGGTTATCGAAAAATGCAAATGACAGTTTCTGATAATGTCCGAAGATTTCATTTCGCATATCGTGTTCGATCTTCGCACCCATCACATGACCATAATACCCGATAAAATAGTTACAGTATCCTTCTACGATCACCAGCAGCACCATAAAAATCCCCAGCCGGATGATGGTTGAAGATGCTTCCTCAATGGGAAGCAGCACAACAGTTCCCGTAATATACCTCACCATCAACGGAATCACAAGGGTAATGGCTGCTCCGATCATCGCAAACACCATATCTGCCAGGAACAGCCCCTTATACGGTTTGTAATACGCCGACAATTTTTTCTTTTTGTTCTCCATAGTTTTTCCCTCCTAAAGTTTCTGCCATATTTTTTCATTCCATGCCATTTAATATAGTAGTACCTTCCGGAAAGTGCAATGTAGAATCTTGTATACTTTTTCTTTTATTCCGAAATTTTCAAAAAACTACATCAGATATATAAAATAAGCCAGATAAGCTGTCAGCATCACAATACCCGCCGGCCTGGTCAGTGCCCGTTTTCTCCAGGTACAGACCCATAACAAAAGTCCGGCTCCCAGCGCTATCATCGTATCGATACCAAATCCCGTGAGAAACTCCACCGGAACAATCAGCGCTGACGTACCTACCACGAACAAAATATTGAAAATATTGCTTCCGACGATATTTCCGATCGCAATATCTGCTTTTCCCTTCCGTGCTGCAGACACCGAGGTGAACAGCTCCGGAAGGGATGTTCCAAGTGCCACCACCGTAAGACCGATCACACGCTCACTGATTCCCAGTACCCTTGCTATTGCCGTTGCGGCATCTACGGTAACGTCACTTCCCCAGACCACCAGCAGCAGTCCCAGTACCGTTGCAAGGAGCAATTTCCACATCGGTTTTGCTTCCTCCGCGATCACTTCTTCTTTATTCTTTTTTGCACAATAAAACAGATATCCCAGATAAAGTAAGAATACCACCCAGAGGATAACACCTTCGCTGAATGTAATCTGATTCCCGCTTTTTCCCAGTACCAGTAACAGAACTGTAATTACCAGCATATAAGGAATCTCGATCCATATCGTAGATTTCTGTACCGCTACCGTTGTGATCACCGCAGTAATACCAAGAATGATCAGGATATTCAAAATATTGCTCCCCACAATGTTTCCGATCGTAATTCCTGCGTTCCCTTTTAACGCCGAGTTGATACTCACTGCCGCCTCCGGCATACTTGTTCCCATGGCCACAATGGTCAGTCCGACTACCAGCTGGGGAATCCCGAATCGCTCTGCAATTCCCGACGCTCCATCCACAAACCAGTCAGCACCTTTTACCAGCATCAAAAAGCCCAACGCCAGTAACAACACCTGTAAAATCATTTCCATTCTCTTTTCCTCCTGCTTTCCGTGTGCCCTGGAAATGTCCGGTTCTTTGTCGGCGCTTCTTTTATATAGAAAAAGAACGAGACTTCCACCGCACACAAATAATGCGATAAAAGTCTCGTTCTTCTTTCAGTGGATTCCCCGGTCTTTCGACGTGATGACGAGGCATCCAACACCTGACTGGTGTGAACTACTCCCTGTTATCTTCTATTAGAATATCAAAGGACAGCTTCACATGTCAATCAGAAAATTTCAATATTTTATATTATTTGATTGCTTCGAAACCATGCTCCAGGTCAGCGATGATATCGTCGATGTTTTCTGTACCGATGGACAGACGTACGGTGCTTGGTGTGATGCCGCCTTCACGCAGTTCCTCTTCATTCATCTGAGAATGAGTGGTGGATGCCGGATGGATAACCAGAGATTTTACGTCTGCTACGTTAGCCAGCAGTGAGAACAGTTCCAGAGATTCTGTGAATTTCTGTGCTTTCTCCTGTCCTCCCTTTACTTCGAAAGTAAAGATGGAAGCTGCACCGTTCGGGAAATATTTGTTATACAGATCCAGCTGATGGCCTTCTGCCAGAGACGGATGATTTACTTTTTCTACCTGCGGATGATTCTTCAGGAATTCAACAACCTTCAGAGCGTTTTCCACATGACGTTCTACACGAAGAGACAGTGTCTCCAGTCCCTGCAGAAGCAGGAAAGAGTTAAATGGAGAAATAGTAGCTCCCTGATCTCTCATCAGAGTAGTACGGATCTTCATTACATAAGCGATGTTTCCGCATGCTTCGCTGAATACAACACCATGGTAAGATGGGTTTGGTTTTGTGATTCCCGGGAACTTGTCGTTCTGAGTCCAGTCGAACTTTCCACCGTCGACGATCACACCACCCATTACGCTACCGTGTCCACCCATGAACTTGGTTGCAGAATGCACCACGATATCTGCGCCATGCTCCAGTGGACGAAGCAGGAACGGTGTAGCAAATGTGCTGTCTACGATCAGCGGAATACCGTTTTCATGAGCTACTGCAGATACCGCTTCCAGATCCAGTACATCGGAGTTCGGGTTACCCAGTGTCTCACCATACAGAAGTTTGGTGTTTGGCTGGATGGCTTTACGGAAGTTCTCCGGATCAGAAGGATCTACGAAGGTTACGGAGATTCCCTGCTCTTTTAAAGTATTGGCAAACAGGTTGTATGTTCCACCATAAACATGTGCAGAAGATACAATATGATCACCTGCTGTCGCAATGTTTTGTACTGCATATGTGATAGCTGCGGAACCGGTTGCTGTAGCCAGAGCTGCTGCGCCGCCTTCCAGTGCTGCTACTCTCTCTTCGAAAACAGAGCTTGTCGGGTTCATCAGACGGGAATAGATGTTACCGCCTTCTGTCAGTCCGAAACGTCCTGCTGCCTGTGCGGAATCTTTGAATACATAGGATGTTGTTGCGTAGATCGGCACTGCTCTCGCATCGGTAGCCGGGTCCGGATGTTCCTGTCCTGCATGTACCTGTAAAGTTTCAAATTTATAATTCTTGCTCATAGTCTTTTCTCCTCTTATTCTTTCTGTAATATCGAATCCCTCTTGGGTCATTAGTTTCACTTTTTACTTTTTCTTCCGCTCTTCGGACTGCTGTTCGCCGGATCCGCTGCGGAATCTCTGACGGTCACACTTTTGTGCTTCACATTCGTCCAAATCTGTAATTGTGGCGGACTAATAAGGGTAATCTCTCTTTCATTTCCTTATTCCCTACCTCTCTAGTATGTTTATGAGCATATATTACCACCATATCCCCACCACGTCAATAGGTTTTTACATTTTTTTCCTCATTTTCTTTTTCTCCCTATTCCTTGACAAGTACTTCGTCCTTTCGATATAATGAAACAGAGAACTCAAACGAACACATGGCTTTCGCATGAAAACGCCCCGCGGGATACCCCTGCGTGAGTACAGACTCGTATTCTTTCCATGGATACGGGCTTTTTTTATGCGTTCAGTCTTACGAAAACAGAGGTGACAATTATGATGTATGATGTAATTATTGTCGGAGCCGGTCCTGGAGGAATCTTTTCTGCCTATGAACTGGTTCAGAAAAAACCGGGGTTGAAAATTGCTGTATTTGAGGCGGGTAATCCGTTAAGCAAACGCCACTGCCCCATCGACGGCGAAAAAGTAAAAACCTGTATCGGCTGCAAAACCTGCGCGATCATGAGCGGTTTCGGCGGTGCCGGTGCATTTTCCGATGGAAAATACAATATCACCAACGACTTCGGCGGAACTCTTTACGAGCATATCGGAAAAAAGACCGCCCTGGATCTGATGAAATACGTGGATGAGATCAATGTCTCCCACGGTGGCGAGAATACCCGTATGTTCTCCACAGCCGGAACCAAATTCAAAAAGCTGTGCATCCAGAACAAACTGAAGCTGCTGGATGCTTCCGTCCGTCATCTGGGAACGGATATCAACTATGTCGTTCTGGAAAATCTGTACAACGAACTGAAAGAGCAGGTGGATTTCTTCTTCCTGACTCCGGTAACTTCTGTCGAATATAACGATTCCATGTACACCCTGCACTACGGCAAGGATGAGACTGCCACCTGTAAACAGTGTATCATCTCCGTCGGACGAAGCGGCAGCAAATGGATGGAAACTGTCTGTAAAGATCTGCAGATCCCTACGAAGTCCAACCGTGTCGACCTGGGCGTTCGTGTGGAACTTCCGGCTGTTGTCTTCTCCCATCTGACCGATGAGCTGTATGAGAGCAAGATCGTATACCGTACCGAGAAGTTCGAGGATAATGTCCGCACCTTCTGTATGAACCCGAACGGCATCGTGGTAAATGAAAATACAAATGGTATCATAACCGCAAACGGCCACAGCTACGAAGATCCGGCAAAATACACGGAAAATACCAACTTTGCCCTGCTGGTATCCAAACACTTCTCCGAGCCATTCAAGGACAGTAACGGATACGGCGAGAGTATCGCCCGTCTCTCCAACATGCTGGGCGGCGGTGTGATCGTACAGCGTTTCGGTGATCTGGTTCGCGGTCGACGCAGTACGGTCAGCCGTATCGAAGAAGGTCTGGTCCGCCCGACTCTGTCCGCCACTCCCGGAGATCTGAGTCTGGTTCTGCCAAAACGTATCCTGGATGGTATCATCGAGATGATCTATGCCCTGGATAAGATCGCACCTGGTACGGCAAATGACGATACTCTGCTGTACGGTGTCGAAGTGAAATTCTATAATATGGAAGTGGATATCGATGAGCATCTGGAAAGCCCCTACAAAGGTCTTTATATCATCGGCGACGGAAGCGGCGTCACCCACTCCCTGTCCCATGCATCTGCCAGCGGCGTGTATGTGGCAAGAAGAATCGCGGAAACTTTATAAACTGTTGTTTATTCGCATCATGAAAATGGATCTATCGAATCCTTGATTGTTATGTAATGGAAAAGTGTCATGTTCCGGTAAAGTGTGCCGGGACATGGCTTTTCTGTAATCTTTTGTAACTATTCACTGAACAGTTACAAAATCCTAGAGCGTGTTTGAAAAAGGCTTTTCGTGAGTTGCGAGTCCCAGTTTGTGGGAGATTTTATCCGAA
>ERZ841120.403-NODE-403-length-31454-cov-4.838148_pt1 | contig 31454 bp, 33 predicted proteins | sample MGYA00519572_ERZ841120 | MGnify/ENA primary metagenome ERZ841120 (study PRJEB31850, sample SAMEA3708890) | human gut metagenome | biome: human gut; feature: human-associated habitat; material: faeces | place: China | collected 2014 ...
CGATCATCGCGATGAACTCACTATTCGTGGGTTTGCCGCGGAGGTTGTGGATGGTCAAATTCACTATAATTCGATGTTTGTATTATGCTTGTTACCCAATAAATAGGTTGCTTTTTCCAAATATCCATAGCTCTGAACTGCAATTATTTATTTCTTTATAATTATAGCATATCTGCGCTCATTTTCTACACTTTTTGAGCGTTTTCCATGTCACCAACAAGTGTCTTTTCTTTTGTCTTAATATCTGCTATACTGGCATTATAACTACACTTTTCTACAGGCATATTTTATATGTACACATCTAATCATGGAGGTTTTATGGATAACTCGACTGCAATTGACCAGGCTTTTGATGTAATTGACATCATGGCACGCATCCGCCAGAACGTGAACATGGCTAAGGCAGGCAAAATCACACAGGCACGGGCGCTGGAACGCATTGAAGAACTACTTGACCAGTATGAACTGGGCGAAACGCTCTGGGTAGAAGAAAAGCTGGATATGGATGTATCCGCCGGGAAACGCTCATAAAAATAAGGCTGTAACACTTGAACATTCAATGTGTTACAGCCTTATTTTTTCTCGTTTTACTTGTTGAAATTAGATAGTCGGTTCAAAGTCCGCGTACCATTCTACTGGCACATGCAAATAGTATTGACCATGGCGTTCATAGTACCCTTCTTCTATTTTGGTTTCTTCCTGTTCTGATCTCTGTCCTGTACAGATTTCCACGATGCTTGTGAACAATTGCTTTTCCGTGCTTGAACTACACTTAACGAACGAATCATACGTAGAGTATACGTCATACATGAAGTAACTTCGTACACTACCGCCATAGCTATTATCGGCCATTATATCAAGATACACGTGAACCGTTGTATGCCCATAATCTTCCGTTGCATCCCACACATAAATATTATTTATAACCATACTGTATGGATTTTTTAAACCGTTAACGGTTTTCCTTATTGCGGCATCAATATACTCCTGATACCCGTCTTTCAGCCCATCTACAATTGTCGGTTCTGGTGTTGCTGTCGGTGCAGGTGTTGCCATTGCTTCTTCAACATAGTGGTCAGCACACAGACCATCTTTGTACACTTCCTGTGTACATCCATCCACAGTGCAAATTTCTTTTTTGCCGCATCCTACTAATAGCATCATTACCATTGCCGCCAACACCAATAACACCTTGCGCATATACATCCTTCTTTCTTTTACCTTCACACATTCCATGAAGGTTCTACATTGACTCCATTCTAATTCGTCAAATGACTTGTGTCAATAGCGCAGCGCTATTTGTACAAGGTTTATAGATAGTGTTCACTTTCCTAAAATAGTAGTAAGGAGTGAGCACATGAAAGCAGAATATAAATCGCTATACGAAAAGTTCGGGCTGAATGTTGTATACTACAGAAAGCGCGAACGCCTGACACAGTTGCAGCTTGCCGAGCTGATCGATGTTGACCGCAGCCATATCAGCGCTATTGAGCTTGGCAATGTTGGTGTGTCTTTTGATGTGCTTTTCAAGATGTGTGAAGTTCTCCATATTACGCCCAAGCAGCTATTTGATTTTCGGGACTAAAGCTTTTGCCTGCCCAATTCACGTTCATAAAACCAAACCGCCACAAGGCCCATATAAGGCTCTGTGGCGGTTCTTTTTGTTTGTAATGTAGTTTGTTGTTCTGTGTGTTATAGGGCCTCTGAGAGGCTCGCAGGGCCTTGCTGGCCGCTCTGGTGCTCTCTGTGCAGCACAGTAGTGAAATGTACCATATTGCGGACTAAATTGCCATGCCGTCCGGCAGCAGTCTGCTTTTGCGTCAATAAAACCAAACGCCTACAAGGCATCTATAAGGCTCTGTAGAGGCTTTTGCTTTTAGGAATATAGAGTTTGCTGTATAAAGCACATGAGGCTATCTGAGAGGCTCTGAGCGCGTCTCTGGCTGTTCTATGCCTAAAATAGATCGGTTGAGAGTTTTTTATACCTACTATACCCTTTTTCGCCTGGCGGTGTGTTCTGCAAAATGAAAACATACCCGCCGGGCTTTCTGTTTGAGTATGGTCTGCCCTGCTGGCCGTTTACTCTCTCGACTCTGCTGTGCGGCCTTCCTGTTCCATGCGACGGCGGACAGCTTCCAGTATATAGCCGGACAGGCTCTCCCCTGCTTCCTGTGCTGCCTGCCGTATCTGTTCGTCAAGTTCTTTTGATGGGCGCAGCGTTATGCTCCCCATTTTCTTATTATGGGCTACACTTGCCCGAATCTGTGCATCACTTGCCATTCATAGCGCCCCTTATACAGTGGTTTATTATTTATATTATAATTCTTCTTATAAGGTGCTGTCAATTTTGCATATAAGTCGACTTGTATATTTTAGACAATAAGTATACTTATATCTTTGTGCAGTTTGCCATCTTGCTTTTCTGTATAAGTCGACTTATAATACAATCACAGGGCAGGCAACAACAGGTTACACCACCCGTTACAAATCTACACACCCCACAAAGAAAGGACGCACACCATGACACACGAACAGCTGACCGAAATCATCATCCGCTACAAAGAGAACGCACAACTTGCAGAAGTCCTTGAAGCTGAACAGGCAGGAATCCGCGAACAGCTCAAAGCTGAACTTGCAGAGCGTAACACAACTTGCCTGGACATAGGCGTACACCGTGTCAAGCTGGCAGAGTTCACCCGCACCATGTTAGACAGCAAGAGCGTCAAAACTTTAAACCCTGCCCTGTTCGACCAGTGCAGCAAGACCAGCACCATCAAGCGCCTGACCGTCAACTAAAAAAGGCCCCTTGCAGCAACGCCGACCAAAGCCAGCTGCAAAGAGCCTCACCAACAGCCGGGCGGCTGTCTACATACAAGTATAGCAGCCGCCCTTTCTTTTTTCAAGTACAGAAAGGGTTACATATATGAAACAGACCATCAAGACCAGCAGAGTCGCCGGGCAGTTAGAAAAGATGTTCCGCGCGCTGAACGCCCATTTTTATGCAGGCGCATTGCCTGAGCCTATTATAACGCTTAAAAAGACACCTGGCGCATACGGCCACATCACTTGCGGCAAGACCTGGCAGGCAGGCACAGAGCGCCGCTACGAGATCAACATAAGCACCGCCACGCTGGACAGGCCCATTGAAGAAACAGCCGCCACATTGCTGCACGAAATGGCCCATCTTTACAACTTAGAGAACGGCATAAAGGACACAAGCGGCAGCAACAACGCCTACCACAACAAAGCGTTCAAGCAGACAGCGGAAAGCCACGGTCTTATTATAGAGCACTCCGCCCGCTATGGCTGGACCATTACCAGCCCGTCCCTGGAACTGCTGGACTTCATAGAGCTGCAAGGCTGGCAGGCCATCCAAATGACTGAAGGCCTGACATGGGTAGATATGACCGGCACAGGCACAGGCAGCCGTACACCCGGCGCGGCAAATGGCGGTGCAGACAAACCGCCCAAAAAGCCTACGCACATTCGCAAGTATATCTGCCCCTGCTGCAAGAACAGCGTCCGGGCAAGCAAAGCCGTCAATCTGATTTGCGGTGATTGCATGGAGAAAATGGAACTGGCCGACTAAAGACCAGTTCAGACAGAGAGCAAGTGCCTGAGTGAGAGTAAGGCATTTTATATGTACACATCTAAAGAGGTTTTATGCTATGACATATATCAGTATTGAACAGCTGTTCACCGCTGTAAAAGACAACGCCCTGACCGTTTGTGCCGTTTCCCGTGATTGTGTAAGCGGCTTTACCACAGTATCCGCGCAATGCGCATGGTCTGAGAATGACTGCATCATTTCTGCCGCTGAAAGCCGTTCCTACATTGCGATTGATAAAGCGGAACTGCTCTACATTGAGAAAACCTTCTGTCTCGATTCCGTGGAATATGAAGTCCACACAACAGACAGCAATATCACGATTGATATTTTCAAGAAAGCAGGTGTTTGAATATGACCTATACCAACTTCTGTGACCGTTTCGCTGCTATGCGGAAAGAGCGTAACCTGTCCCAAAACGCACTTGCAAAAGAACTGAACGTTACCCGCAAAACTGTTGGAGACTGGGAAAGCAGCAGATGCCTGCCGAACTTCGATTCCATCATCGCCCTGGCCTATGCTTTTGATGTATCCACGGACTACATCTTAGGCCTGACAGATGACCCTACACCTGCAAAGCACTAAGCGACCTGTACCGCCGGGAATAGTAAAACCCGGCGGTATCTGATAAGAACACTGTACCAAAATTGATGTGTTGTGCAAATATACCAAAACCGCTTGCAAAGTAGTCCAAAACAGCACACAATGAAAATACCATAGATGACGACCGTTAAATGCGGTACAATATGGGGTCAAAAAATATGAATTTTATTTATGGCTACTGCCGTATCAGCACCAAGACACAAAGCATTGAACGACAGGAACGCAACATCCTTGCCGCCTACCCTGCTGTGAAGCGAATCTACAAGGAAGCTGCCACAGGCACAAAGCTGCAAGGACGAAAAGAACTTGACAGGCTTCTATCTTCCATCCAGCCCGGTGATACGGTCATCTTTGACAGCGTTTCCCGTATGAGCCGCAATGCCGATGAAGGTAGTGCTCTATATGAACAGCTATTCCAGCAAGGCGTAAATCTGATATTTCTGAAAGAACCGCATATCAACACAGATGTATATAAGCAGGCTATAGAGCGCCGCATAGAGCTGGCAAGCTCTACAGGCAATAACGCTACAGACAGGCTTTTAAACAGCATTATGGATGCCCTGAACCGCTACAGCATTGACCTTGCCAAGGAACAGGTACGCCTTGCCTTTGGACAGGCACAGAAAGAAGTTGACGACCTGCACCAGCGCACCAAAGAAGGCATAGAGACAGCCAGACGGCACAATAAGCAGATAGGTCAACGTCCTGGCGGAAAGCTAAACGTAAAAAAGGCAGTACCGGCCAAGGAATGTATCAGGAAGAACAGTAAAGCTTTTGGCGGTAGCTTGAATGATGTGGATTGTATAAAGCTGGCTGGTATCAGTAGGAACACATTCTACAAATACAAAGCCGAACTAAGAGCTGAATTTGAATGAAATGTGAGGTAGTTACAATGCCTAAAGACTACGGTTACTTCGGTAAGGGCAGCTCTGGCTACGCCCATTATCAGCAAACCTTCAATAGCTGCTTTGGCTCTGGTTCCGGCGGTGGTGGCGGGCATAGACCGTCCAATAACAACAGTGGCGGCGGCGGAGATAACGGATGCCTGGAAGTCATCGGTATTTTAATAGCTGTCTGTGCTGTTGTGTTGATTGTATTGAAGATTTTCAGCTAAAATACTAATAGTCCCCGCCAGGAATAGCGGGGACTATATTTTTACCATGTCATAGTGAAATTCACTTCAAGATACTTCACCGTGTTTCCTTTATCTCCCATTGCGAGCTTGCAATATATGTCAGTAGGTTTGTCAACGCCTAAATCACTTAAAGGAATTTTAATTGTAAACTTTTGTTTATCACCCGCATTCCACGATTGTGTATCATACAATACTTCCAGTGGGACAGTTTTATCAAACGTATCATTTATAGAAACAAAACCGCCACCGTATCCCTGGCCATACTCATCTTGCCATTTCTGTGCCGTTCCAAAAACTACTTCGCAATAGATATATAAGTTTCCGTCTTCAATGTACGGGTTCGCAAATTTCCAATCGTCTTCCGCTTTCCCTACATATTGCCAATGACCATAAGAGTTTTTAGAATCTATTCTGTTTGGCCCACTGGAAACATAAATTTTAACTTTTGAATTGGGTTCAACTTCACTTCCCGCGGCAGGAGATGTATTGATAATAATTCCCTTCTCTACATCATCGCTGGACATTTCTTCTACAACAGGAATAAGCCCCATTGTACTAAGTACGTTTCTTCCATCGCTCTCTGCTGCTTCTGATATGTCAGGCACCTTAACTGTTTCTACTGGGGGTTCTGTTGCCATTGCACTTTCTGATTCTGCTATAGCGCTTGACGAAGCATTACCCGCACAACCACACAAAAGAACCAGCAGCATCGAGATGCATACAATTGCAGTGACGCACTTTTTACGCATGTAAGTTCATCCTTTTTACATTAAACTATAAAGTTATATTACGCCTTTATCTCTTGCTTTTCAAGATATTCTCAGTTTATTCGACTAATTGACAATTTTAGGCTTTTTTCTTTGTATAGTTTGTTCATTGCATTATGCAACACATGGACACAAAACACGTCAAATCTGTTTTAAAGCAATTATTTACGTAGCAATCCTCACAGATATAAGCTTTATAGAACGCATAATAGAACATGATTGAATAATTCTGTTTTCTCGAATGAACGATCTAACGAGTTTTCATAAACGCGAATTGTTAAATTTTTGTCAGCATTTTCTATGTGTATTTGTTCTATACAATTTTGTGGTTGAGTATGAGACGCACGCGATTAGTCGCCTCTAACACTCGTGCACAAAAAGCCCCGGAGAGCTGCAACTCTCCAGGGCCTACCCTATTTCTTATAGTCAAAGAGCCATTAGCTTCTGGCTCCCCCAAAAATCTTGATTTTCTATGTGTACATCTAATTCGTTTTGCAATTCTCGCGGCTCACTATCATCTGCCAACTCATTTCCATCCAATCCATGAATCAGTCCTACCAGATAATCCCGTTCCTGTTCTGTTACCAAATCCTTCTCTGGGATATGAATTTTCTTTCCGTTTCTCTGATAGTTCAATTCCTTCTGGTGACACAGCATCGTTTTGCTTGCCCGCAGGCCTGCACAGATTTCACTGTTTAGTTTCTTTGCTGCTTCTTTATACTCCAATTCTGTAAGGCGTTCTGCTGCATACATCATCAGCTTTTTTCTGGTGCAGATTTCATACTTGGGAAAAACACCCCAAATCCTCATTTCCTCAAAAGCTCTTTTATCTAATGCTTTATAAAACTCTTTTTGCTGATTCCTATTGATAATCGTCCACATCCCCTTTCCTGTGTCCGTACAAAATGGTGCATACTCACGAATCAGGTCCTTTTCGATTTCCAAATACTTAAGATATTCCTGCTGTGTAAGCGTATGGCTTTTACCATATTCTGTTCCATCATAAGCTCTGCCAACATGGATTATATTCCAGACAATCTCTTTATTTTTAACCATATCATTCAATGCCCGGTCAATCTTTGTGTGCATATAGCAGCCGCCTGCGTACATGAAAGATAGAAATGCCCGCTCCGAAATATTCTTGTCTTTTACAACATCTTTTAAGTATGTTTTATCCTGAAACGTATAATACTTGCACATATAAAGCACATAGGCAATACTTTTCCAATCCGTAACGATTCTGACTTCATCCATTCCTTTTGATTCACAATAACTAATCAAAACATACGACACCAGCGATTCTATCATCTGTATATACTTTGAATTGCCGCCGGGTATCTTACGTTTCTCAACATCATAGATGTCATCGACTATATACCGGGTTCCTTTGTTCTTCCCGATCTTCTCAAATTCAAAATAACGTGCCCACTCTTTTTCCTGTGCTTTCTTTGAATTGCCTTGCTTTTCTGGCTCACCCAATAAGGCACATAGTTCAGAGTATTTGTAGTATTCCCATATCTGTAATTGTGATAACTTTTCTCTATCCAAATTATAACCTCACTTTGTATCTCTATTTACTGTAGCTGGCGGCGCCTGCTGACGCGCACTCGCTTCGCTCGCGCTTGTCTGGGATGAGTTACTAAGCGAGAAGTTCGCTCGCGGTTTCACCGCTCACTCATTCCCACTTAGTAACTCATCCTTGAAACTTTGCTCTTAGCAAGCTGACTCGTTTTTCTGAACATCAAAAATCCTATATTACTCTCACTACGTTCGAGGTATATTAAGATTTTCATTGTTCAAATAAAATGTTATCCTGATTTTTATTAGAACATTGAAAATTATATAATAATAATTTATATATATAATATTTTTAATGTTCTGATAAATCTTCTCAATTTCTTTTTCTTGCTCGCATAGCAGCGCTCCCGCTTGGGGCGGCGCGCTGCCCGCTGCAAAGCCTACGGCTTCTTGCGATGTTGAACTGTGTTCTATTAAGATGGCGGGAACATAGCTTCCCTGCCACATTCCCGCCGGGGCTTATACTGCGCTGTTTAGGATTGCATTTACAATCGTATCTTTCTGCGCAACATCAATATACTGCATAGGTTTTACTGTAACGCCACGGTCAACAGCATCATTGTGCAGCACGATCAGTTCTTCGCCGTACTGCTGGGGTCTCCCCTGCTTTACGCTGTCCATGATGGTGTCAAATTTTATAAATTGCCCGCCGGGGCAATAGTCAAATTAGTGTACACAATTTAAAAAGCATCATGGCGGGTTTGTTTGCTTACTGCTGATCTTTGATTTCTGCCACGGCCATTGCAATCAGTTCGGCCTTATCCGCTCCGTTGTTCACGACCTCATTCGTGATACGCTGGCAGTGTAGGATATACACATCACATGGCACGTCCGGCAACGCCTTTTCAAAGGCATGGAACACAGGCGAATAGTTGCCATTGTACGTTCTCGTACACCATTCAAGATTATCAGCTCTATTGTCTGCCGTATCAAGATTCAGGTGGTTTACCTCCGGGAGATTGTCCGGGTTTGGAATAAATGCACTGGCAACCAGTCTATGAATCTTAATAGAATGGTGCTCAAATCCATTACTGATTGTCGCACTCCGATAAATACCAGTAGGCCCTGTCGGCATTTTCCGCAGCGGGGTCAGATACGTCTTGCGCGTTCCTTTAATCATGCTGAACACTTCGCCGTTCTCTCCGACATAGTACAGGTCCCTGTAGTCAACACCATCATACTTTCCAATTGGTCTGCACTGGCATACCGGCTTGTACAGCTTGAAAGCATCGCTATTGTCATAGTCAGTCGCATACTTTACGCCCTCATGCTTTTTGATTGCAACGCCTTCAATCGCGCACCAGTGTTTGTCTTCTGCATCTGAATGCGGATTGATACCAAAAGTAATCATCAGTGACAGGTTGTCACTGTCAGCTACAATGTCATCGCCAATATGAACCACATCGCCATCATGCCATACATGCGTTGGCACCTGACGAAACAGCAGCTCATTGTCTACTGAGGATTTCTGCTGCTCCACTCTAAGTACCTGCCCATCGAATACCTTGCAAAATTGCTCTGGCGTTACTCGCACCATGCCACAATCAGAATTTGCGCTCATTTCCATAATGTTCGCATCGGTCATTTCAATATCTTTCGCAAAAGGGATAGGATCATTACTATTTTTTCTCATTGAATCACTCCTGATAATATTTATTTATAGGTTTTATCGTACAATTTCTGGTTTCTTTCACTACAATTCTCGTCCTTCCTTTCCAATCAATTAAATGTATACAAATAAAGAAAGTTCTATCCGTGCAAAATGCAATAAAAAACCAGACCGTCCCTTGCGGGCAGTCTAAAACATCCATCGTATTTCAGCTGGAATGACTTTCTTTTATTCCGTTTGCATCGTTCACAGCGCTCTAATCGTTCGTAGATTACAAAACGCTGCCGCTATTGCTATGGGGACCAACCACTCACGCCAGTCTCCGATTTACAACCATTGTACAACTACAAATGACAGGTTGTCAAGCGATTTTGCGTATATTTTTGACAAAATCAAAAATAAAGTATATTTGAACAAACAACCTATAATTGTATCTTGACTTTTTTCGAGTATTTACAATTAGTTCACAATTGCATATTGTCCAGTGGGCTGTATCTCTGGTACAGGCTGTGCAGGTCGTCTTCGGTCACATCCAGATAGGCCTGCTCTGTCACCTTCACACTGCTGTGGCCTAAAATCCGACTTAATGTATAGATGTCACCGCCATTCATCAAAAAGCGCTTTGCAAAGTTGTTGCGGAAACAGTGCGGATGAATGTTTTTCAGCCCTATTCGCTGCGCATATTTGCGGACATTCGTTTCAAAATTTGATACTTGCAGCGGTTTGCCTTCATTCGTGCAGAACAGGTACTCGCTGTCGCGGTAACGGTCTTTGTATTGCAGCCAGCGCCGCAATACTTTGCCTGTTCTGGTCGAGAAAAACACATAGCGACCTTTCTTACCCTTGGTTATATCTGCTGGCAGGCTAATACAGTTCCGTTGCAAATCTACACACGATGCCAACACCTGTAGACACTCCCCGCACCGCATACCGGTATCCAGCAGTGTTTGCATGATAACGCTGTCTCTGTACTCGCTGAACTTTGAGATGTCCATACAGCCCAGCAGCCGCTTAAAATCTGCATCTGAGACAAACTCCAACGGTTTGCGCTCCACTTTCATGTACTTCACCTTCTCCATAGGATTTTTGTATATCAGCTCTTGTTCCACGCACCAGTTGAAGAACACCTTCATGTTCCGCATATAGTTGTTGATGGTCGTGGGCGATATTTTCTTTGCGTAATCTGAGCGATTCTCTGGGTTATTGGAGTTTGCAGGCGCATCTATCGCACAGACCGTGTACTTGCCGCGCTTTTGCAGATAGTCAATATAGCTTTCTATATGTACACGTTTAACTTCTTCCGTCCGCTCAATTTCACGCACACTTAGGAACTGCCCAAACAGCCGCAGCGTCTGCTCATAGCTGCCCATCGTTTTTGCGGCCAGACCTTTGCGCTCACAAGCGGCCATAAAAGTCTCAACATCGTATTGAACCATAAAAAATAAAACCTCCTGTATCATCGCGGTCCAGGACCCAATGAATACAGGAAGTTTATCGGTGTAAACACAAATTATTTATAGGCTTATTTCATAATTTCACATTTTTTATAGCGATGAATCCGCGAGTTTATCGGTTTGCAGCGTCCGCCACAAAATGCCGGTTTTGCGGATAGTGGCGGGGTTTATGCGGCCTTATGCTCTCCGCTTTTTGTCCAGGCGGATCTTGTCGGCGATCATCGCGATGAACTCACTATTCGTGGGTTTGCCGCGGAGGTTGTGGATGGTGTAACCGAAGTAGCTGTTCAGAGTGTCCACATCGCCGCGGTCCCAGGCGACCTCGATGGCATGGCGGATAGCACGTTCGACGCGGCTGGCCGTGGTACCGTTGCGCTTGGCGATTTCAGGGTAGAGACGCTTGGTCACGGCGTTGATGTACTCGTGGTCGGCGGTGGTAAGCAGGATAGCATCCCGCAGGAACTGGTAGCCCTTGATGTGGGCCGGCACGCCGATCTGGTGCAGGATCTCGGTGACGGTAAGCTCATCGGAATCCAGCGAGACCGGCTGCGGGCGGCTGGCACCGCCGGCGGCACGCAGTACCCGACTGACCAGCACGTTTTCATCGAACGGCTTCACGAAAAAGAACGAAAAACCGTTATCTAAGAGGTCCTGCTCGACTTCCTCGCTCTGGAACGCGCCGGTGACAAAGAAGGTGGTATGTACGCCGCTGCTGTTCTTTTCCTCGTAGCGCTGCTTGACGGTGATGGCGTCCAGGTCCGGCATGAAGGCGTCCAGCAGGCAGGCCTGGGGGTGGACGGCCAGCAGGGTCTCCAGGGCGGCAGTGCCGTTTTTGTCGCACACCATTACGGTCACGCCTTTGGCTTCCAGCGCTTCGCGGCAGACTTCCGTCACGATGTCGCTGGTATTGGTCATAACAAACTTGATCTTATCCATCGTCAACTTTCCTCCATACAATGAACAGGTGCCGCACGCTGTGGTGTTTGCCCGTCGTTCTCTTTACTGTGGAAATTTTACCATATTTTTCCATTCATCGCAAGAGGTTTTTCCATTTTTTTCAGCGATTCCCGCTATTTTCGTTCGACACAATTCGTCATTTTCCTTAGATTTGCCGTCATTTTCTAAAAATGCAGACATTTTTCGTCCCTGTTATTTGCTCCCAGCAATTTTCCAGTTTTTCCAATTTGCCATGTTAGGCGGTTTTCTTGCTGGAAATTTTATGGTCCCGGCATTTTCCCGCTTTCCGCTGCGCCGATGCGTATTTCTACCTTTATATGATAGGGGCGTGTTGTTATCGGCAGCACATTTTGCAGGAATGGTTGTTATCCACGGCATAATTTGCGGTGGTCGCGGCCCAGACTGCGGTGCAGAAAAGTACCCGCGAAAAAATTATAGGGCAGTTTTGTGGGGGTAGTTGGCGGGTTACTATCTTATAAAAAATTTTTCTGCCTGTAATTTACCTGTGGTTCCCGCAAAAAAAAAATATAAATTGTGCGGCCGATAACAACTGGCCTGGCTTTTACTTACTATTGTTATTCACGGCACAGTTTACCGGTGAGGGCATGGCCGATTGAGAGATTTTGAGGTTGTTATCGGCGGCACAATTTATGGTTTCTTATGATTTCGCTTGCGGGTCACTTTCAAATTCAAACGACTGGTGGGCGGCCCAGGCGGGTATTGTTATTCGCGGCACAATTCGGCGGGGCGGGGTTTAGGCATATACCCCGGCTGGGTTGTTATTCAGCGCACATTTTCCTTTTTGAGGGGTGAGTCTGGCCCGGGCTTTGGGGCTGTGTGACCTGTTGGAATCGTCCGCACATTTTCCTGCAGTCAGCAGTTCCCAAGGCGAAAGGCAGCTGTTGTTATTGGCGGCACAATTCCCAGGGCAGCCTTTTCCGCACAGGGTTGTTATTGACAACACAATTGGGTGTGCAACAGGCTGCGGCGGTCCCGTTGGCTGGGGTTGTTATTCGCTGCACATTTTAAAGCGGGGCATGCCCGCAGGCTGTTTTCCGGGATTTTGCACGCAGGATTGTTATTCAGCGCACATTTTCTCATTGCCGATGTGCCCGTATTTATCGCAATACCGCTGATTTTTTGTTTTCTATCAGCAGTTGTTATTGTTTGCACATTTTTACGGTTTACCGCCGCTTTCCCCGCGTATCCACCACAGCAGACAAAGAAAATGCTGGGTTGTTATCCACAGCACAATTCTATGTACAGCGTTTTTCATTCGGTTTCCAAATTGCGTATCCGCCAACAGCCCAGGCAAATACAACTTGGCCGGCAAAATCCTCTCCGCGCCCCCCCTCAAAAAAATTCTCATCCTCCCCGTTGTTATCCAGCGCACATTTCCAAAATCTTAAAAATCCTTTCCACTTTTCTCCGCCCACTATCGCACAGCAAAAATATTTTTTGCGGCAATTTATGCTGTGGATAACAACCGTGGTCCCCTGTTGTTATCCGCGGCACAATTCCAAATTGCCTGTCTGCCCTCCGCAAAATCTTTCGCCGCCCCGAGTGATTGTTATTCAGCGCACATTTTGCCGCATAGCCCCCATTTTGTGCCCAAGTAGGGTTGTTATCCCCCGCATATTGTTGTTCCGGGCACAGATCTGTAGTTATTCTCAGCACAATGCACTTGTTATTCCGCGCACATTTCGGTTGTTATCGGCAGCACAGCTTTACCTTATATCTAAATAAAAAAACTAAAAGCATAAAGACATAAGACCGACGGATACAGGATTTTTGCGGAAAAATCAAAATGTGCTGACTATTACAATAATTGACGAATGAAGCACAATCTGCTATTATTAGCATTACCGTCGTAGGCTGTGCGCCAAAACACCCATTTTGGCACAGCCAAACATAGCTGCGGGAAAAACAGAGGTAATACTATGGCACCCAAAAAACAGCCAAACGCCCCACGGACTAATGACGAAGCTCTGACCCCGGTCGCTACCTACAGCGCCCGGGGCAACCAGACCATTGTGCGCAAATCCAACGACCTGATCCAGAATGCCATGTACAGCCTGACGCTGAGCCAACAAAAGCTGATGCTGCACATTTTCGCTATGATCAAGCCGTCGGATACCGAGCTGCCGCGGTACGAGATGTCGATTTACGAATTCCTGAAACTTTGCGGCGTGGACCCGCACAATGGCTCGATGTACAAACAGGTCAAGAAAAACATCGAGGATATCGCCAACGCCAAGGTGCAGTGGATCCGGTTGGCCGGTACGCAAAAAATCACGATGTTCCGCTGGTTGAGCAGCGCCACCATCGATGAGGGCACCGGCAAGATCGTGCTGACGCTGGACCAATCCTTAAAACCCCACCTGATCCAGCTCAAAGAGTTCTACACGACAATGAACATCACCTACACATTGCCGATGAAGAGCCAGTACAGCATCAAGATCTACGAGCTGTGCAAGAGCTACCAGAACCTCTACCTCGAAAAGAAGAAAAAAGGCGAGCCGCTGGTGTGGAGCATCGAGACGCTAAAAAAGCAGGTGGACTGCAACGCGTCCAACTGGGCCCACGTGCGCCGCACCGTGCTGGACAAAGCCAAAAGTGAGATCAACGGCAAGACCGACATCCTCTTCGACTATGCCGTATACGAAAAAGACCGTCAGCGCGTCATCGCCATCTCGGTCACCATCGAGCCGGTGGATAAGCAGGTGGCCGATCAGAAACTAAACGAGATCACCAAACTGCGCAGCAAGCGTCTGCGCAAAAAGACGACCGCCCTGGAAGTGGCTGAGACAGGCACTTTGGACGATGATCCGAACATTCTGACCCTGGACTATGTCTCGGTGCCCGAAACGACCATCCCCTACTCCTACGGAGCCACACCCGACCTGATGGCCCAGGAGCTGGGTGTGAAGGCCGAGCTGGATAAGCTGGCCCTGGTGCTGGCCCCCGAGGAGCTGGACGCCGTACATGTCATTATCGACGCGATGGTGCGGATGGCCGGTGCCCCCAGCGACAAGATGATCGACGGCGGCAACGCGGTGTTTTTCCAGACCGTGAACAATGTCATCGACAACTGCAAGGGCCTGCGCCGCTGGTTTGAGGGCGTGGCCAGCCGTTACGCGGCCAAGGTCATTCCCACGGCCCGCACCAAGCGTGCCCCCATGCCCTACCTGTACAAGTCCATCATGAACGACCTAGAAGATTACCGCCTATACGTGGCGGGCATCGGGGTCGAAGAACTGCGGGATGAGGACGCCGAGCCGACCGAGAACCAGGCTCCGCCGGTGCCCGACCTGCTGGAGGCGGATTTCGTTGAGGCCGAGCCCGATGCTGCTCCCGCCCAGCTGACGTCTGAGGACGCCGCCACCAAAAAGGCGATGATCGCCGCGCTGGAAAAATTCAGCGATTACGAGAACCTGAAAGCCCGCCTTTCCGGCGGCCAGCAGGAAGCGCTGGAGGACATCGTGCAGATGACCGCCTATTTCTGCCGCCGCAACGTCAAAGGCAAGGACGACGGCATGATCGAGGGCAAGGCCAACATGCAGTTTGTCGGCTCGCTGAATCGGGTTATCGCCCGTTACGGCGACCTTTCACCGCTGTTTGAGGCGCTGGCCGTGACGATGGACTACGACACCTACTGGAAAGAGCTGATGAAAAATCCCCGGATCAAGAACCCCAAACTGGTGTTCCAGACCGAGATCGAGAAAGCTTTGCTGATGCCCGCCGCCGTGCTGGGCGAGTTCCGCGCCCGCCGCGGCCAGGACCCCCTGGGCGCACCGGTGCGGGATAAAGAGGTGGATTGGCTGAAGGCGTTTGAGGAAGTGTAAGATCACTGATTATACGTTGCTGCCATTTTTAACATCGTATCAGCAAAAATTCCGTATCCTTTTGCGGGTGTGCCCACCAGCACATGGGTAACAGCGCCCACCAGTTTTCCGTCTTGCACCAGCGGCGAACCGCTCATCCCCTGTACGATACCGCCGGTGACGGAAAGCAGGGCCGGGTCGGTGATGCGCAGGGTCAGGTCGCGATTGGAATCCTGCCCGCCGCTGCCCACCCGCTCAATGCGCACGGTGTAGTGTTGGGCGGTGCGGCCCGAGAGGGTCGTCCACAGCTCGGCATCGCCGGTGTGTGCCTCACCCGGCGCGGCGATGGGCAGTATCGTCCCGACATTTTGTGCCGGGGCGGTCCAGCGGCCATACAGGCCGGTGGCATCGTTGCCCGTCACGATGCCGAGAATGTCCGATAAAAATTCCCCGCGCAGTTCCCCAGCTGTGCCGGGTGAGGCGCTGCGCACACCGGTGACAGTGACCGGCACGATCTCGCCGGAGAGCAGCGTAAAATCCGCCCCGGTGTCCACATCGGAAATCGGGTGTCCCAGCCCCGCAAAGGTGCCCGCCACCGGATCCACAAAAGTCAGTGTACCGATCCCGGCGCTGGAATCCCGCACCCACAGCCCGGCTTTGTACACCCCCGAGGCATCCGCCCAGGGGGTGAGCTGGGCCGTGTACTCATGCCCGCCGCGGCGGTAGAGGATCGTGACCGCGCTCCCCTGCCCTGTCTGCAGAGCGGCGGATAAGTCGTCGTTGCTGTGCACGGGGCGGCCCGCTGCCGAGATGATGAGGTCTCCCAGCCGCAGGCCGGCTTCTTTGGCGGGATTTTCCCGGCCAGACGCGGAATACCGATCCGCAAAAGCCACCACCAGCGCACCGTCAGAGAACATTTTTACCCCAAAAGGCGTGCCGCAGACCGCCACGCTGCGGGGGCCTGCGGCAGCGGCTGGTTCGATCTGGACAGCCGGATGCGCCTGGCAAAGCAGCAGCACAATTGCCAACAGCAGCGCCGCCAGCCCCGTCGCGCCAAAGCGCTGCCGACAAAATTTCCGAGAATTCACGGTCAGTGCCCCCCCTTCCCGCTTAGTCTGTGCGGCGCGGAGGCGGATTATTTATACATTCGTCACCCATATGGGCGAGATCAACGACATCGGCGGCATCAGCCTGTCACTGTTTCAGGGCATTGTGATGATCACCTTGAAGCTGTGGCCGCTGGCCGAGCTGGCCTTGCCGCTGCTGCTGGCTGGCCAGGCAGTGCTGATGTTTGTATTTGCACGCTATGCCGTGTTTAATATTATAGGCCGGGACTACGACGCTGCGGTGCTATCCAGAGGTATATGTGGTTTTGGCATGGGTGCCACCCCCAACGCCATGGCCAACATGCAGGCCCTGTCATGTTCTGGAAAAAATGAACCGACAAGGTCCGGCAGCGCCGCTACTGTGTGGAGCAGGAGAAACTTGTTGTGCCGGAGATCCACACCGGCCGCGCCCACGAGAACACCCCCGCCCCGACGGAAGAAACGAAGCCCGCCGAGGAACCCATCACCTATCATAATGTAGCCATCCCGGAGATACACTTAAAGCGGAAACGTAAACCACGATACAATGTCAAACGCGCCTGGACGATGCCGAAAAAATATCGTCCGGACGCGTTTTTTATAAAAAATGCAGTAAGCTGTGTGGTCAAACAATAAAAAAGACGTCAAAACATACGTTCTGACGTCAAATTATATGGTGCGGCTAACAGGACTTGAACCTGCACGTCTTGGACACTGGACCCTAAAACCAGCGCGTCTGCCAATTCCGCCATAGCCGCGTAACGACTATTAGTGTAGCAAGTTTGGCAGGGTTTGTCAATGGGGCGTTTAGCCTGCGGTAGAAACAGAATTGCTTGCTGCCGCACTGCTGGCGTTGGTCGCGCCAGTATCCACATCTGCTACCACGCCGTATTCATCCGTTTCTACAGGGTCGGCGTAGACGGCGTAGCGCTGGGTGGTGTGGGTCAGGATGCCGAAAGGATAGCAGGTGTACAGGATGCAGCTGGGCTCCTCGGCGCCCCAGCGCACCTTGTCGATGTCTGTCTCCAAAATCACCTGCATATCGGTGATCTTATAGGCAAAATCGCCCCAGGTGGTCTCCAGGTGAATGATCGCGCCGATCTCGCAGGAGCCGAGGTCGGAGAAGTAGGTGCCGGTGTGGGCACCGATAAAGACGGTGCCGTTCTCGCCGGGCAGCACACAACCGTCCTCGGCATGGCAGCCGGCACCGCGGCTGAACTGTGTCTCGCTGTCGCCCAGGTAGAGGTCACAATCCACATTGGTGCCCTCCACCCAGATGCGACCAAGTTTGTCGCCATAACGTGTGTTTTCGTGAGCTTCACTGGCGGCGGCGACCTGGTTGGCGCGCTTCTGCTTGGCCTCTTCCTCGGCACGGGCAGCGGCTTCGGCAGCCTCCCGCGCGGCGGCCTCGCTGGCAGCTTTGGCGGCGGCTTCACTCTCGGCAGCCGCCTGGGCAGCGCTGGCAGCAGCTTCGCTTTCGGCCTGCAGCCGGGCGCGCTTGGCGTTGGCAGAGACCACCAGCAGGATGGCTGCGGCCACCGAGACGACCAGCGCCAGCCCGCAGAGCAGCAGACGGCGTTTCAGGCGGGTTTGTTGTGCTTTGCTCATGGGCGCTCCCCTCCCCCGTTCAGGTCAGGCTGGCCAGGTAGGCGGCGGGACCGCTTTGATACAGGTCGCCCCCGTGGGTATCCAGCAGCACGGTCAGCGGGAAGTCCTTGACTACCAGTTTACGCACGGCCTCGCAGCCCAGATCCGGCCAGGCGATGATTTCGCAGCTCTGCACGCTGTTTGCCATCAGGGCACCGGCCCCGCCGATAGCCGCCAGGTAGACGGCCCCATTTTTAACGACCGACTGTTTGACGGCCTCGCTGCGCTTGCCTTTGCCAATCATACAGGCCAGCCCCAGGTCCAGCAGGCGCGGGGTGTAGGCGTCCATGCGGCCGCTGGTGGTGGGGCCAGCGGCGCCAATAGCACAGCCTGGGCGCTCCGGCGTAGGGCCAACGTAGTAAACGGCAGCACCCTCAATCGGGAACGGCAGCTCCTCGCCCTTGTCCAGCAACTCCATCATGCGGGCGTGGGCGGCATCGCGGGCGGTATACACCACGCCGGAAAGCAGCACGGTGTCTCCTGCTTTCAGCGGTGCAAGGTCTGATTTTTGCAGTGGTGTCTGTAAAACATATTGCATGCGGTTCGCCCCCTTACAGTGTGCAGCTGGCGCGGCGGGTGACGTGGCAGCTGATGTTGACGGCCACCGGCAGGCAGGCTACGTGGGTGGGCTTTTGCTCAATGGCAACGCCCAGGCAGGTGGTGGCACCGCCAAAGCCCTGGGGGCCAAAACCGGTAGCGTTGATGGCATCCAGCAGTTCTTTTTCCAGCGCGGCGTAGTACGGGTCCGGGTTGGGCACATCCAGCGGGCGCAGCAGCGCCTGTTTGGCCAGTGTGGCGCAGTGGTCGAAGCTGCCGCCGATGCCGATGCCCAGTACGATGGGCGGGCAGGGGTTGGCCCCGGCCTGTTTGACGGTGTCCAGCACAAAATCCTTTACGCCCTGTACGCCGTCGGCGGGCTTGAGCATGGTAAGGCGGCTCATGTTCTCGCTGCCCGCGCCCTTGGGGGCCACGGTGATCTGGCAGCCGTCGCCGGGCACCAGATGCACGGTGAGGAACGCCGGGGTGTTGTCCCCCGTATTCACCCGCTGCAGCGGGTCAGCGGTGATGGACTTGCGCAGGTAGGCTTTCTCGTAGCCGCGGCGCACGCCCTCGTTGACAGCGGTGGTCAGGTCGCCGTCGATATGCACGTCATGCCCCAGCTCCACAAACACGCAGGCCATACCGGTGTCCTGGCAGATGGGCAGGTCTTTTTCTTTCGCTGTGCAGAGGTTTTTCTGCAAAAGGCCCAGCGTTTCTTTCGCCAGCGGCCACGGTTCGGCGGCCTCGGCCTTGTCCAGCGCGGCCTTCACATCGGCGGGCAGCTGGGTGTTGGCTTCAATGCACAGCCGCTCCACCGCATCGGTGATGGCGGCGGCGGACAGTTCACGGATGATGCTCATACGCGGGCCACGCCGCTTTCTCTTGCGGCCTGGGCCACGGCGGCAGCCACGGCGTCGGCCACGCGGGGGTCAAACGCCTTGGGCAGGATGTTCTCCTCGTTCAGCTCGTCGTCGGGGATGAGGCCCGCGATAGCCTGGGCAGCGGCCATCTTCATGGCGGGGTTGATGTCCCGGGCGCGGACGGACAGTGCGCCCTTGAAGATGCCGGGGAACGCCAGCACGTTATTGACCTGGTTCGGGAAGTCCGAACGGCCGGTGCCGATGACGCGGATGCCGGCGGCCTTGGCCAGGTCGGGCATGATCTCCGGCGTGGGGTTGGCCATGGCAAAGACGATGGCGTCCGGGGCCATGGTGGCGGCCAGCTCAGGGGTCAGCGCACCTGCAATGGACGTGCCAATGAACAGATCGGCGCCCTTAATGGCCTCGGCCAGGCTGCCGCTGATCTTCTCGGGGTTGGTCTCCTCGGCCAGTTTAGCCTTGTGGCCCTCCAGCCCAGCGGGGCGGCCCGGGACCAGGATGCCGTGCTCGTCGACGGCGATGATGTGCTTGGCACCGGCCACCTGCAGCATGTGGATGATGGCCGTACCGGCCGCGCCGGGGCCGTTCTGCACAATTTTAATATCCTCGATGCGTTTGCCCACCACTTTCAGGGCGTTGAGCACACCGGCCAGCACGATGATAGCGGTACCGTGCTGGTCATCGTGGAAGACGGGGATGTCCAGGTCACGCTCCAGCTCAGCTTCGATCTCGAAGCACTCGGGGCTGCGGATGTCCTCCAGGTTGATGCCACCGAAGGTCGGGGCAATGGCCTTGACAGCCGCAATGACTTCCTCTTTGGTTTTGGCGTTCAGGCAGATGGGGAACGCGTCCACGCCGCCGAACTCCTTGAACAGCACGCACTTGCCTTCCATGACCGGCAGGCCAGCCTCGGGGCCGATGTTGCCAAGGCCCAGCACAGCGGTGCCGTTGGTCACGACGGCCACGGTGCGGCCTTTCATCGTGTAGATGTAGACGTCATCGGGGTTGGCCTTGATCTTGCGGCAGGGCTCGGCCACACCGGGGGTGTAGGCGGTGGACAGGGCGTCGCGATTTTTGCAGGGGGCAAGGCTCTGCACGGCAATCTTGCCGGGATATTTGCTGTGGAGTGCTAGGGCAGCTTTGTTGTAATCCATGATGATACCTCGTTCCTGTGCTGTTTTTATTTGGTTTCGTGTATCCCGGCAGAATAGTCGGGTTCCAGTTTGATGACGCAGAAATGGTCGGGCCATTTCCGTTCGACAGCAGCGCGCAGGGCGGCGGCCAGTTTGGCGCCGCGGCGCTGCTTTTCGGTGATGTATTCGGCGGGGACGGCGCAGTCGAAGATGACGTTGGTATGCGTCGGCCCGGGCACGATGCGCAGATCGTGGATGTTGGCGCGGGTGTCCAGGCTGGCGACCTCCTGCTGCAGGAAGCTGCGCAGTTCGGCCACGTGGCTGTCGCTGGCGATGACGGGGTCAAAGTGGATGGTGGCTACCAGGTCGTCTTGGTTCAGCAGGTCACGCTCAATACGGTCGATGACGTCGTGGCTGTACATGACGTCGGCATTGGCGTCCATCTCCACGTGGAAGCTGACCAGCCGGTTGCCGGGGCCGTAGTCGTGGATCATCAGATCATGCACGCCCAGCACGCCGGGGTAGCTGAGGGCCTTGTCCTCAATGTGGCGTACAAGTTCCGGGTCGGGGGCCGAACCCAGCAGCGGGTCGATGGTATCTTTGACGAGCATCGCGCCGCTGTACAAAATAAACAGCGACACAGCGATGCCCATCAGCCCGTCCAGCCGGGCAAAGCCGGTCACTTGGGTCAGCACGGCGGCGATTAAAACCACGCTGGTGGTGATAACGTCATTGCGGGCATCGGCGGCGGTGGCCAGCAGTGTGTCGGAATCAATGCGTCGGCCGATGGTGCGGTTGAGGTGGCTCATCCACAGCTTGACGAGGATGGATGCGACCAGCACGACTACCGTCAGCCAGCCGAAACTGACCGGCGTGGGGTCCAGCGTTTTGGCGAAGCTTTCCTTGAACAGCTCCACGCCGATGACTAGAATCATCACCGAGACCGCCAGCCCGGCCAGGTACTCGTACCGGGCATGGCCGTAAGGATGCTCAGAATCCGCGGGGCGGGAACCCAGCTTGAAGCCAATTAAACTGACGATGTTGGAGCTGGCGTCCGACAGGTTGTTCAAACCGTCTGCTGTGATGGATACGCTGCCAAACAGCGTACCAACGGCTGTTTTACCCGCAAACAGCAGCAGGTTGCACACCACGCTGACCAGGCACGCCAGGTTGCCGTAGGCTGTGCGCACGGTGCGGCTGGTGGTATTGTCTGCATCCCGGATAAAGGTGCGGATCAGCAGTTGGATCATAGGAACTCACTTTCCGTATTTCACAAAAAGGCAGACCGTTGGGTCTGCCTTTGGTGGATTGTTTGGTTTAGAATGTGGTGGGAATTGTAGGGGTCGATGCTCGCATTGCGGGGTCGCGCAGCGATTGATGCCCCAGTGGGGCATTAATCCGCACGAGTGGGCCGGCTGGGCTGGCGGGTATCGTTTTGCCCGCCAAGCGGTCCCGCGGGCGGATGCAAGCATCCGCCCCTACAGAAGCGAGGCTACTCCCTTGCTTACTCCCGCACAATGCAGGCGTCGCGCTCGGGGCCAACGGAAATGTACTTGATCTTGCAGCCGACCAGCTCTTCCAGGCGCTTGACATAGTTCTGGGCATTCACCGGCAGGTCCTCAAACTTGCGGACGCCGGTGCAGTGCCAGCCGGGGACTTTCTCCACGACGGGCTGGGCATCGTCCAGGGTCTTGCCCATGGGGAACCGGGTGGTGGTGCTGCCATCGGTCAGACGGTAAGCGGTGACGATGGGCACTTCCTCCATGTAGTCCAGCACATCCAGCAGGGTCAGGGCCAGCTCATCGCAGCCCTGGCACTGTACGCCGTAGCGGCTGGCAACGGCGTCAAACGGGCCAACGCGGCGGGGACGGCCGGTGGCGGCGCCGTACTCGTGGCCGTGCTCACGCAGGACGTCCTTCTCTTCCTCGGTCATGGCCAGCTCGGTGGTGAAGGGACCCTCGCCGACACAGGAAGAATAGGCCTTCATGATGCCGATGGAGAGGTTCAGCTTGTGGCCCGGGATGCCGGCGCCGATGGGGGCGTAGGCAGACACGGTGTTGGAGGAGGAGGTGTAGGGATAAATGCCGAAGTCGATGTCGCGCAGGGCGCCCAGCTGGGCTTCGAACATGATCTTCTTGCCGGCTTCGTCAGCCTCGGCCAGGTACTGGCCGACATCGCAGACATAGGGGGCAAACAGCTTGGAGTACTTCTCGCACCAGGCCCACATTTCCTCAACGCTGACGGGCTGCTGGCCGTAGATGGAAACCATGGTCAGGTTCTTGGAATCGACGATGGTCTCGAGGCGCTTCTTGACGCCTGCGTCCATGTGGACCAGGTCGCCCATGCGCAGGGTCTTCTTCATGTATTTATCGCCGTAGCTGTAGGCGATGCCGCGCTTGGTGGAGCCAAACTGGGCGCCGGTCTTGGACAGGCGCTCCTCCTCCAGGCCATCCTGTGCCACATGGAAGGGCATAGTGATGGTGGCGCGGTCGGAGATCTTCAGGTTCTTCGGGCTGATCTCAACGCCCTTTTCGGTCAGTGCGGCGATCTCTTTCTCGAGATGCTCCGGGTCGATGACCATGCCGCCGCCCATGACGCAGACAACGTCCGGGCGCAGGATGCCGGAGGGGATCAGGTTCAGGACGAACTTGCCGCGCTCGTTCTTAACGGTGTGGCCGGCGTTGTCGCCGCCCTGATAGCGGGCAACAATGTCATAATCCTGGCTGAGCAGGTCGACCATGCGGCCTTTGCCCTCGTCGCCCCAGTTGATACCGGTGATGGAAGTAAGCATACGTTTTTACCTCTTTCGTAAAAATTCGTAATCTAGGCAATACCGAGGTATCGCCATCAGGCATTTCAGCCTTCTCCGGGAACATCCGGGATCCGCTGCCGTTCTTTTATTATAGCATACTGCCTTGCAGATTTCCATAGTGATTTTTGGTGCAATTGTGCAAGGCTGTCTTAAGGCAACACCGCACAATTCCCGCTTTACAGCTTAAGCACCGCTACTACGGCTGCGAAGCACAATCTGCGTTGCAAAAATGCTCGATAATACATCCAGTATTATCTGCGCTTTTTGCTTAGCAGCTTGTACTTCTCGCTCGCCGCATCGGTACTTAGAATTATGCGGTGCTGCCTTAACTTTTCGGGGTGTTTGCGCTCCCCTGCCCGGCATGCTCAGCCTGGATGTCATTGGCGGCCTCTTTGGCGGTGCGGGCGTACTCGGCATAAGGGATCTTCGCGCCGTCAGCGGTCTGCACGTAGGTGGAATCCAGCTGCGCCTTGAACGAGGCACGCATCTCGGCCAGGTATTCCTTGCGCAGGGCATCGCGCTCGGCGGTTTCGCGCTCATTCAGGCCAACGGTCTTGGCCTTTTTTGCCAGCGCATTGATGCGGGCAATTTTGGTTTTATCCATGGTGGTCTCCTTTTTTATATAGATGCTGTATTTACCGTAGGGGCGGATTCACTATCCGCCCGCGGAAAAACCTCCCTCTGGGAGGAAGGTGGCCCGAAGGGCCGGAGGGAGAGAGCCTCGCCAGGACCCGAAGCTTCGGACGAAACCAATCTCCCCCACCCGCTTCGCGGGACCGCTTACGCGGCCAGACCCCTCTGTCGCTTCGCGACATCTCCCCACACTGTGGGGAGTCACCCTCCCAGAGGGGGCCAATGTGGGTTGCAGCCTTGCAAATATTATACCACGCTTTTGCAATATTCGCACGCCGTCATTCGTATTTCAAATGTCACCCACTGCGGCGGGCGCTGCAAATTTACAGGAGCGTGAAATACAATGAATCGTGATAACATCAAAATGCTTGCCATGGTGACGATGCTGGTAAACCACATCGCCAATGTGTTTATGCCCGCCGGGGCACCGCTGACGAATCTTTGCCTGTACATCGGCTATTTTACTGCCGTGACCATGTGCTATTTCCTCGTGGAAGGCTACGGCTACACCCACTCCAAAACCCAATACGCCGGGCGGCTTTTTGGGTTTGCGGTGCTGGCGCAGCTGCCCTACCAGCTGGTCTTCCCCGAGCACGGCATGGCGGGCATGCTCCAGTTTAACATGCTGTTTACGCTGCTGCTCTGCTTTCTGGTGCTGGCCGCGCAGGAAAAGATTCACAGCGGCTTTTTGCGTGTGTTTTGCATTGTACTGTTGATTTTTGCGTCCATCTTCTGTGATTGGGCACTGCTGGCCCCGGTGTTTACGCTGCTGTTTGCCTGGGCCGAAAACTCCCGCCTGCGTAAACACGTTGCCTTTGGCGTGGCGGCGGTGCTGTACGGCGGCATGGCATGGCTGAGCAGCATGCGCACCTTGGGTGCGGTGGGCGCCCTGCCGGATACCTTGGGCTGCGCGATGCCAATTCTGGTCTCCGGCTTTTTCATCCTGTATCTGTATAACGGCCAGCGGGCGGCGCAGCATCGCGGTTTTTACAAGTGGTTCTTTTACGCCTTTTACCCGGGCCATTTACTGGTGCTGGGCCTGCTGCGGGTGGCGCTTTTGGGCTGAATTTGGCCGGGTCTTGGCCATATTTCACACCTTTTTCATCGTTTATACTGTACTTTTGCCAAAATGCGTGTATAATAAAAAGGTATGCAATTTTAAGAAACAGGAGAATCCCATGAAACTTTCTACCATGAACCGTGTCCTGGCCGCTGTGCTGGCCCTGGGCATGACTGCTGCCCTGGCAGGCTGCGGAAGCACTGCTTCCAGCGAGGCTACTGCCGAATCCGCTGCTACCGAGGAAACCGCTGCGTCCTCCGCCACCGAGGAGACCGCAGAGGTGGACGAGTCCGCTTACGACTACCTGGCTGATTTCAGCTTCTCCCAGGCTTACGACGACAAAGGCTACCTGAAGGACGTCACCGCTCTGGATTACGTCACTCTGCCCGATGACTACGCTGACATCACCATCGACGCCGACCTGGGCCAGGTCACCGACGAGGACATCAGCAACTACATCGACCAGAACGTCCTGTCCCAATACGCCACCGACGAGAAAGTCACTGACCGCGCCGCTGCTGACGGAGACACTGTCAACATCGACTACGTTGGTTCCGTCGACGGCGTGGAGTTTAACGGCGGCAATACCCAGGGCAACGGCGCTGACCTGACCCTGGGCAGCCACAGCTACATTGACGACTTCGAGGATCAGATCGTCGGCCACATGCCCGGCGAGAGCTTTGACGTCACCGTCACCTTCCCCGAGGATTACGGCAACGAGGATCTGAACGGCAAGGAAGCTGTCTTCAAGACCACCCTGAACTATATCAAGGAGTCCAAGAACCCCGACCTGACCGACGACTGGGTCGCCAGCAACCTGGGTGAAACGATGAACCTGAACAACATCGATGAGCTGAACGACTTCGTCAAGAACACGATGCTCTACGACCAGCAGGCCAGCACCGTCTACAGCGCCCTGCACGATAAGGTCAGCTTTGCCAAGGAGCTGCCCCAGAGCATGCTGGACTACTACCGCGATGTTGTGCTGTACCGCGTGTACAGCTATGCCAAGAACTACGGCACAACGATGACCACTCTGCTGAAGAGCGGCATGCTCGGCACCAGCTATGACAGCATCGACGCTTACCTCGAGGACATCCAGGGCAGCCTGAACACCATCACCGAGCAGGCCCTGCTAATGCAGGCCATCGCTGAGAAGCAGGGTTTGGTCTGCGATACTGCCCTGATGAACCAGGACTTCGGTAAGTTCTACGGCACCACCGACCCCAGCGCCTACATCTCCTCCTACGGCGAGAATTACATCAAGATGAACGTGCTGCAGAGCGAAGTTATGCAGGGCCTCATCGATAACGTTAAGTACAAATAAACCTGCCTGCTAAAGCAGTTTTGCCCCTGGCACCCGTTTGGGATGCCGGGGGCATTTTTTGCCTCTCCCCTATTGACAAGGAGGAATGGGCGTGGTATTATACAGATAGATAGTTAGACAAATATCTAAATATCTAATAAGTGAAAGGAGACCCCTTAGATATGGGTGACGCATTCAAGGCGCTGGCAGACCCCACCCGGCGGCGCATTTTAGAGCTGCTGGCCCAGGGCGACCTGACAGCCGGGGAGATCGCGGCGCAGTTTGATATGACCAAACCTTCCGTCAGCCACCATTTGAACATTTTAAAGGCGGCGGACCTGGTCGGTGACGAGCGCAGCGGCCAAAATATTGTCTACAGCCTGAACCTGACGGTGTTTCAGGAATTGCTGAAGTGGTTTTATGATTGTGGTTTCGTTAAAGGAGGAACCGATGATGAAAAATAATAAATTGGGCTCTCTGTTCTGGATACTGCTTGTTGTTTGTATTCTGAATATCGTCGGCCATCTGGCGGTCTACCCTGCCCTGCCGGATACCGTGCCAACCCACTGGGGCGCCAGCGGCGAGGTAAACGGCTGGAGCAGCAAGCAGAGCAACCTGATCTTCTGCGTGCTGCCGCTGGCGATGCTGGTTTTTATGGAGGTCGTGCGCCGCATCGATCCCAAGCACCAGAATTTTGAGCGGTTCGGCAAGGTGTGGAACATTTTTATCACGCTGATGGTACTGCTTACCGCGGGCATGACTTGGCTGACTGAGTTGACCGTGTTTAACATGCTGCCGCAAAGCAGCAATATCATCAGTTTGCTGGTGTGCGGCGGCGTCGGTGTGATGTTCATCATCCTGGGCAACTTTATGCCCAACATCAAGCAGAACTACACCTTCGGCTGCCGCACGCCCTGGGCGCTGAACGATGAGCATAACTGGCAGCGCACCCAGCGCATGGGCGGCATCACCTTTGTTGTGATGGGCATTACGCTGATCGCGGTGGCCTTTTTGGCCGGCCTGCTGGGCGATACCGTCACGCTGATCCTGCTGCTGTGCGCCGTGTGTGGCGGCTCGGCGTGGATCTATCTGTATTCCTATCTTGTGTATGTTGGCAAGATGAAGTAAAAACAGCACCTTGCATACCAGCCGCAAGGCCGAGAAAAAAAGCCCCATGTCTGCACCATGAAGGTGCTGGACATGGGGCTTTTGCTGCGTGTTACTTCATGATGCCGTCTCCGCCCATCTGCGCCGTCATCTCACGGATGCGGTCAAGGGGGAACGGCGGCTCGCAAAGAGGTTTCATGGCAATGGACATCAGCTTCATCGGGTTATCGTCGGCAGCGATGCGGTTGGAATCCATCTTGCCGCACCGTCGGCAACGGTGGACGATGGCCCATTCGCCGCCTTTGCGTACCCAAACTGCCACGGGTTCCATCAACCCGCCGCAGGCGGATGCTCTGTCGCCGGGTTCCTCGTCAACGTGCAGGCTGCAAAGACAGTTCGGGCAATGGTTGCGGTGGGTACTGCCTGCGCCCTCCGGAACAACGACGCGGCCGCAGTTTTTGCAGGTGAACACTTCGCTGCAGGCGTGTGTTTTGTAATATCCTTTTTCAAAACCTTTGCGTTTGTTTTCACGGTTCATGGTTGATTTTCCTCCAGAATGATACGTGTGTGCGATCATGCGGGAGGTGCGAACGAAAGATGTGGCGCAAACCTCCCGGTTCAGCGCACAATCTCCGATTCACGAGACAACTTCATTCAGCATACTCCTTTTGTTTCAAAGCATTGCAGAGCCGGATGCCCTGCTCTGGCATTGACTATAGCATAGCAAAAAATGTTTGTCAAGAAAGATCTGCCAAAAGCCAACCGGTCTGCATCCTGTGCCGTACAGGATGCAGACCGGTTAAGCTGTGCATTTTAAAATTTTATCTGATTTCTAGGTGCATCTTTTGTAAAGAAAGCCAATCTCTTTATTCGTCTTATTCGTCGCCCAGTTCTGCCGCAATGAACTGTGGCACGGCGTTAGGCTCGATGCCCAGAATGTACGCGAACTCACTGTGCAGCAGGTTCTGCGCCTCGTGCAAAGCGCGGTCGTCAAAGGCCGAAAGCCCCTTGCCCTGGGCCTTGCGGGCCTGGTGCTGGGCGTGGATGTCCCGCACCATCCGCAGCAGCCGATGGCGGTCGCCGCTTTGCAGGGCCTGACGGTACTGCTCCTTGCGGGCATCGGCGTCCGCCTCGTGGGCGGGGGCAGGCTCGTGGAGCATTGCCAGCAATTCCTCTTTGGTGGGCAGCGGGCGCATGCGGTCCAGCAGCACCTGGCTGGTGCAGGGGACGCAGATGGTCATGCTTTGGTCGTAGACCGGCTTTAAGATCAGGCAGTCGCAGGGCTGCCCCGCCAGCCGAACACGCTTCTGCTCGGTGATCTCGCATACGCCATTTGTGCCGTAACTGACAATATCTCCCGGATGAAACATAATTGACCTCCTTGTAAAGTTTCGATACTATGTATTTTCATATATAGTATAACACAATTTCCCGGGAAATGTTATAGACTTTTTACACAAAAAATCCCCCGCCCACCCCCTGTGCGGTTTGCACAAAAGGGGATGACAGCAAAAAGGCTCCCCTCAGGGTAGCAGCGCATAAGACAGGTTTATCAAGTTAAGAGAGAACAGCGTGGCGAAAGTCACGCTGTTCTGCTTTTTGCTGCGTGAGTGAGCATTTCGGCAATGATGCTCTCCGGCAGGAAACCAATGCAAGCAAGGCTGATATGCACATCCTGCACTCGCTGCCCGCTGCTCTTATCCGGCATGGAAACATAGACCCTGTTCACAAGATCATGCAGCACAGCGGGCGTCAGTTCCTGCAAGTTGGGATATTTCTTCGCCCGGAGGATGAATTGCTCGATGTTGTCGGCTTCTTTCTCCTGCTGGGTAATCTCCTGTTCCAAAAGCTGCATCTTCTCCGTCAGATTTGCTTGCTCATTTTCATAATTGGCGGACAGCTTTTCAAAGCGGCTATCATTGATTTTGCCGGAGATATTATCCTCATAGAGCCGTTTGAACAGGCGGTCAAGTTCCTCCATTCTGCGTTGCGCCTGCGTGAGCTGTCTGCGCTTTGCGGCGAGTTCTTTCTTGAAGTCCTCCTTGCGCTTTGCGCCCAGCTTATCGCGGAACAGATCCTCGCAATCGGAGATATACCATCATGTAGAGAGCTGCCAGGAAACTGTGCCGTATGCGATCACCGCGTTTTGGGAGAACTGCAATTTTGAGGACGCGCTGCGCACGGCGGTATCCCTCGGCGGTGACAGCGACACCCTTGCCGCCATCACCGGCAGCATCGCCGAGGTGTTTTACGGCGTGTCGGAGGAACTGAAACGGGAGTGCTGTCAACGGCTGACACCGGAACTGGCGGAGATTCTGCGTCGGTGGGAAAGTGCGCTTTACAACGAAAAAATCTGTGGTAGAATTTGAAATGGAGAACAAAATAAGGAGGGGCTTTCATGGCGATTCTGAACTTTTCCGATGTGTTAAAAAATGTGGGGCTTGACCCGAAAGATGTCAAACTGATCCGTCATGCATTATCTGACGAACGTTTCAGAGAATGTTATAAACTCGGTATGGCGCACGAATATACACAGCACCAAAAAGACGGGTTCAGCAAAGGATATTCCTACTGGATCACATTCATCAGCGATGGCGGTACATACGCGAGACTGCATTCTTGTTATCGTGTCAATGGTTCTGTGCCTGATACACCGGATGTATGCCCTGCCGGATTACCTAAATGTGAAGCCACGGAATACCGTGGCGAAATGGCGTTTTTTGATTTGCAATATGTGGATTTGCTGAAAGAGTACGAGGGAAAGCTGGTGATTGACTGGGGCGGGTCGGCTCGGATGTGGCATCAAAAAGCTACCACCGAAAAGCCCATCGTGGCAATTGAGTCAAAGAACCAGAAGCCTTTTGTGGGATTTGAAAATCTTATTCTATCCTTCGATGAACTAAAAGAAGTTGTCGAAAACGATACGGACTATGAGCTGTGGCAGGCGGCCATGGCTGCGGTCAATGCGGTCTATCTGATTGTGGACACCAAGACGGGCGACAGATATGTCGGCTCGACCTATGGCTATGACGGCCTACTGGGTCGTTGGTCTGTCTACGTCGCTACGGGTGGTCACGGAAACAACAAGGGAATGATCAGTCACTTGAAGTCTGTAAATCATAGTTGCCACGATTTGCAGTTTTCAGTGTTGCAGGTTTTGTCCAAGGCACTTCCGGACAATCAAATCATTGATGCAGAGACCCTCTGGAAGAAAAAGCTGCTGACCTATGAACCATTCGGAATGAATCAGAACTAATCTTCCTTGCAGTATCCTCTGGATAGTACATAGCTCTCACTTTTCCTTTGGCAAAGCGACTGTTGCAGCCCACTTTTCAAGTGGGGCGGCAAATCCCATCAAACGTCCTCCGAAAGACGCGTAACGGTAAAAAATCAGCCATAATCAACCTTTAAAAAAAACGGCAAAAAAGCAAAGGGGTATGTGCCTTAACGTCACATACCCCTTTTTGTCAGCAACCCTTGTCCGGCAACTGCCATATTATTTGTTTCGTGAAACCTGTTTTATGGACAGCTACCCCAAGGGAAGCCTTTTAATGTTCCTTACTTATACAGATCCACCAGATTCAGCAGGATCTCGGTGCACTGGTCCATCTTCTCGGCGGTGATGCACTCACACGGGCCGTGGAAGTTGAAGCCGCCGGTACCCAGGTTCGGGCAGGGCAGGCCCATATAGCTCAGGGTCGCGCCGTCGGTGCCGCCGC
>ERZ841120.404-NODE-404-length-31435-cov-3.221064_pt1 | contig 31435 bp, 17 predicted proteins | sample MGYA00519572_ERZ841120 | MGnify/ENA primary metagenome ERZ841120 (study PRJEB31850, sample SAMEA3708890) | human gut metagenome | biome: human gut; feature: human-associated habitat; material: faeces | place: China | collected 2014 ...
AGTTAACGTCGCAATGTCATCCTGAATATCACTGATATTTTGCTTAATTTGCGCATTATCCGGATTGTCCGCCGCAATTTGTTCCAAAGCATCGATGTCACTTTCAATCTGCGTAATGTTCTCATCAATTTGTGTTAATTGATTTGTCATTTGATCGGTCGCCGCTTGTTTAGCCGCCGCCAAATTCTGGTCTGACTGCGTTTGGGCAGCCGTCACATCATTATCAGCAGCCGTTTGTGCATCTGATCCAGCCGTTTGATCAGCTTGGGCCTGCGTAACCAATTGATCAACCGCAGCCATAGTCGGCTGATCGGCAATCGCATCCAACTGATTTTGCGCGTCGTTCTGTGCGGCAGTTGCATCAGTTAATTGATTCTGGGCATCGGCCAACTTATCTGCAATCACCGTGTCACCCGGATTCTTATCAGCCAAATCTTGTAGCGTTGTAATATCAGCCGTAATTTGGGCGATGTTATCCGCTAGGCCATCAACAATGGTTTGAATCGTGTCCGTTGCCGTCTCCTTAGCCGCTGCCAAATTGGCATCATGCTTAGTCTGCGCATCGCTGACATCTTGGTTAGCTGTTGTTTGCGCAGTCGTTGCTGTCTCACCTGCCGTTTGTGCGGTGGCAACTGCCTGATCAACATCCGCCGGTACCTTGGCCGCATCAATCGCTGCTAATTGATCTTGCGCATCGGTCAGCGCTGTTTCTGCCGTCGCCAACTGCTCCTTAGCATCAGCCAAATCATTAGCAATTTGGGTATCCGCTGGATTCTTAGCTGCCAGATCCGTTAACGTCGCAATATCATCCGTAATCGTCGTGATGGCATCTTGAATCGACTTGATGGTCTCATTGACCGTCGCTTTGCCTGCCACCTGATCAGCTACCAAATCTTTGGCTGCTTCGTCTTGGGCCGTTGCCAAATCCTGGTCGGCCGTTTGTTGCGCTGTGTCAGCATCAGCCAATGCCGTTTCACCAGCCTTTTCTTGCGTTGCCACGTCAGCAAGTGTCGTTTGCTCATCAATCGCATCCAACGCCTGCTGAGCAGCGTCCTTAGCTGTTTCTGCCGCTGCTAGCTGTTCCTTGGCATCGGCCAATTTATCTGCAATCGTTGGATTAGTTGGATTATCCGTGGCAATTTGTTCAAGCGCATCGATGTCAGCCGTAATTTGGGTAATATCATCGTCAATGTCACTCAAATTTTGGTTAATGGCTTCCTTGGCATCATCCTTAGCTGTTGCCAAATTCGTGGCGCTTTGTTGTTGCGCATCATCCACATCCGTTTGGGCCTGATTCTCATTTTCTTGTGCTTGTGCGACCTGATCAGCTGCATCATTCACAACATCAGCGACGTCAGCCAACGTGGTTTGATCAGCCACCTGGTCCAAGTCACTTTCAGCTGCCGTCTTAGCCGCTTCAGCTTCAGTTAACTGCTGTTGCGCATCTGCCAGCTTATCCGCAATTGTGGTATCACCCGGATTCTTATCTGCTAAATCTTGCAATGTCGCAATATCATCCGTGATATTTTGAATATTATCGGCAATGGTTGCGATATTATCCGTAATTGTGTCGGTCGCGGCCTTTTGCGCATCCGCCAAGTTTTGATCAGACTTTGCTTGCGCATCAGCCACATCCTGCGCCGAATTATCCGCTGTCGTCTGTGACAAGTCGGCCGCATCTTGCCCTGCTTCACGCGCATCAGCCACTTCAGCCGGTGTCGTGGCATTATCAATAGCCGTTAATTGATCAGTTGCATCAGTGAGCGCGCCTTCAGCCGTTTCAAGCTGCGCCTTCGCGTCGGCCAACTTATCGGCAATCTCTGTATCCGCTGGATTCTTCGCCGCGACGTCCGTTAATGTTGCAATGTCATCGGTGATTTTATCAATGTTATCCGTAATCGTCGCAATATCATTGTTAACCGCCGTCTTCGCTGCCGCTTGGTCAGTTGCCAAATCTTCACTAGCTGCAGCTTGCGCATCCTTCACGTCTTGATCAGCCGTCTTTTGCGCTGTATCTGCTGCCGTCACCGCCTCATCGGCGACTTCTGTTTGACTCGCCACATCAGCCAATGTTGTTTGATCAGCCACGGTGTCTTTGGCCGCTTCTGCCGCCGTTTTAGCATCTTCCGCCGCTGCTAACTGTTCCTTCGCATCCGCCAACTTGTCGGCAATAGTCGTGTTGTCTGGATTATCAGTTGCGATTTGTTCAAGTGCCGCAATATCAGCCGTAATTTGGGCAATATCATCATCAATCGTCACAATTTTATCCGTAATCGCTTGGTTAGCCGCCGTCTTGGCATCCGCCAAATTTTGATCGGCTTGGGCTTGAGCTGTCGTTTGATCGGCCTGGGCCTTTTCCAAAGCCGTTTGTGCCGTATTTTCATCCGTTTGACCCGCGTCAACGGCCGTTTGCACATCTGCTAATGTCGTTGCTTGGTCAGCCGCTGTCTTCTGATTCTGAGCATCTGTCAACGCCGTCTCGGCAGTTGCTAATTGTTGTTGCGCATCCGCCAACTTATCCGCAATGCTCGTATCAGTTGGATTGTTTGCCGCCACCGTCGTCAAATCGGTCACGATATCCTGAATCGCCGCCACGTCAGCCGTGATGTTGGCAATATTTTGGTCCAAAGCCGTATCAGCTGCTATCTTGGCTGCTGCCAAATTGGTATCCGACTTTGTTTGTGCATCAACCACATCCTGATCTGCCGTGTCTTGCGCCGTTTGCGCCGTGTCACCTGCTTGTTCAGCCGATGATTGCGCTGTGGCCACTTCAGCCGGTGTCGTTGCTGCCGCAATCGCGTCTTTTTGGTTTTCAGCCGTGGTTAGCGCCGTTTCCGCTGTAGTCAATTGCGTCTTGGCATCGGCCAGTTTATCTGCAATTTCTGTATCATCTGGATTGTTCGCCGCAATGTCCGTCAATGTCGCGATATCTTTATTGATTTGGTCAATATTAGCCGTTATCTGGTCAATTTGATTCGTTACCGCAGCCTGAGCAGCCGTTTGGTCAGCAGCCAAATCAGCCCCTGCCAAATCCTTGGCATCAGCCAAGTCTTGGTCAGCTTGATCCTTGTTACCAGTCGTCGACGTTACCGCTTCCGTCACGATTTGTTCTTGCGCGGCTACTTCGGCTGGCGTTGTTGCCTGCGTCACAGCATCTAACGCTTGTTCCGCGTTCGTTTGCGCCGTTTGCGCATCCGTTAATTGCTGTTGCGCATCTGCTAGCTTATCTTGAATCAATTGATTCGTTGGATTATCAGCTGCAATTTGTTCAAGGGCCGCCACGTCCGCCTGAATTGCGGCCACATTATCCGTAATCGTCGCTAAGTCTTGCGTAATGGCATCCTTGGCCGCTTGTTGCGCGTCATCCAAATTACTGTCCGACTTTGCCTGTGCTGCAGTTTGATCGGCCTGCGCATTTTCCAAAGCAGTTTGCGCTGCATCTTCATCCGCCTGGCCAGCATCAACGGCCGTCTGAACATCCGCCAGCGTTGTCGCATCAGCAACCGCTGTTTTCTGATTCTGAGCGTCCGTCAACGCGTCGTTCGCCGTCGTCAACTGGGCCTGGGCATCCGCGAGTTTGTCCGCAATGTCCGTATCGCCCGGGTTATTATCCGCGAGCGTCTGTAACTCATCCACAATATCTTGAATAGCTGATACATCATCTGTGATATTTGCAATATTCTGATCTAGTGCCGTATCGGCAGCCGTCTTTGCCGCGGCCAAATTGGCATCTGACTTTGCTTGCGCATCAGTCACATCCCGGTCAGCCGCATCCTTAGCATCGCTCGCCGTTTGACCCGCAGTTTCGGCCGTTGTTTGGGATGCCGTCACTTCAGCCGGCGTCGTGGCATTGTCGATTGCCGTCTTTTGATTTTGCGCTTCTGTCAACGCAGTTTCAGCTGCTTGCTGTTGTGCTTGGGCATCCGCCAACTTATCCGCAATGTCCGTATCATCTGGATTATTTGTCGCAATCTCTTGCAAGGTCGCCACATCATCCGTAATCGCAGCAATATCATCCGTGATTTGGGCAATTTGATCATCAACAGCCTTTTGGGCGGCCGCTTGGTCAGCTGCTAAATCAGCATTTGCCAAGTTTTGCGCCTCGTCCAAATCAGTCTGGGCCTGTGTCGCATCCCCATCAGAATTAACCACCGCCTGACCAGCTGCATCGGTTTGGGCTTGCACATCCGCCAGCGTCGTCTGATTATCAACCGCATCTAACGCATCCTGCTTTTCCGCCTGGGCGTCGGTCAACTGTTGTTGCGCATCGGCCAACTTATCCGCAATTTGCGTGTTCGTTGGATTATCAGTCACTAGTTGTTGTAGGTCTGCAATATTATCCTGAATGCCATCAATATTATCTTGAATGTCCGTCAGGTCGCTGGTAATCGTTGTTTTGGCCGCCGTTTTTGCGTCAGCCAAGTTATCTGCTGACTGCGCGTTGGCTGTGTCTAAGGCTTGTGACGCATCAACCACCGCTTGGTCCGCTGTTGCTTGATCAGTTGCTGCTTGATCGACTAAATCAGCCACATCAGCTAAGGTTGTTTGTTCATCAACTTGAGCAAGTTGGGCTTGGGCGTCCTTCAAGGCATCGGCTTGCTTTGCCTTCTCATCTTGGGCCGTTTGCAACGCATCAGCGATGGTTGAATCACCTGGGTTGTTCGTCACCAAATCTGTCAATTCCGCAATGATATTGTCAATTGCCGTCCCATCACTCGTAATTTGATCAATATTGGCTTGAATAGTGTCCTTGGCCGTTTCTTTGGCATCCGCCAAGTTAGTAGCCGATTGATTTTGTGCCGTTGTGACGTCGGTATTGACCGCTTCGGCTGCTGCCTTGGCTGCATCTTCATCCGCCTGACCTTGCGTTGTTAAGGCGTCGACCTGAGCCAACGTTGTCGTTTGGTCAACATTGGTCAATTGCGTTTGTGCATCGGTCAATGCATCCTTTGCTGTTTGCTGTTGTGTCAACGCATCGGCCAACTTATCCGCAATCGTTTGATCACTTGGATTGTTGTCGGCCAAGGTTTGTAATGTTGCCACATCCGTTGCAATTTGGGCGATTGCATCATTAATTTCATCAATGTTATCTTGCAATGCATCCTTTGCTGCGGCTTGGGCCGTTGCCAAATTGGCATCATTTTGACGCTGCGCCGTTGCCACATCTTGCGTTGATGTTGTCCCGGCCGTTTCAGCTGTCGTTTGATCAGTCGCTGCCACATCAACTACCGCTTGCACGGCAGCCGGTGTCGTTGCGTCTGCAACCGCTGTTTGTTGTGCTTGCGCATCCGTCAACGCCGTTTGGGCATCAGCTAGCTGTTGCTTTGCGTCGCTAAGCGCGTCCGCAATGACTGTATCGCCTGGGTTATTCGTCGCTAACGTTTCAATCGTGGCGATATCTTGCGTAATCTGGTCAACCTGATTCTGGATGGCATCGATATTACCTTGAATTGTCGTTGTGGCTGCCGTTTGCGCTGCCTGCAAATCAACTGCTGCTAACGCCTGGGCATCAGTCAAATCTTGATCAGCTGCTGTTTTCGCTGTCGCGCTCGTTGTGGCTGCAGTTGTCGCAGACTCTTCAAGCGCACTCACACCTGCTAAAGTCGTTGCCGCATCAACGGCTGCCTTCGTATCCTTAAGATCAGATTCTTGTGTCTGAGCAGTTGCTAATTGTGCCTTAGCGTCCGCTAACTTTGCCGCAATTTCTGTATTCGTTGGATTATCCGCCGCAATTTGTGTTAGCGCCGTAATATCATCCTGAATTGTTGCAATATCATCCCCAACTTGGTCAAGTTGATCACCAATCGTTGTCTCGGCACTTGCTTTAGCGGCCGCCAAGTTGGCATCGCTCTTCGCCTGGGCTGTCGTCAAATCAGTTGTTGATTGCGTGGTCGCATCAGTGATTGCTGTTGCAGCTGCTGTCGCGGCATCGCGGGCCGCCTGTACTTCAGCCGGTGTGGTCGCATCAGTCGCATCAGCATACGCTTCAGCCATATCTGCCAATTGATTGTTCGCCGTCACTAATTGTGCATTGGCATCATCCAAGGCCGCTTGAATATCGGCATCGCCCGGATTGTTATCAAGAATTGTTTGAATGGCCGCAATATTATCTTTAATCGTTTGAATATTGGCATCCGCCTCATCCAATTGTTGTTGAATGGCGCTCGTTGCCGCCGCCTTCGCATCCGACAGTACCTTCTCTGCTTCAGCCTTAGCTGCTGTCACAGCATCATTGGCCACAACCAGCATATTCTGGGCATCCTTACCCGCCGCATTCACGGCCGCTTGTTGAATCTGAACCGCTTCAACCGTTGTTAAACCGGGCACTTCACCACTTGCTGTATCAACGTCGGCTTGCGCCTTATTCGCCGCATCCAATGCATCTTGCGCATTAATTAACTGCGTTGCAATCGTCGCATTATTCGGATAATCCTCAGCCAACTGTTGTAGTTCGGCAATATTTTGTTCAATTTGTTGAATCGCCGCTTGGTTAGCCGTCGTTGTTGTTTCGGCGGTTGCCGTTGCTTCATCTTTAGCGTTTTTCAAATTCAACGCATCTTGCGCCTGCGCGGCTGCTAGATCTTGGTCGGCAATTGTACGTGCCGAATCGGCTGCCACTTGGTTTTGATCAGCGCCATCGCTTAAGTTCGTCACATCCGCAATGGTTGCCGCACTATCAACAGCTGCCAACGCTGCTTCAGCCTGCGTAAGTTGTGATTGTGCATTTGCCAAGCGTTGTTGCGCATCGGCCAATAAACCAGCAATGGTTGTATCCCCCGGATTGCGATCAGCTAACGCTTGAATGGCGTCAATGTCCGCTTGGATTTGCGTAATTTGTGTGTTGATATCATCAATATTGGTTTGAATATCCGTCTTGGCTTGGGCTTTTGCGGCGTCCAGTGCCGCTTGCGCATCTGAAATCGCCGTTTGCAAGGCGGTCGTTGCATCGATCACCTGTTGCGTTGTTGCTTGCCCGGCCGCAGCTTGAGCCAACACGTTATTCAAATTCGTTTGCGCATCCGAAACTGCCGTCACCGTTGAAAAGCCACTTGAATCCACGGCCTTCGCTGCTGTTTCAGCATTATCACGGGCCGTTTGCGCATCCGAAACCGCCGTATTATACGCTGCCAGCGCCGCTTTATAATCCGTTTCGGTTGTTGCCGCATTCACTGCAGCCAACGCCGCCGTCACCGTTGGCTCATTAGCGACTTCGCCAGCCGTCGCAGGGACCGCTTCGTACGTAATGGTATATGTTTTATCGGTTGCGCCAAACGTACCAGCCGGCGTCTGATTGGCTTTTGTGCCATCAACGAATGAGACATAGCCTGACTTTTGCACAACACCCGCGGCACTATAGGTACCATAGGCCGTGCCGGCGTTTGAGCGCGTCTCATCAGGGTACTGTTGAATCATTTTGACCGCATTTGCCGTATACGTTACGGTATAGCTCGGTACTGCTAAGGCACCCGCCGACGTTAGGCTAAACGCCCCCACAATCGTATAAGACCCATCGCTATTTTTAACCAGGTGCGTCGCTTTCGACGTATCTGTATCCAACGTGTTACCCGCTGCATCTTTGATTGTGGCCGTCATCCCCGCTGGCACTTGAATCGTATTCGCTGGGTACTTGTCATTCGTGACCCCCGTCAATGAGGTTGGTGACGCTGACACGGCATTATCTTGCGCCGTGCTTCCTGCCGTACTCAACCCAGTTGCTTTGTTGTACGTGATTGTTGCTGTTTGCGGAGCTGGCGTTAATTGCACATAAACTGTTTTATCAGTGTTACCAAAAGTTGCCGCTGATAAGTCCGCCCCAAGTTTCGTTGTTAAGGCGGAATCTGAATAAACACCACTGACACCGGTGTAGCCATTACTCTTGGCGGTCGCTAATGCAGCAGTATAATCCGCATAATCCGCTGCAGCCGTGGCCTTCTGCCCATCGTAATTTGTCCCCGCTGTCCCCAATTCAACGGACGGTACCGTTGATAGTACGTGGCCATTCTGGTCCACGAAGACCGTTGTCAACTTTGAGTTTTTCGCGTATTGCACATTAATAATGTTGTTCGCGTCGGTGTCAGATACCGTCAGTGGCCCCGTCGTTGACTTGGCTGTGCCATACGTCGTCCCTGTATACGTGTAACCGGCAATGGTTGGCGCCGTAAACGTGTGCGCTGTCCCCGTCGTGTTAGTTGACGCACCAGACGTCACAATGCCTAACGTGTCATTAACGTTTGACTTAATTGTCGTGCTTGCCTGCCCTGAAATAGCATTGCCTTCTTTGTCAATGTAGTTAACCTTGGTATCTGCGGTTGGCAACGTCAAATCAAACTCACGAATTGTGACACCCTTTTGTGAATACTTAGCACCGTCGGAAGCCTTAAATCCCACCGACATCGTTGAATTCACACCGTCAGTAATCGTAATTTGCTTTGAAGCGGAATAGGTACCGTTATCGGCCTTAATTGTCAGCGTTCCCACACCATTCGAATACGTATACGTGGCCGTCATTTCTGCTTCCAAATTGGGATCAGATGGGCCAGCCCAACCATCATCAGTTTTACTGTCCGGACCCGGACCACTAAATCCCATCAAGCTACCACCGGTGCTATGGTCAAATGACTGAAATCCCGTGGTGCCAGAGACCGTATTCAATTTACCGCTCGCGTCAGTTGTACGGAAACCGGCAACTTGCGTACCATCACTTCCGTCAGATCCCAGAATACTTCCACCGGTACCATCGGTTGGATTAACCAAATTTGTGGCATCACCATCATTTTTATAAAAGTCAATTCCCCATTGAACGGCGTTTGGAATCCCTGGCACAGTCGTGCCATCATCTTTTTTCTCTTCACCCATTCCGAGCGAACCACCGCCACCACCGCTAGTCCCCAATTTATTAGGCGCAATTGGTGCCAAAACTAACCCCAAGAAGTCACCAGCCCCATTCGATGGATTACCCGTAATCAAACCGGCCGTTCCACCAGTGTTGTACTTCGTCAAATTTAAATTAAATTTCATCGTCCAACTGGCCGTCATGTCCAGTTGCTTGTTAAAAGCAATCGCACCTTGGTCCTGGCCCGATGTATTCGTCAACGTTGTAAATGTCGCACTTTGCCCGTCATACGACCCACTCGCATTTGAAAAACCAGCTCCCGAACCCGTGAAGTTTGTCGTCACTTGGGTTTGCGTTGACTTAAAACTGTGGTTACCACCATTGGCATCCACCACATTATTAATCGTCTCCGCGGCTGCCGAGCGTGATGAAAACAGCACGTTTCCCACCTTCACTAACGGTGAACTATCTTTCGTTACCGTTGTGCGTGGCTCATTATTCCCCAATTCAGTCTGAACTTCATCCAATAGTTCCGGCCCGGCAATACTTGCCCCAACCGTTAGGGCCGTCATCCCCGCAGTCACCCACATGCGGCGATGCTTTGCCTGTTGCGTATTCGCTTTTGCAAAATCATTCTTTTCCATAAGTCTGCCTCTATCATTACTTGTTTATGTATTCTCGCCACTCCAGGAAGTCACGAGACTCCCCCTCACTGTGTATGATACGAGGCGATTTTTCCTTTTCAGTGATAGAAAACAGAAGTTACAATGGTTAAACTATTGCGTGAAGTTATTAAGCATATTGCTTGACATCTTAGAAAATGCCCTATTGAATTGCAAGATGTTCACATTTCCCCTATAATATGTATTCGTGGTACAAATACTATGATTAATTTGGTAGTGTAGCCAAGTGGTAAGGCACCGGTCTGCAAAACCGCCATCGCGGGTTCGATTCCCGTCACTACCTCTAAAGAAAATCCCCAATCGGAAGTGTCGCTCCGATTGGGGATTTTCTTTTTATTATCAAGAATTTACAGCTTGTAACGCTACTTCGCCATATTCAACAACGCTGGAGTGATAAAACTCTCAATGGCACCAGCCAAAATTGCCATTGGCAACACCACCACAATTAGAATTATGATAATGTGACGCCAGTCTATGCCATGCCACCAGCCTTGCTTCGTCCGGATGTTTTGCCAAATCAAGCGGAATGTTTCCCAAGCAATACTAAATTCCAACCATTGCATGGGCATTTCGACAATACTGTGCGGAAAAATACCCGCAAAGAAAGTGGTCACGGGGATTGGCGATAAGCCAAGTAAATAACCAATTGAGGCTGGATTCATCACCGCGGTCACCCACCAAAATGGAATTGGAATCAGTGATATCGCCACCGTGGCTAAACCACCTAAATAGTTGTGCCAAGTCAATTGCACAAAACCACCAAAGGCGCCGCTATGATTGATTTTGTGCGACGATGCATCGTTTACGAAATTTGCTTTAATCGATTTCAAAGCCAAATCATGTAGCCCAAAAGCATTGAATTTCACTAGTGCTAACACCACAAACCAAATCACGACATTGATGATGGCAAAAATCACCATCGTGCGCCAATACCGTCGAAATGTTTCCCGCCAAATTGTCCCAATTTTCGTCATATACCCAATTCTCCAACTTCTTTTTTCACTATTATACGCAAGAACCCTCGCTAATTGCCTAGCGAGGGTTCTATTTTTTACTATTGTAAGGCTTGCTGCCAAGCTGCCATCATCGCCTGACCATTAAATGTCACCGCTTTATCATAAGCTGCGGCTGACAAATCAGCCCAGACACCATCATCTGACAGAATTGACACAATGCGATCGGCCATTTCACCGTGCGCGCCATTTGCAACGACATACCCATTCACACCATCATGAATAAGTTCTCGCGTACCATACGTAATATCATACGATACGACCGGAACACCGTAACTCATTGCTTCAACTAAGTTCATACCGAATCCTTCTGCGACTGACGTTTGCACAATCACTTGTGCCCGTTGATAGGCTGCGGCCAAAGCGTCACCGGTGATGTAATCACCAAATATGACACTATTGGTAACACCTAGCTGATTGGCCAACGCCTTCAATTCATTCAAAATTTCTGCGTTTGCTGGATAACCATGGAATGTCAACGTCGCTGATGGCACTGACTTAACAACCCGGGCTAGCGCACGAATTGCTTGATCTGGTCGCTTTTCAGGCGACAAACGCCCCATAAACAAAATGTTGCCAGCTTGGCGATCTGGCAAGCGTAGGCGTGATGCGGCCAATTGTGCTTGTGGCACAAATGTATCCGGCACCACTCGGAAATCGACGCCCGAATACCGCTTTTGCAAATCAGCTTGTTGCTCAGGCGTTGGTACTAGAATCGCATCGAAGTCTCGCACGCGACGCTCAAGGACATTCAGATAAGCATCATACAACTTACCGCGAATTGGATTTTTGATATCAGGTGTATGGATATCATGCAAAACTGCGAACTTCTTCGCCGCAAATTGCACATCCGCAACCACGTGATCCAAACTGCGACGATCAGACACAAGGATCGATCCTGGATGTTCAGCCGTAATTTCGTTTAAGAAGAAAAGAAATAGTTGATCTTCCGTATTAAAACGCCAATCGTGGCCCTTGTAATTCAGCAATTTCCACATGGTTGGGTATAACGTGCCATTAACCTTCATGTGACTGATTTCAATAACCGTCTCGCCAGCCAAGTTCAACATCTTTTGCACCGCTAAATTACCGTCTGGATGGAAATAATCTACCGACGACTTAAAACCACGCCAATCAAAATTCTCACGAGCCGTTGTATTGCCATAACGGTCATAGTAGACAATATCATTAACTAATCCGACCGTAGCTGGCATAACGTTAATGCGTGCCAACTCGCGACCAGCATGATTAATCGTTGAATAGTTTGGACCGTGACCTTCAATATGATACTCATCCAACGGAATCTGTGGCAACAAGCGCAGTGAAACTTCCTCACGCGGTACGTCGGTAACCCCTTGGAAGAAATCATACATATTCAATACTTGTTCTGCGTGTAAACCGATCGCTTCTGCATCACGAGCTAAGAAACGATTATAATTTCGCGTGACATATTGCGCTGATTGTCCCTGCTCTGTGAACAGTTGCACCCGCTTAGCTTGCGCATGCTCCGTGCCAGAATTGAACGTAAAGACATTTTCACTAACAAAATAATTCATTATTCAGCCTCCTTATTCAAATCATGGGCATGGGCCGGCATTGCTGCAAGCTTGGCTGGCCACACCGCAGCCGCATCATCCAACAATTCACGCCAGGCATGCCACACATTTTCTTCTGAATAACGTTCTGATGACTCGTATGCTCCCGTTGAATAACGTTGTGCCAAGTCTGGGTCGCGTAAGACCTTTAACATTGCTTGCGCCATCGCCTCATAGTCTTCGTATGGCACCACATTACCGTTGACGTCATCTTCAACGATTTCATTTGGTCCATAATTAACATCATATGAAAAGGCAATCAAACCATGTGAAATTGCTTCCATAATCGCTAGGTTGAACCCTTCCATACGCGAAGTCAGCCCATACATCATAGCATTGTTTTCGACAGCATCAATCTCTGTTGTGTACCCCTTCATCGTCACAACACCTTCAAGTCCGTATTCACGAATCGCTTCTTCAACTGAAGTACGCGCTTTGTAGTTATCCGCTGGATCAGCATAACCATACAAATCAAGCGTCACTTGTGGGAATTCCTTGTGCACAATCCCAACAGCCCGCACCAAATCATCAAGATGCTTTTCCCAGGCAATCCGGGCAAACGCAATCACCTTACCAAATTCACGGCGCGCAACCGGCACCCTTTCAGCTTGCAACAGACGATCAGGCACAACTCCGACTGGAATCGTAAAGAGACGCGTCTTAGGTTGGAACCGTTCATTCACGTCATGCGTTTGTTTATGGGTCGCTGAGACAACTGCATCATATTCATCAAGCGCATTCATAGCAAATTCATAGTGATTATTCAAAATGGCATGCATTGGATCTTGGGCATCCCCCGCATGTGAATTGTGAAGGTGCATCACGACATAGGCAGGCTTGCGCAAACGCAAAAGGCCCCAGTCGCCCAAGTGTGAACGGTCCAGCACAAAGACGTTCGGTTGCTCTTCTGACCAGAAATCATCATTCAATCGATCAAAGAAGTGTTTCGTCAGCTCCTCAATCGTGTCAAACTGCATCACGTGACCACCATGTTCAATCAAACGCCAGCCTGATTTAACAAACTCACCGGCCATTGTCTTCTTATTAAAAGTTTCAATGACCGTCCGGCCTGATGGGGTCACCCACGTTTCCGTACCAATTTGATTATCCGTCGTATACCACTGAATTAATGACGCAAACCCACGTGAATCGTAGTGATCAACCCGGAATAAATTGTTGTAGCCATCAAATAACTCAGTCGACCGTACCCGCTTATCGGCAGTGGCGTCATAATTTACGCGCGCTACCAATTGACCATTCTGGGCCGTTACCAAATAACGATTATTTGCCGGTTCATCGGCAAATTGTACATTTGGCACACCAAATTCAATCTCTTGCGCGTGCAGAGTTTTTGGCGTCACCGTAACAGCTTCCTGAAAATAATCAAACATATTAATGAGTTGGTTATCCGGAATACCCGCTGCGTTCGCATTAACGTGCGCAACTGGATCCCAATCACGCAAAACAATCCGTGAATCCACCTGGTGATTATTAAATAGTTCAAAGCGCTTCAATTGCGCGTGTTCGATACCAGACTTTTGCTTTGGCATCGTCGCATTAACGAAAAAGTTCATCGGCATTGCTCCTTTTATGAGCGATATTAATTACTTATTTTTAAATACTATTATAACAGTTACTATCATAAACAAACTGTATTGTGAGCTTTGGCTTATTGTATGAAAAAACGAGGCAACCGTAGTTACCTCGTTTTTAAAACATTATTGTTAGTTCAAGTCATCTGAAACCATCGTGTAGTTGATAGTACCTGAGTACGTACCCGCCGCAAAGTTGTTGTTCGACAACGTCATTTGCAAGTCTGGAATCGTTAGTGATCCCTTCTTGCTCGTCGTATCGTTAACAATCATGTGACCATAACCATCCGTCTGGTTAGCAGCGTAGACATCAGCCAAACCGGCGCTCAAGTTAGCCTTCAACGTCTTAATTGGCAAAGCTGATCCGTTTGACTTCAAGTCTGTGGCTGACATGTAGATATCAGCATTTTGGCCCTTTAAGTTCAAGTATGACAAGACGCCACCCTTCGTTGCCGTCAATGTCGTTGTGTCACTAGCACCGATTGTGTTGTTATCGCTGCTGAATGAAGGCACTTCCGTCAATTCCATACCGTCATTACGGTTGCCGCTCGTCAACTTTTGTACCTTCACCGTTACCACTTGGGCATCAGTCGCTGGGTAGTTGTACGTTGATTGTACGTCACCGTTGGCACCAACAGCCAAAACGTAACCATCTGGCAACGTCAAAGGTGAGATTTGGGCACCTGGCGTTTGGTCGGTAAAGGCTTGTTGCTGAACCAAAGCGTTGTTGTTATCTGCATCGACAAACTCGATTGTACCTGAGACAATCGCTGCCAAGTCGACGTTCACATCGCCATCCTTATCAGGATAAGCATATGACTTCGTTGCATCAGCAAGCTTGTAACGCAACCCATCAACCGTACCAGCTGGTGCAGCGATGTTTGCAATCGTCTTACCAGCATCTTGATCCGTAAATGGCGTAGATGAAACTGTCTTACCATTGTAGACGTAGTTAATGTTTCCAGTTGCAATCTTTGCAACCGTCACCTTGATATCACTACCATCATACGTTGACTTATCAACGCTCACAAACTTGTAACGGTAACCGTCAGTTGTCGTTGGGGCTGTGATGTCTGAAGTTGATGATCCTGGCGCCTTAGTGTAAGAACCTGTAGCAACCTGATTACCATTCGCATCCACATAATTAATGCTTCCCGTTACCGCAGCTGCACCATTCCAAGTAAACGACTTTGTTAAGTCAATCTTAGCCATGTTGGTATCCGTACCTGTCATGCTGGTCGTTGAAGTAATTGACTCGGTTTTTGATGCTTGGAAGACTGACTTGATTGTGTAGCTAGATGTCGCTGGAATTGTCACCGTCATAGTGGCCTTAACAGCTTTAGCATAATCAGTTGTCTTAGCACCCGTTGCATCGTAGTACGTCATGTCCTTTAGTCCAACTGCCGTAGAAACATCATCACCATTCGCATTAACAAATGCTGGCTGCTTCGCAAACGTTACATTATTGCTTCCAGTCGTAATCGTGTACGTACCAGTTGAATCTTGACTCTGCGTATTCGTGATTTTATCTGACGCAATTACTTGGTTGTAACTGTCGCTACTTCCACTGGTAATTGACTTACCCGTTCCATCCGTGTACGACACATCATGTGTAATAACTCCTGTATCAGTATGCTTCAAGATGTTGAAGCCACCTTCTTCATATGAACCATACCATGAAGTACTAGAAGTTTCGGGTATATTACCAGCCACATTGTAGTTAACCGGCGTATTTGTCGTAGATCCCGCACCAAACATGCGCGTATCACCTGAATACTGGCGCATATCGCCATTCGTAGGCATCTTAACATTTCCTGACAAAACTAGCTGTTGTCCCAATGCTGGTACTTTTACCTTCGAGTAGACGTAAATATTCGTTGCTGGACTACCAGCTGCATTTTGCCAATCACCATCCGTCGCAACGGCTAATGGCGATGAATAATTGTACGTCGTCTTATTTTTGCTGACCGTAATCGTACCGTGCTTCACCATCAATGCACCTGTCTTCGGATCAACACTGTAGAAGATACCTTGTACATTACTAGTTGGGTACCATGTTGAGTAACCATCTACACCACCAGAATCAACATCAGATATTGTTCCATCAGCATAAATAACTTTCACTGAAAAAGTACTTGAATCTAGATACGAGCTGATATTGGTAAGTTTTAGTCCTGTAGAATCATCCGGTGTATGAAGACTTAGATACTGCTTACCTGTAAACCTATACAACTTGTTCAACGACCCGCTAACCTTAGTTGGTGCATCACTAGTTGTCGCGGTTCCGACATTTCCGGCTGCTACAGCCAGCTCATCAGTTGATCCACTAGCAGTCTTGGTACTTGTATCAGATGCAGGACTGACAGCCATATAAGTCGCCGTTCGATTTACGTCCGTACTTTCATTCACTACCGGCGTTGTCAACTTTACGATAGTTGACGTTGAGTCATATGTGCTAGCCTGGCTACCATCAAAAATTTTATTTTGACCATTAGCCAACGTTGTAGCATATTGAATGTGAAAATCACCTTTCGCATTTGTACGCTTTGCATATGCAGCCGATGTATCTCGTGGTGTAATTTTCCAAGATCCATCGACAACGCCTGTCTGACCAGCCAACATCGCAGGAGTGGTACCTGAATAACTACCGCCTAACAAATCACGCGCGTAATTTTCACTGGCAGTACCCTTATCTACCTTATCTACCACTCCAGTTGCCGCTTTCACATCTTGCAAGCTCATACCTGGCAATGATGGTGCGAGTTGGACAATCGGCGCAACAATCCCTGCGATTATAATTGAAGCCAACGCCATATGTTGTACTTTTGCTTGTAAACGCCGTGTGTTCTTCATGATGTTGCCTCTCTTTCTCACTATCCCCAAATAGTTTCAATTCTCTCTTATATGTATCACGGTACAACTTACCAAAAATAAGTATACCGTGTTTTATCCAATAAAAGACCAAACATGACTTGTCACGATCGGTCTAATTACTTAGCGTATGTTAATTAGTTAGCTGAAGTAGCTGAATCAACCAACGTGTAGTACATCGTACCCGTGTACTTTTGTGCTTGAACGGCATTGCTGCTCAAGTTCAATTCTGCAGAAACAGCACCAGTTGCGTTGTCACCGTTAGTCTTACCGTCACCCTTAGCAATCAAGTTACCGTATCCGGCAACCGTTCCCAAAGTTGCGTCACCAGCAGTCTTAGCAGTGCCACCCTTCAAAACTGAATTGTTAGCTTGGTAAACTGAAACGGCACTCTTACCAGTAATCAAACCACCGTTTGAATTAGCAGTTCCGTCAGCAACCGTCATGTTCAATGAAGCAACTGGCAAGACTTGATCACCAGCCTTCAATTGTGAAGCTGAGGCGTAGATGCTGTAACCAGCACCAGCTGCATCAGCCGTCAAACCACGTGTATCACGAACATAGATTGATGATGACGTGTTGTTTGTACCAGTCGTGTCACCAGTTGGTTGCGTTGATACACCGTTAGCCGTCAACACCTTCGTTGAAGCTTCGGTAATCTTAGGCGTTGCGCCAGCATCCTTAAACGAAAAGCTTGGTACAGCCGTCAAAGTCAAACCACCAACCGTAGCACCGTTATCTGGGTCCTTTGGATCCGTTGTACCTGGCTTAGTTGTCGTGTCTCCTTGGAACGTTACATCAGTCGTTCCAGTCTTTCCTGCGAAAGTTGCGTCAGCGTTAACTGCTGGTGCAGCTAGAGTAACTGCGGCTCCCAATACAGCAACACTCATCAAAAATTGCTTCATCATAATTCTTTCCCTCTCTGTGCTTCTTAGGCTTTTTTAAGTAGTTCCTTTATTACATGAATTAGTATAATTCCGATTTATACGGCTCTTACAAAAAGTACTTAAATTGAGCCTGTTTTCGCTAATTTTTTAAAAGTTAGTAAAAAACACGTCAAAAATGGTCGTTTTTAGCTCAAAGCAAAGACGGAACCCCTTTGCAAGGATTCCGTCTTGATATTTTTTTCAATTTTTGAAATTATTTTGCGGTTGTCTCATCTTCATCTTCGTCATCCTTGCGACGCTTCCACAAAAGGAAGAATAGGAAGCCGATTAAGACAAGGAACAAAGCTAGCAATTGCCAAATCCAAGTTGGCACAAAAGCAATTGATCGACCGATACCAACGCTCGTAGCTGATGCACGTGAGACCGTAAAGTCATCACTAAACGTCCAACTCTTCTTCGTCTTATCATTTGTCATCGTGACAACATAGTGATACTTACCAGCCTTCATCACCCGTTCAGATGGAATCTGATACGTAAATGATGAATTAGGTGCGACTGAGCGATTTTTTTGACTATCCGTCAAAACTGTATCACCAGTACTCTTGTAGGTAACCTTAGCCTTCAAACTCATGTTACCAATATAACTTGGCACATTATTTTGAATTGGCAATTGGAAAATTTGACGCCCGTCAGAAACTTTAACCAATCCCTTTTTGTCATTCGTCAAAACCGCTGTTGGGTTGACGATCGATTCTGTGATTTGAACCGTCTTCACATAAACGAAACGGTTCGTGACACCACCTTCAACTTTATAACCCTTTGGCAATTCCTTGTTAACGACCACGGCACCCAACACGTAACCATCAAATTCCTTTGCTGGCATCGTTAACGTAATCGGCACTTGCACAGTTGTTTTAGCCGGAACCGTCACTGTTGTGTTGTCTTTACCATCAACCTTGGCAAGGTTAGAAAACTTCATGTTCGGATCAAGTGACTTATTCGTTCCACCTGAGAGATACATGATATTCACTTGATCGTTTGTGCGCGCTTGTTCCATTGATACTGTGAATTTTGCTGCCGCGTCTGAAGCATTTTGAACAGACACTGAACCTTGCAACACCTTACCTGGCTTCGTATTCAATTCCCATGTTGAATTATTTGTATCCGTGTCATCTTCAATACTCGATAACATGACACCCATTTCAGGATTGTTATTACTATAGTCTGCTGCCGCCGCTGGCTTTGCCACGCCAAGCGCCCCCAATGCAGCCGTCACTATGGCCAAACTTGACCACAACTTCCGTCCAATCATCTTTCCACTCTCCGTATTCTCGTACTTTATACAAGTGATTATAGCAGTGTTGAAAAGGAAATGCGCCCTATAGTTTCTAAATCAAAGCAAAACTGGCCAGATTTTTCATCGAAATCTAGCCAGTTCGTCACTACTACTTCGTCGTCTGAGTCGCTTGCTTTGCAGTTCCGGCACTGAAAATCCATGTCAAAACTAAAGCGACTGACAAGCCAACCCATACGCCAGCGTACAACATCACAACCAATGGTAAAAAGATGCTGTAATCCATCCCGTACAAATAACGTGAAGACAAAACAAACAACACAAAAATGAACGTAATCCAAGCTAAAAGCTCAAACATTGCCTTTAAATCTGAATATATGCGTCCAATCGTCATGCCTATTTGCCTCCACGTCATTTCTTGATGTTTTTATCTTAACGAATAATTGGCTGATTTTTTAATATCTCCTCAAATTGAACCATAGACACTAAAAAACAGGTTTCGCACTTACAAAAAGTGCGAAACCTGTCTTATTTCACTCAAATTTAGGACATTATGCAAATTGCGCCCACAACTTAACCAGTGCTTGTGTCCCTTCATCACCAAGGTTCTTTTGCTCAACAAGCTTGGTATATAAGGCCTCAGCCAAATCAGTTGCTGGCAAAGATAGATTCATCTTGGCCGCTTCGTCCAACGCAATGCGCAAATCCTTCAATAGGTGCTTTGCATAGAAGCCAGGTTCAAAATCGCCTGCCAAAACGCGGGGGCCATAGTTATCCAATGACCAGTTTTGGGCGCCACCAGCTGACAAAGTTGCCATTACTTTAGCCACATCTAGGTCAGCCGCCTTTGCATAAACCATCATTTCTGACATACCCAACATTGTCGCGGCAATCATAATTTGATTGGCCATCTTAGTGTGTTGACCTCGACCAGCCACACCAAAGCGGTTAGCTGCCTTTGAAATCACATCAAAGATTGGTTGCAAACTGTCGTACGCCGCTTCATCACCACCAGCCATAATGGTCAACGTACCATTCTTAGCACCAACATCACCACCAGAAACCGGGGCATCAAGTACCTTAACATCATACTTCTCACCATCAACGGCCAATTGTTCAGCCAACGTTGGCGTTGACGTCGTCATATCAACAAAGATTTGACCGGCGTGTGAGCCAGCAAACAACCCATTATCACCATAATATTGTTCTTCCACATCCTTGGGATAGCCAACCATGGTAATCACCAAGTCTGCTGCTTCAGCGATTTCCTTTGGTGAGTCTGCCCAAGTGGCACCATTATCCAAGACTGATTGGGCATGTGCTTTCGTGCGATTGAAAACAACCACTTCATAATTTGCTTGCAATAAGTTATTAATGATACCGCGCCCCATGACACCGGTACCGATGAATCCAATCTTCATGTTCATTCACCTCGTTATTTTCAGTATCTCTATTGTACACCCACTATCATCCTGCAACTGAAAAACCGGCTTTGTGCAGCGCACAAAACCGGTTTCATAACTATTTTATTGGAACTTCACACCACCATCAACAGCTAACGATTGGCCAGTGATGTAATCGGCTTGGTCAGACACCAAGAATGACACGTACTTAGCAATATCATCAGGTTCTTCACCACGACCAAGTAAAATACCATCAATAAACGCTTGGCGTGTTTCGCCAATGGCAACATTCTTGCGTTCAGCAAAACGGGCATCAATTTGATCCCACATTGGCGTTAAGACGATTCCTGGATTATAGGCATTTACACGGATATTGTCGGTCGCCAACTCTTTTGCCGCTGCTTGCACCAGACCCCGGGTAGCAAACTTGGTTGCCGAGTAAATCCCCAACATCTCAAAACCTTCCATCCCCGCAATTGATGAAGCCAATACAATTGAACCGCCTTGCTTACCATTCTTACGCATAGCGGCCGGTGCCGTTTGTAAAGCCCAGACTTGTGACTTTAAGTTAATATTGAAGACATTATCAACTTGTTCTTCTGGCGTCTCTTCGATTGTATCAACCCAATCAATACCAGCATTGGCTACGAAGACGTCTAAACGGCCATACTTAGTCAATGCTAATTGCACCATTTCTTCATTAACTGACTTTTGTTGTACATCCCCCGCAAAGGTTGTCGCTTCGCCCCCAGCTGCAACAATCTTATTAACCACGTTGTCCAATTTAGTTTGGGTGCGTCCGTTAACAATGACTGCATAACCATCTTGGGCTAGCCGCAATGCGATACCTTCACCGATACCTTGTCCACCACCAGTTACAATTGCTACTTTTTCAGCCATGATAAATGCCTTCTTTTCTTTGCATGTGATTTAATTAACAAATACATTGTAACGCGTCGCTTATATTTTGTAAACGGTTTCACGCACTTGTTTCGCTAAAATAAAAAGCGAAACTAACACGGTGTTGTGTTGTTTCGCTACTATTATTTATGTTTGTTATTATCTCGCCAAGCATTGAACTTCTTCATCTTAACGCGATTAATTTCCTGTAAGAGCTCTGTCATTTGCCCTGGCGTTCCAATTCCCCGCCAAATGAGCGCCGTATAAGGTTCATCCTTAGGCTGGGGAGCGTCCGTTACCAAAATATCTGTATATTCAGATAGAACATGGTTAATTTGAATTTTATAACCTGGCAAGCCATTCAGCGACATTGCCATCACTTCTTCGATGCCGTGATGGCCGCCAAAGTCAATCGTGATGTTAACTGCTGGAATTGCCCGATAAAAATTAGGATAACCCATCACTGTCGCAATCAAATCTGGCAACATAAAGTTATCCAAATCACGCGCCGGCACTCCCGTAAACTCACTAAAGTGGCGCATGACATCCTTAGAGAACTCATAGGCCAACGGATATTCCGGTGCAATGTCAGCAACATTCGTCATGTACTCATAATCTTCTTCTCCCACATATGGGAAGACAAAGAACCGTAAAATTTCAGGTTCAAGCACGCGCGTGACGGACCGAATATCAACTTGATCGGCCCGAAGCATGAAGAGACAGTAATAACTTTCTTTCAAAGCCCGTTCAAAATGATGCCAGTACTGGATGACTGAATCTGTCACGTCGGTCATCATTTGCTCCGGCGGGAAAAGTCCCAACGTATGCATGGTTAGAATGATAAACCGTGCCTCACTTGCGGCTGTTTCAACCGGCAAGTCAGGTGTGTCACTCATCCGTTCCATCAGTAAATGGATGAGGCGTCGACTACGATCAGATAACTCAGCAGTTGGCTTTAAAAAGCGATTCGTAAACCCTGTCGACACAAAATGACGCTGTCTAAAACGCGACCACCAAATTGCATACAGATGGCGCAACCCTACCAATTGTGTTTCACGCAACGTGCCACACTCCGGCACAATGATTTCATTCACCACTTCGCGCGCTTGTTCCTGCACATCGATCGGAAATGGTGAATCTCGCCGACCATTGTAATAAGTTAACATCTCGAATTTGAATAACCGAATGTGTTCTTCATTCCCGACTAATTTGTAATCTCGCGAAATTCGGATTCCTTCACGTGCTAAATCTTCAGCGACTTGCGCGCGTTCCTTGTACATCTTGGGGACCGACACATCAACGTCAAAGGCAAATTCTTCCCACGACGTCACTTGCTCATGAAATAATTCGTGCACCATTCGGCCGCGAATCGACGTCATAAGATAGTGTAGTCCTAACGATTCCCAATCTAACACCGTTGCTGGCACACTAAAACGAACATCTGATCCACCTTCAATCAAAATGCCGTCCGTCATACCTGTAATCATCTCAATATCAATCGCTAATTGTTGTGTTGTTGATAACACAATATAGCGTGACATATCCAGGTCTTCCATTACCTGGAGTACCGGGGCTTCCCCACGTGTTCGCATGTATCGAAATAACTTTAATTTATTCCGATCCTGCTTATCATGCATCCATTTCATCTCTCACACCATCATCTCACCTGATACTGCCACTTATCCCAGATACTATCACGAAATCAACTGATACGTCTTATCTAAAACTCGTGTAACAAATAAAAAATATAGAAACCCTTTATTTGTGAAGTTCTTCATGTAGACTACAAGAGACATCTATTTCAATTGCGAACTTTGGGGGTTCTATGCTATTTATTGCACTTCTGGCAGTTATTCTGCCGCTTATTCTGTTGGCCGTGTTCAACATGCCGGCACTAAAAGGGATGGCTATCAGTGCGCTCGTCGTCACCTTAGCCGGCTGGTTCATCTGGCAAATGCCAAACAATGTGATGTTTGCCTCTATCCTACAAGGCATTCACAAAACATTCCCAATTCTTTGGATTTTGTTTGGGGCCTTGATGATGCTACACGTTTTACGCCACACCGGCGCTATCACACGGATTAACGCCGGGTTCGAATCGTTAACCGATGATATGCGTATTTTAGCAGTCTTAATTGCCTATTTATTTGGTGGTTTGATTGAAGGTGTATCTGGTTTTGGGACACCTGCAATGGTCACAGCACCCTTACTAATCGCTTTAGGGTTCACACCAATTGCGGGCGTTACCTTAGCCTTAGTCGCTGATTCAACATCAGCTGCATACGGTGCCGTTGGGACGCCACTAACCGTCGGGTTGAGTAACGTCGCCCCAGCAAATGTTGCTGACTTCATGAACAATATTGCCGGTACGATGACTACCATCGATTTGTTTGGTGGAACATTCATGCCTTTGATGTTGGTTATGCTGCTCGTTACGTTCTTCAATCGAGGCAAAAAGTCGATCAAATCGTGGCTAGAAATTACGCCATGGGCATTATTAATTGGCTTGGTTTATAACGTTTTCGCCTGGCTTTACGCCCACACAATTGGTTATGAGTTCGTGTCGATTCTCACACCATTAACCGTTTTGATCATTGCTGTGTTAACACTCAAATATCGCATCTTATTGCCAACAACCGTCTTCACCAATCCTTGGAAGGGGGCGAATTTTACCGGCGATGGTGTGCAAAATGATGAAGAAACGATGCAACACGCATCAAGTCATATGTCGTTGCTGACAGCTTGGTCGCCTTACTTGATTGTTGTTGTACTGCTCTTACTATCACGTACCATTGGTTGGCTAAAGCATTTCATGACCAACGCCATCGATTTTGGCTGGGTTAACATCCTAGGGATTAAAGGGATTAGCTCCGACTGGCCGGTCCTTTACTCGCCTGGCTTCATTTTGACATTAGCTGCGGCTATCGCCCTCTTGGTGCAAGCCCGAACGTTGAAACCTTTTGTGCCAGCGGCCAAGTCGGTGCTAGCCTCGATGGTTGGCACTGGTGTGACGTTGATGGTGACCTTGATTATGGTACAAGTATTCTCGAATTCCGGCACCAACGGCATGAACTTACCGTCAATGCCAACTTATATCGCCAAAACCGTGTCACAACATATGGCTGGTGTGTGGGTATTCGTGGCACCTTTCTTAGGGGAACTCGGTGCTTTCATCACGGGAAGTGCAACCGTTTCAACCTTGACTTTCTCGCCAATTCAAGCTGACGTCGCAGCCAATGCCCATCTTGCCAAGCCCATTATTTTAGCTTTGCAAGTCATTGGTGCGGCAGCCGGCAATATGATTTGTGTACACAACATTGTTGCAGCCAGTGCCGTAGTCGGCCTGGCCGGTCAAGAAGGTGCAATCTTACGTAAAACTGCTATTCCAGCCCTGGTTTACGGTCTGCTCGTCGGAATTGCCGGTGCCATTATGTTAATGTTCTAACAACAAAAGCACCGCATCACGCGGTGCTTTTTTGCGTTATAATCTGCTATTGGCAACACTCTGAAGATCCCAAATAACAGAGAATCTCTCGGTAGCTGCAACAGGTTCGGCTGGTATCCGGAGCGTTCAAAAATCGGCAACATGCCGCATGGCCGGCGCTATTCAGAAAAGCCCATACAGACCTTGAAGGCTTAGGGGGAATTATTTGCCCCGCTGAATGGCGTCCGCGCCATTCGGTTGCCGAGTTTTTGAACAAAGGCGCAGGATGCCAGCCGAACCTGTTGCTCGTGCGCTAGCACGACACATAAACGCAAATGAGCGTCACCGCAAAAGCAGTGACGCTCATTTTTTAACGCTGTTTATGGCAAATCATTGCCGGCTGCAAAGTAGATGTCGTACCATTCTTGGTTCGTCAACGTTACCTTGTCGCCGTCCATCATTTCGTCCAAACGGTTCACATTCATTGAACCCAAAACAACTTGCATCTTAGCTGGGTGGTGCAAAATGAAGGCCACGGCAATCGTGTTCTTCGTTACACCGTACTTATCAGCCAATTCTTGCAACTTTTGGTTCAAGACTGGGAACTTATCGTTGTCGATAAATGGTCCTTCAAAGAAACCATATTGGAATGGTGACCACGCTTGAATCGTCATGTTCTTCAAACGTGAGTAGGCCAAAATGCCACCGTCGTGATCAAATGAACGCTCATCTGACATGTTCACGTGCAATTCTGAATCAACCATACCCGTGTGCATAATACCGAATTGCAATTGGTTCGCAACCAACTTTTGGTTCAAAGAAGCTTGAACCAATTCGACTTGCCATGGGTTCATGTTTGACGTTCCGAAGTGCTTAACCTTACCAGCCGCTTGCAACTCATCAAAAGCTGCCGCAACTTGTTCAGGATCCATCAACGTGTCTGGGCGGTGCAACAAGAAGACATCCAAATAGTCCGTTTGTAGACGCTTCAACTCTTCATCAACAGCTGAAATCAAGTGTGACTTTGAAAAGTCGTAACGAGGACCCTTCCAACCATCACCAGAGATTTGACCATCTTCCAAGATGATGCCACCCTTTGATTGCAAGATGATGTCTTCACGCGCAATACCGGCGTCCTTCAAAGCTTGACCAAGGACAACTGAGCTTTGACCAGCTGCATAAATGTCAGCCGTATCAAAGAAGTTCACGCCCTTTTCCATTGCCTTTTCAACCAAAGCTTGTGCTTCAGCTGCAGACTTGTCCGCGATACGCATTACACCAAGGGCTACATCAGGAACCATAAGTCCTGAGCCACCCAAATTAATTTGTGCCATGTTTTCACCTCCATAGTATAGTTTCAGTCTACTCTTATTTATCTTAAAACACTATGAACAACCAATGAAATTATTATTCGAATGTTAATTAGCAACAGGTGACTCATCCGCAAAAACCACCTGACCATTTTCGAAAGCTGCGATGCGGGCCAAGGACTCAACGCGCACACCTTGTTCATCTAGCAGCGCGCGGCCCTTTTGGAAAGTCTTTTCGATAACAATACCGGCCCCAACCACTGTGGCACCTGCGTCAGACGCAATTTGGAGCATCCCCGCTACCGCTTGACCGTTCGCCAAGAAGTCATCAATCAACAACAAGCGTTCGCCCGGTTGGATAAAGCGCTTATCAACCAAAATATGGTTCGTCTCTTGCTTGGTAAACGAGTAAACATCAGCTACGTAGTGATCTCCTGAGAGCGTTAACGACTGCTTCTTACGAGCAAACACCATTGGCACGTTTAAGGCCAACGCTGCAAAAACAGCCGGCGCAATGCCAGATGATTCAACTGTCAGTACTTTATCGATTTTTTCTGTTGCAAATAACCGGGCAAATTCATTCCCCATAGCTTGCATAAGCGCTGGATCCACTTGATGATTTAAAAAATTATCAACTTTCAACACTTCAGTCCCCAATACGCGACCGTCTGTTTGAATACGTTCTTCTAATAACTTCATGATGCTGTGACTTCCCCTTTTTCACGACCTGGTAAAACAATATTTAAGAACACTGCCAACACGGATGTGACAACAACGGCGTTCTCAATCACTAAACGAATTAATTCTGGTAATTGTTGGAAAATTTGTGGATACACGGTGACACCAATGCCGGCCCCAATTGAAATGGCTGCAATCATTAAATTGCGTTCCTTACCAAAATCAACCGTGCGCAAAATGGTCGTTCCCTGGATACCAATCGTACCAAACAAGACAATCATGGCCCCGCCCAACACAGATGTTGGAATAATCGTCGCCAGTGCACCAAACTTTGGTAACAAACCAATTAAAATCAAAATAACTGCAGCGTAGTAAATAGGTTGTTTCGTCTTAACGCCTGATAAGCGCACCACACCAACATTTTGTGAAAACGTTGAATATGGAAAGGTGTTAAACAAACCAGATAGCACCACGGCTAACCCTTCAGCGCGATATCCCTTTGCCATGTCTTGATTTGTTAGCTTGCGTCCCGTTAAATCAGCTAACGCGAAGTACACACCGGTTGACTCAATCATTGAGGTCAACGCAATGATAATCATCGTAATAATCGCTGAAGAATGGAACGTTGGCACACCCAAGAAAAAAGGCGTTGGTAAATGGAACCATGACGCTGCCGCAACGGGTGCTAACGATACTTTACCCAAAATTGCGGCAAAAGCGGTCCCCAGCACAATTCCCAATAGAATTGAAATGGCCTTGGTAAAGCCTTTCGCTAACAAACTAACGAGGACAATAATTGCAATCGTAAACGTACCAATTGCTAGGTTTGCTGGACTACCGAATGATTTGGCAGCGACATCTCCGCCACCTAAATTTTGAATACCAACTGGAATCAACGCAAACCCAATCACCGTAATCAAAGATCCCGTAACAACTGGCGGAAAAAATTCACGTAATCGCGCAAATAGGCCCGCAATCAAAAATACGAAGACCCCCGCTGAAATGGTCGCACCATACATCGCACCGATACCCAACGTGCCACCTATATTAATCAAGGGGGACACCGACTGAATCGCCGAACCTAACACAACTGGCATCGCGATACCAGTGAGGCGCGTACTCTTTAGCTGTAGCAATGTACCAATTCCTGTCATAAAGATATCCGCCGAAATCAAGTACGCCATTTGTTGTGGTGTAAAGTGCAGTGCTGCCCCGATTAACAACGGTACTAGAATGCCACCAGAATACATGGCTAACACGTGTTGCAAGCCCAACACTAGCGCTTGTAGTTTATTAGTCTTCACGACCGGTTCGGCTTTAACACCTGCGACAGCTTCCATAATAAATAACCCCTCCATGTGTGTCGCAACCACTACCCCCAACAGGTTAACTAACGAAAAAAGCACCCACTCTCACGCTTAAAAAGCATGCAGAATGGGTGCACGAATATCGTTTAAAACACTATCAGTAGTCTGTCTCTCGGGAAACAGGTAGGAACTCGCTGGCCATTCTCCAGCAATTATACCGATAGTGATTACGTCATATTTAATTGTTACTTACTATAGCAAACTTACCAGAAAATGCAAACATTATTTTCAACAGAATAAAAATCGTTCGTCATTACTTGATTGGTAAGCCAGCCGTGGCTGCTTGGCGAATACCATTTTTATAGGTATACACTTTATAATGAACCGTCTTTTTCCCAGTATAGGGTCGACCATCTTTAATCCAACGCCAGCCAACCTTGCGCCCCGTCACATCCTTAACCATGACATAAGCATCCTTAACTAGGCCACGTGAAGCAAAGGTATTTGTTAACTGGTTTGACCCGTTACTGGTTGTTGAAATCGCATATACTTTGTGATCAATTAGAATATTTCCCTGGGCAGGCGCGCCATTTTTAGCTAAATAATATGTTTTGCCGTTCCGCTTTAACCACCGACTTTTTAGCGCAACACCATCATCAAAATAACGATAACCCGCGACCGTTGTTTGCAACCCATTCGCTAACTTATCGGCAATGTAATAGCGTTTGTCCCGCCAGCCAGTATATGTTTTAGCCTTGTAACCGTCCCCCGCAATTTGCTTGGCAACAGCCTCACCGATCTTATAATATGCGGCCTGAGTTGGATGCGTCGTATGATCACCTAACTCTTTATGGTAGTTAAAATTATTAACCACGCGGGCATTAATCGGCTTAACACCTAACTGTTGATATGCCAACAACAACGCTTGTTTCTCTTGCAAATAACTATAGCCACCTAGACGAATCGTGTTGAGCGTATCCCCGTCTTCCCATGTTCCTTGTGGCATCAACGCATAAAACTTCGCCCGTGGTGCTAAGGCCTTTAATTGGCGTACATTATTCTGCAACGTCCCAATCACAACTGGTAATGCATTGTCACTGTGCAAATAATCATTGATACCTAACCCTATCAACACAAGATTGGCTTTTTTAAACGCCTTGTCCTTGCTAATTAGTTGCGTTGTTGCTGAAAAATCACGTTGATACGTCGAATGTCCTGAAATCATCGCGCCCGAAACCGAATATTCATTGTGCGCCGTCACATGTAACTTATCCGCTGCCACCAACGGATACGGCGCCGTTACAATTTTATGGCCATCCCAACCAACCGCAGTGGAATCACCAATCGCCCATAACGTATCTGCTGATGCTGTCATTGGTACAGACATTGCCCCCACCAGACTCACCAACAGACACAGCATCCCTTTTCTCATTAATCTGAACCCCATCCATTATCCTGTTACTTACAGATTATCATGATTAATCTATTTTTGTTCTCTAAATTTGTCACAAATTTGAAACAAAAAAGAGACTGGGACAGCATTCACTGTCTCAGCCTCAAAAGTAAGCTTTAGAAGAAGTATTCTAAGTCTGACGCCGGCGTTGGGTAGGCATACAAACGATCACGAATCGCTTGGTAACCATCTTTGTTATTAATCGCTTCAGTAAAGTAATTAATCAACTCATCGGCATGCGCACTCAAAACCGTGGCACCAACCAACTTCTTATTTGCGTCCAAGACAACCTTGGCCCGGGCAGCTGGCTCACCTGTTCGGTAATACGTAAACCAGTTGGTCATATCGATATCACGAACTGAATAGCCATCCGCCTCAGCGTATTGCGTTGGTACGCCAACAGCTGCTAACTTAGGCGTCCCGTATACAACAACTGGCACAGCCGGATACGTAATTGGCTCGTCATGACCCAAAATCACTGAAGCTGCGTAACGTGCTTCGTAGTAACCCACCGTTGTAATCCGTGGTCGGCTTGTATTGGCAACGTCACCCGCCGCGTAAATGTGTGGGTTTGACGTCCGCAAGAATTCGTCCACGTTAATCCCGTGAATATCATCTTCAACCCCAGCATTCTCCAAGGCCAACGTGTCATTGTTACCCACACGACCTACTGCGCGCAAAACCAATTTTGTTGGCAACGTACTACCAAAACTCAATGTGGCGTTCAGCCCGTCATCAGTCTTAGCAACTTCAGTCACTTCTGTGTTGAAGTACACCCGAATGCCACGATCATCTAATTGATCAAGTAGCGTATCAACGAAAGCTTCATCGAAACCAGTCAATAACTCACTACCACGCACCACCAAGTGCACTTGTGCCCCAGCAGCGGCCGCAATTGACGCAAATTCAACCGCGATATAACCACCACCGATAATCACAACGTCTTCTGGCATTGCAGGCAAACTCAAGAACGTCTCTGAATCAATCGTTAGCTCAGCCCCAGGAATATCCAACTCAGCTGGACGTTGCCCAACCGTCAAAATCCAGTCGGTTGCTTGTACTTCAATGTCTTCATCCCCATGCACAACAACTGTATCTGAGTTGATGAAGTGGGCTGCCCCATAAACGTGCGCAATCCCATTTGCATCCAATGAGTGCACTGTCTTTTCAGGAATTGCTTCCGTAAAGCGCATCTTACGGCCCATCAATGATTCCCAGTTAATCGCCACTTGACCATCGACACCGTCACCGCTCAGAAACTCAACGTGTTCTTTCGCTTCAACCGCGGCCAAAAGGATTTTCTTAGGGTCACAACCATAGTTTGGGCAAGTGCCACCCCAGAGGTACTTTTCAATCAAGGCAACCGTCTTACCAGCGGCCACAATATCTTCCGCGGCAGCAAGTCCTGCTGGTCCAGCACCAATGATGGCAACGTCATAATGCAATGTTTCAGCCATTTCTATCTCCTACGTTTTTTAATTTTGTAGTTCTATCATACCAGTCTTGTCTAGCAAGTTTGGCTTAGATGTATTGCAACAAAATCTTAGTAAAGTGCTCGATTTCAGCTTGTTCCTTAATGCCAAAACGGTTAAAGGCCGTTGAGTCGATATCCAAGACACCCAAACGCTTACCTGAAGCTGTCGTCAATGGCACAACAATTTCAGCATTTGAAGCAGGATCGCAAGCGATGTGACCGTCGAAGACGTGCACATCGGCGACACGAATCGTCTCTTGCTTGCTAAAGGCATCGCCAACCACACCTGAACCAGGCTTAATGCGAACAACCGCAGCCTTTCCAACGAAAGGTCCCAAGATTAATTCATCAATCTTCTCATCGTACAAGTAAAAACCGGCCCAGTTAACTTGCTTCAAGTTTTCTTGCAAAATAGCCGCCGCATTCGCCAAGTTGGCCAATGGGAACTTTTCTGATTCTTCACCCTTAATCCACTCAATCAACAATTGTGAAATCAAAGGTGTCTTTACCAAGGTATCTGCTTCTGCACGTGTAATCTCAATAGCCATAATATATATCCTCACTTTAATCAAATAATCTATCTTCTTAACAACTCATAAATTCGCGGATAAAAAGAAAAAGTCGTCCCTAGCCAGACTAAAATGTCTGACTAGGGACGACTTCATCGTGTTACCACCCTAATTTATGTACTTGTCACCAAATACACCTCTACAGTTCG